>VAPL010053726.1_pt1 | contig 10590 bp, 8 predicted proteins | sample 3395061 | NCBI WGS metagenome assembly VAPL01 (sample SAMN08290444, study PRJNA428436) | hydrothermal vent metagenome | isolation source: Deep-sea hydrothermal vent chimney 2 | place: Pacific Ocean: Juan De Fuca Ridge | depth 2182 m m
CAAGGCGAAAGCGCGGAGTTTACAGGTGTAAATGAGCACTTTCCAGACAGCGATTGGACACAATAGAGGGTAAGCTGAGTAGTTGCCTTTTTTGTTACTGAATTAGGTGAGAAAATCGGGTTAGCAAGGATGTCTGAGAAATAGAAGTCGTAGCGAGGGAATGCGGTTTTGAGTTCGTTTTTTCGACTAAAATGAGGCGAACACTAGCTGTATTTAACGAATTTAATCGGGAAAATGTGCCAGAATTCGCTTTTCCGCAGTAGGCTTTCTATTCTCGGACAGCCTCCTAACTGATTAAATCTTATTTCATCATTGAACGTTTGAACAAGCGATCCAGTTTTTCACTGGTTGCTATCGAAGCTTGTTCTGCGGCATTAGCGGCAGCGGCGGCATCATTAGCGCTTGACTCAGCACGTTGTGCAGATGCATTCGCTTCTTCAACTGAAGCCAATGCATTTTTCGCCGTTTGATCTGTGCTGGCTAAATCAGCTTTCAATGCAGAAATATCGCTTTTTAATGTATCGACATCAGAAGTTGATGCACACCCAGTCAGTCCGATTAGCAAACAAATGGTTACAATTTTGATACTATGATTTTTCATCCTTATCACTCCCTGGTTATTTAACATATTTGGTATAAAAAATAATTAATACTATTATTTACGCAAGTTTGACACACATTTTGCCGGTTCTGATCACCACTGTCGTCATGGCTTCTTCGTTACATGTAGCTGTTGTTATTGAACCAGTACAACTGTGCCTGTTTTTATCCAGCGCCCAAGTCGATCGATTTGCTGGTTGGTTAGTGCGATACAACCGCGTGTCCAGTTAACGCGCTTGTGTAGACCTGGATCGGCGTTTCCCAAACCATGAATTCCAAGCATGCCACCTAGCACCGTATATTGTGAGGGTGTTTTGTATCGTCGATGTGCAGTTTTGATTTGTTTGGCAACTGATTCGGTTGTCCTGCCATCAGATAATGCACGTTCAGCATCCTCTACACTGGGATAGTTAAAACCATAAAAAGTTCGAAACCGACTTTTGTGATTTACCCAGGTTATTCGATAGCGTCCTAACGGGGTTTTATTATCACCAGTTTGTTTTGTGAGCGTTGTGCCACCTTGGCCAATTGCAATGTTTTTGAAAATCTCTAGTGAGACTTCGCCCCTAAACACTGTTAAAATCTGCCGGTCGGTATCGACATAAACCCAGATCCCTTGTTGTTGGGCTGAACAAACTCCAGACCAAATCAGAGCAGTGAGTAATGCAGTCGCGTAAAATAATGATCTAAACATAAACATTGATGACTGTTATCATACTATAACTCTAATATATTTATCTACTCTTCTTATTGAATTCAATCTCTTAAATAACAATCCTTATGAATATTATTACTATAAAAACCAACCCTTTTTCCGATCAAAAACCTGGTACATCCGGGTTGAGAAAAAAAGTTCGTGTGTTTAAGCAAGCGCATTATCTGGAAAACTTTGTTCAGTCAATATTCGATACATTGGCAGATAATCAGTCGGTATTGCAGGGACAAACCTTAGTTGTAGGTGGTGATGGTCGATATTACAACAAGCAAGCGATACAGATTATACTCAAAATGGCAGCTGCAAATGGCTTTGAACGTGTTTTGGTCGGACAGCACGGGATATTCTCTACCCCAGCGGCATCGCATGTCATTCGCAAATATGCAGCATTGGGAGGACTGATTCTCTCAGCCAGTCATAATCCAGGTGGGCCAGATGCTGATTTTGGCATTAAATACAATATTTCAAACGGTGGTCCTGCCCCAGAAAAATATACTGATGCATTTTACCAGCGTAGCGTGGAGATTGACTACTATAAAATCATAGAACACGCAGACCTTAATCTCGATCAAACTGGAGTCAGTCGTTTTGCTGATATGACTGTAGAGGTGATCGATTCTGTAGAAGATTACGCTGAATTAATGCAAGAATTGTTTGACTTCAATACAATGCGCAGTTCAATCGCAAATGGTGATCTGACATTTCGTTTTGATGCCATGAATGCCGTAACCGGGCCGTACGCTAACACAATCCTGATTGATCAACTTGGAGCGCCATCAGAATCAGTGATGCGCGCTACTCCACTTGATGATTTTGGAGGATGTCACCCAGATCCAAATTTAGTTCACGCCCATGAGCTGGCAGACATGATGATGCAAGCGGATGCTCCGACATTAGGCGCAGCTTCAGATGGTGATGGTGATCGCAATATGATTGTTGGTAAAAATGCCTATGTCAATCCCAGTGACAGTCTGGCTATTTTGGCTGCCAATGCGCATTTGATTAGTGGTTATCAACAAGATCTTTCAGGGGTTGCCCGCTCCATGCCTACTAGCCGAGCGGTTGACCGTGTTGCGAAAGAACTCGGCATAGATTGTTACGAAACGCCTACTGGCTGGAAGTTTTTTGGTAATCTGCTGGATGCTGGAAAGATTACCTTATGTGGTGAAGAGAGCTTTGGCAGTGGGTCAGATCATGTGCGAGAAAAAGATGGACTTTGGGCTGTACTATTCTGGTTGAATATTATTGCCATTCACAAACAACCTGTAAAAGACATCGTTGACAAACATTGGCAAAAATATGGCAGAGATTACTACTCGCGGCATGATTACGAAGCACTAGACAGTGACATTGCAGCACAATTATTTGAAGCACTGATTGCAAAATTACCGGGTTTAGCTGGGCAGTCGTTCAATGGTTACACCATCACTCAAGCTGATGAATTCAGCTATCAAGACCCCATAGATGGCAGCATCAGTGAGCATCAAGGCATCCGCATCTTTTTCGACAATGATTCACGGATTATTTTCAGGCTATCGGGGACAGGCACAGAGGGCGCAACTTTGCGTATTTATTTGGAACAGTATGAGGCTGACGCATCACTACATCAATTAGACCCTCAGATGGTATTATCCGAATTAATCATCATTGCGGAAACTTTATGTCAGGTTAAGCTTTTGACAGGGCGCAATGAACCAAGCGTGATCACTTGATCAATGATAAAAGGTATCGCTGGCATTCATTTGAAACCCAGCTGATACCAAGCATGATACAACACAACAGCAACACTGTTGGATAGATTAATACTACGTTGCCCTGCGCGCATTGGTAAATATAAACGGTGTTTGTCTGGAAGTTGATCGAGAACCTGTTGGGGTAAGCCACGGGTTTCCGGCCCGAATAACAAAATATCGCCAGCTTGGTAGTTAATTTCTGTATAGGCTTGCGAACCGCGTGTTGTTAGCGCGAGAATACGTTCTGGCTGTATAGCGGTAACACAGTCATCAAGTGACTGATGCTGAGTGATATTCTGCCACTCGGTATAGTCAAGTCCGGCGCGTCTCAGTCTTTTATCATCAAGCTCAAAGCCGAGTGGCTTAATCAAGTGTAATTGTGCGCCTGTATTGGCGCACAATCGAATGATATTGCCTGTATTTGGGGGGATTTCCGGTTCGTATAGAACGATTTGTATCGGGCAACTCAACTTATAACCTTTCTATTCAGTTTGCCCCACCATCAATTCTGTGATGACAATTTCACTTCGGAGTGAGGATTTAATAACTTCCCGATTTTGACTTGCCTTTTGATTCCACAGAAGCACTCATAAAATAGTTGCGTAGCCAGCTATGCGCCCATTTTATGAGTGCTCCTGTGAAATCAAAATGCTGCGCCAAACTTCGGTAACTTATTAAATCCTCACTCCTTAGGATTAACAGGTGTCAGTTTCCAAATATCGCGATTATAGTCAAGAATGGTACGGTCGCTGGAAAACTTTCCACTGGTAGCACAATTGATAATACTCATTTGTGTCCAATGCTTCTGATCCTGGTAAGCGATATCAACTTTGTTTTGTGTATCTACAAAGCTGCGAAAATCGGCAATCGTCATCCATGGGTCATGAGGACTGTACAAGGAGTTGATGATATCGTTAAACAAACCGGGTTCAAACTGGTTGAAATGACTGCATGTTAGTAATTCCAGGACTTGTTTTAAATCGCTGTCAGCTTCGATGATTGCTTGCGGATTATAATGCGAGCGTAAATCTTCGACTTCGGTCTCATTTAAACCAAACAAGAAGAAATTTTCTTTGCCAGCCTCTTCCATAATTTCGATATTGGCGCCATCCAGTGTGCCAATGGTCAGTGCGCCATTCATCATCAGTTTCATGTTTCCGGTGCCAGATGCTTCTTTTCCGGCTGTGGATATTTGTTCTGATAAGTCGGTTCCAGGGCTGATGACTTCCATTGCTGAAACACGATAGTTTGGTATGAAAACCAGTTTTAACAGGTCACCAACATCGGGATCATTGTTAACCACTTCAGCGACGTTGTGGATTAATTTGATGATCAGTTTCGCCATCACATAACCAGGTGCTGCTTTACCACCGATGATAATGCAACGCGGTGTCATTGTCGCTGAGTCACCATTTTTGATTCGATTGTAACGATAAATGACATGCAATACGTTTAATAACTGACGCTTGTATTCGTGGATGCGTTTTACCTGTACATCGAATAGTGATTTTGGGTTGACAACAATTCCAGTTGATTCTTCAATGTATTGCTTCAAGCGCAATTTATTGTCTTGTTTGACAGCTTGCCATTGCTTCTGGAATTTTGGTTTACTTGCAAATGGCGCGAGTTTTGAGAGTTGTGTCAGGTCAGTTAACCAACCCGCTCCTATGGTATCTGTGACCAACTTGCTTTGAGTGGGATTGCTTAATGCTATCCAGCGCCTTGGAGTAACGCCATTGGTTTTATTATTGAATTTCTCAGGCCAAAGTTCATCAAAATCTTTAAACAAGCCCGATACCAGCAAATCGGTATGCAATTGCGCAACACCATTCACTGAAAAACTACCGACAATGGCTAAATAAGCCATACGGACTTGCTGTTCTCCACCTTCTTCAACAATGGATAGCAGTTGTAATTTATGCAGTTGTGCCGGCCAGCGTTTAGACACTTCCGCCAGAAAACGTGCGTTGATTTCCAGAATAATTTCAAGAATACGAGGTAGTAAATCTTGAAGCATACGCACAGACCAGCGTTCCAGCGCTTCTGGAAGCAGTGTATGGTTGGTGTATGCCATGGTTTGGCTGGTAATGCCCCATGCTTTTTCCCAGCCCATTCCATACTCATCCATGAACAAACGCATCAGTTCAGGTATGGCAATGGTTGGATGGGTATCGTTGAGCTGGAAACAGTTTTTCTCGGCAAAGGTATCGAAATTTTCCCCATGCATGCTAATCCATTTGTCGAGCTTATCCTGCACGCTTGCGGAGGCAAGAAAATATTGTTGGCGCAAACGTAATTCCTTACCGTTCTCGCTGGAATCATTGGGATAAAGCACCATGGTAATGTTTTCAGCCAGGTTTTTATCGGCAACCGATTCAGTGTAACTACCGGCATTAAATTCACCCAGATCAAATTCATCGGTTGCTTCTGATTTCCACAGTCTGAGTGTGTTGACTGTGCCGTTTTCAAAACCTGGGATTGGCACATCGTATGGTACGGCTAAGACATCGCGGGTATTTACCCAGCGACGACTTGAAACACCATTGTTGTCGGTGAACACTTCAGTATGCCCACCAAACTTGATGCGTCGTGTCAATTCCGGGCGCTCAATGTCCCAGACATGCCCGTTGCGCAACCAGCGATCGGGTTCTTCAATTTGATGGCCTTCGTGGATTTCTTGACGAAACATGCCGTATTCATAGCGAATCCCATAACCTTTAACCGGTAATTGCAAGGTCGCACAACTATCAATAAAACAGGCTGCGAGTCGGCCTAATCCACCATTGCCGAGACCTGCATCAGGTTCGATTTCAATCAGCTCGTCGATATCAACCCCAAGCTCTTTCAGTGCAGCAGTGGTTTCGTCCCAAAGCCCAAGATTCAAGATAGAATTGCCGAGAGAGCGCCCCATTAAAAATTCTAGTGATAGATAACATGTTTGGCGACTATCAGCATCATCTTGAGCATAATGTGTATCTCTCCAGCGCTCCATGAGCCGATCACGTATCGCCAAAGCGACTGCTGAGTAAACATAAAACACTGACTGGCAGCTTTTGTCCCTAGCCAGTGAGTGTGAGTAATGATGTTTAATATCTTTTATTAATGATTCTTTATCCATGCCCAAGGCTGGGACATCGGTAAATGTGGTGCACAAATTGCTGTGTTTAAATGTTCTAGTTGGCATATTGATGATGGGTTATTTAATGAATAATTGATGTTCTGAAGTCTTGCAGTGACATTCTGAACAATTACGGTGTCGATTTTAAAGCATTATGATGTTTTCTGATTCCAGTATAAATACAAACAAGGGTGATCCCATAGAAAACAAAGAGAGCAAGCCATGTTAATCTGAATTGTTTAAGCTGTGATGCCTTTGGAGGCGCTTTCTGAATGTGCCAACAGATCATGTCTTCGTTGATACCCTGCTCGGCAACATATGCTTTGCTGTGTTTCGGAATATTCATTTGATGAAGATGACCAAGGCGACAAATTAGCTCGGATGATTTGGGGATAATCTGAATAGGACTCATCCAACATATAACGATTACAGTCATGACCATGGTAATAATACTGTAATAGTAATATTTTGAGACCGCAGCCACCCAGGATATCACCAATGCAAATGAGGCTACCATTACACCAAGACCTGAAACGCCTAGAGGTAGCGATAACATGCCAATGACCACCGAAACAATGCCAAATAATTTGCATCCGTTCATACTCTCCTGACCAAGAAATCATTTCGGTTAGCCGAGCAATTATACACGAATAGTATTTTGATGAAAGTCAGTGTTCTGGGTTTTCAGCCTGATCTCTGAACTGCAATTGATGAAGTCGGGCGTAATGTTTACTCAATGCCAACAACTGTTGATGCGTGCCGGATTCAACAATCCGTCCTTGTTGTAGCACCAGAATCTTATCCGCTTTTTCTACGGTTGACAGCCGATGCGCGATCACAATGGTAGTGCGGCCCGCCATTGCATGTTCCAGGGCATTCTGTATTTTTCGTTCTGAAGCTGAATCCAGCGCTGATGTGGCTTCATCTAGAATTAACAATGGAGCATCTTTCAATAAAGCACGTGCTATTGCCAGACGTTGGCGTTCGCCACCCGAAAGTCGAACGCCATTTTCACCAACCAAAGTGTCAAGTCCAGCTGGCATGTTGCGTATAAAGTCCATGGCATTTGCGGCTTCTGCTGCGGCTTCTATTTGCTCAGTCGTGGCATCGTACAGTGAGCCGTAAGCAATGTTATGGGCAATCGTATCATTGAATAAACTCACTTGTTGTGGCACCAGTGAGATTTGCCGACGCAGATCAGTCAGGGTTAACTGTTGAATATCGACATCATCAAGTTGAATCACTCCGCTACTGACATCATAAAAGCGCGGCAGTAAATTTATCAGCGTTGATTTACCGCTACCGGAGTGACCAACTAAAGCAATGGTTTGCCCTGGCTCAGCAATAAAAGAAATCGTATGTAATGCGGCTACTTCTGTATTGGGATAACCAAAACTGACTTTATCAAACACCACTTTACCAGTTGCTCTGCTCATGGTCTGCTGCCCTAAGTCCAGTTCGCCTGGTTGATCGAGCACCTCAAATACACTCTGTGCAGCTGCAATTCCTTTTTGTATTTTAGAATTAATCGAGCTTAGCTGACGTACTGGCTTGGGTATTAGAATAGCGGCTGTGATATAAGCAATAAATTCTCCGGTGCTAGCACCAGTCATCATCGAAAGAGCGAGTGCTACAAGAATCGCAATCGCAATCGTCACGATTAGTTGCAGTAGTGGCGTATGGATGGCAGAGGCGATTGCCAAGCGTAACGATTGCTTGAAGTTCATATGGCTGGCTTGATGAAAACGGCGTTTCTCATCGTCTTCACCACCGAAACTGCGCACCACACGGTAGCCGTGAATTAATTCAGATGCGACATGGGTTACATCACCCATTGAGGACTGAATTTTATGACTGATTTTACGAAAACGCTTGCTCGCCTTGCGCACAATCAACCAAATAATGGGTGTTAAAGCGAGAAAAATCAATGACAATTTCCAGTTTAACCAAGTGATATATCCAAGCAAGGTAATGACTGTCAATCCTTCACGCACCATTACTTTTAAAGCATCGGTTGCTGCATCCGTAACCTGGGTAACGTTGTAAGTAACCCGAGAAATCATATGCCCCGGGTTTTCGTTGTCAAAATAACTGGCTGGAAGTGTCGTGTAATGATCAAACACTTCGCAACGCAAGGTATGAACGATACTGTTGGAGACACGCGCTAAAAAGTAGTTGCCCATAAAACTACCAATGCTGCGTACGGCAATAACAGCAATAAACGCAGGTGGAATCCAGTAAACCAGGTTAGGTGTTTTGGCATCCATTGCGTCAATGACTTTTTGTAACAACACCGCGACTGCGGGCTGGGTAATTGCGTAGATCAAGAAGCCGATCATACTCAGCGCGAAGATGCCTGTGTAAGGTCGAACGTATGTTAGTAACCTCAAATAAGCAGAGGAACCTGATAGTGTGTGGGACGTTTGATTGTATGGAGGCAAAATGCTACTTAGAAGTGAATAGGAAATAGAGCGCTATAGTATATAGGGCTAACAGTGATCACCATAAACAATTTAAAAATCTGTCAGTTATTTCTTAGCTAAAGTTTCACTGAATGCTAAATTTTCATGTGCGAAGAGTATAAATTCCTGAAAGGCGTGACAGAAATTGTTCATTCCGCTAAAACTGAAATGCCGATTTAATAGACAAATCAAAATTTATTGAATTTCGCGCAAAATGTTTACTCCTCTGACTCTAATCCACCTTTCGTCAAATGTACGGGTTCCAACAGTTGACCCAACCTTTCACGCGGGATATCGGTAAGCTCTTCGGCAACATCAATTACTGGGCGACTTTGTTGATAGGCTGTTTTGGCAATTTCGGCTGCTTTTAGATATCCGACTATGGGATTGAGTGCAGTGACCAGAATCGGGTTTCGGTGCAGGGCGTTTTGCAGTGTGTCTTCTCGCACTTCAAAGTCTTTAATTGCTTTTTCTGCCAGCAAGGTTGCGACATTTCCGAGCAATTCTATGCTTTGTAATACGTTGTAAGCAATCACTGGCAACATGACATTGAGTTGAAAATTACCTGATTGTCCGGCGATGGTGATGGTGGTGTCATTGCCAATCACTTGCGCTGCAACCATGGTGACGGCTTCTGGAATAACCGGGTTGACTTTGCCCGGCATGATGCTGCTGCCGGGTTGTAAGGCTGGCAAGCTGATTTCGCCGAGACCGGCAAGTGGGCCGCTATTCATCCAGCGTAAGTCATTGGCGATTTTCATCAAGCTGACTGCAATGACTTTGAGCTGGCCGGATAACTCAACGGTTGCATCTTGACAGCTCAGGCTTTCAAACAATGATTCGCTGGGATGAAAAGCCAGCCGGGTTTCGATTGCAAGTTGCTGGGCGAAACGCTCTGCAAATTGCGGGTGCGCATTAATTCCGGTGCCAACCGCTGTCCCGCCTTGAGCGATTGCATAAATACGCTGTAACGTATCATGAAGTCGATCCAGTCCGTGTCGGATTTGAGCTGCCCATGCACCCAATTCCTGATCCAGACGAATCGGCATAGCATCCATTAAATGAGTGCGCCCGGTTTTGACGACTGCTTCTAATTCTTTGGCCTTCAGTTCAAGCGTTTCCAGCAATGTTTTGAGCGCTGGAATTAAATGGTTGTGAGTCAGCAACGCTGCGCTGAGATGAATTGCGGTTGGGATAACATCGTTACTGCTTTGGCCCATATTGACATGATCATTGGCGCTGACTGGCTCACCACAATAGCGCGTTGCCAATGTAGCAATGACCTCGTTAACATTCATATTAGTGCTGGTGCCAGATCCGGTTTGGAAAACATCGACTGGAAATTGATCTAAATGCTGTCCACCAGTAATTTCAGCAGCGGCTTTTTCAATACCAGCTGCTCTGGTTTCATCAAGCAACCCCAATTGCTGGTTAACTTGACTGGCGATTTTTTTGATTTGCGCCACAGCTTTAATAAACTCAGTTGGTAGGGGAATACCGCTGACCGGAAAGTTATTGATCGCGCGTTGAGTTTGTGCCCCATAGAGTGCATCAGCCGGTACGGCCAGTTCACCCATACTGTCTTTTTCTATACGTGTGTTGCTCATAATGTTGCTTTTTGAAATGAAGAGATTTGTAAGGTGATGGTTTCAGGTGCCAGACAATGCTGATCATTACAGGCTTGTAAATTGATTTGTAGCGGGACTAGATAACTGTGTTGTGCTGTTGGCTTTAGTTGCACCTGCAAAATTGCAGTGTCCTCGTATAATGCCAGTGGTTGCTGCTGAAATTGCAGCGTTTTGGTAACAGGTTCTGGGTAAACCACAGATTGTAGTGACCAACCTGCATCAGTTTTCGGCATAGTAATTGTGGTTGCAATTAAATCAGCATCCAGTGGTTTATGTGCATTAATATGCCAGCCTGGTTGCATTGCTAAAGAGATATTCACAACGCCATCTTGCG
>VAPL010239141.1_pt1 | contig 10590 bp, 9 predicted proteins | sample 3395061 | NCBI WGS metagenome assembly VAPL01 (sample SAMN08290444, study PRJNA428436) | hydrothermal vent metagenome | isolation source: Deep-sea hydrothermal vent chimney 2 | place: Pacific Ocean: Juan De Fuca Ridge | depth 2182 m m
GGACTGACGTCATCAGAATAATTCTTCACCAGCCGCTTCCTCGACAGGTTTTCCGGGCATGGCTGCCGGTTCAGGCGGGCTTGTCGTGGTGAACCCCGGTTCCATCATGAGGTTTGTTTCCGCCGTAAAATTTGGTGTCATTTCGGTCAGTGCTGGCATCGCGGTGTTCGGGCCACCGTTATTCACTGTGGCTGAATCCGTTTCCGGTATTTCCAGCTCACGACGCGTCTCCTGCTGAAGCTCCTGTTGAAGCATGCGTTCTGTGAAACGGTTTTCTGCCTCATTCCGCAAGCGTTTTTCCTCGGCGCTGATTGCCGCCGCCGAGGCGCTGTTGTTGCCGCGTTTGACAGTACCCTGCCGATTTGTTTCCGCCGGTGGAGGAAGTGTGGCTGTCGTGGCTGACAACCTCCTGTTTTTCGTTGCGGGTAGCGGAAGTACGGCTTTGTTTACGGTTTCTGCGGGTACGGTTTGTGTTGCGGTCGGTGCTGCGTTATCCGGGCTGTTCCAGAACAGAAAGATAGACAGCACTGCTCCGGCAATGACGCCTACGATTAACGAAGTAGCCAGCAGGTTTCGTTGCCGTTCGCCAAATGGCGGGGTGGTATTCCTTTCTTTCTCGGAACTGGCAGGTGGTGCTGCGACCCGTGTCGGTGTGGCCGGCTTGCCAGCCGCTATCGCGTTACCCGGTTTTTTTTCTTCACTGCGATGAGTCGCCACCGGAACAATGCGTTTCTTGCGTCGCTTTGTTTTGTTCTCAAGGCCAAGCAGGCGGATCAGGTGCTCGGGGGGCAATTCCATTGACGGGTGCAGAGGATTAAAGCTGAGCTGCCTGCCAGTCGGTAGCGGTCGGTCGGAACCTCTCCGCGACATACGCTGTGCCTGCCCGGGATCGGCGATTGTGGTGCTCATGATACGACCTTTTGGCTTCGCTTGAGTGGGTTGGTGCAGGTTCTTGATTCGGGTGGCAAGCCGCCGGGCCTGTACTGCTTCAGCGCGTAGTGTGGCCATTTCTTTCTCGGCGCGTTCGCGTTTTTGACTTGCCTTGCGTTGATCATGGCTCTGTTTCCCGGTTTGTTCGCTGAGATCGGTATATCGCTGAGCTTTGCGTCTGATACTGTCGGCGCGCTGGCGGCATGCCGGCCTGGCAGGCGGTATCGACGCCGGTGTCTGTACCGGCTGCTGTTTATTCCTGATAACCATCGCTGAATAACCTTTTACCCGACCATGGATAGCGTCAGATAGACTGATTTATTGAGATTTTCGGCCAGTTTGCACCATGAGTCCGGAGGTAAACGGGAACCCTGTCACACTGTGCATCACCCGACGGGGATGAGGTGTTGCATGGTGGCCGGGTAAAACGGCTACACTTGGGGCTACAAGAAAAATAATCTGTCCGGGGAAGATCATTCTGCGGAGGCGGGAAATGCGCAGTTTTATACGTCATCCATCTGATATTCCTATCGAATATCAGATGGGTAGTAGTGGTTATGGCTCCAGCCAGGAATGTTTGCACGATATTGGTCACGGCGGTCTGTCGTTTTCTTCTTCCAGTGAGTTGCCCGTTGGTGCACCCATCACTATCCGGATTTCACATTTACAACCCGCTTTGGAAGTGGAGGGTCAGGTTGCATGGTGCCGGTGGGAAGAGGGTATTTTTTCAGTGGGGGTATCATTCCTGCAGGCCGGCGACCGTTTTCGCGTGCGCATGGTGGAGCAGATTTGTCATATTGAGCACTACAAATCAGAAGTTCTGGCTGCGGAGGGTCGCGTGATAAGCGGTGAGCAGGCCGCGTGCGAATGGATTGATCGTTACGCCGGGAATTTTCCTGTTCTGGATGACGATGATGCGCCCTGAGTTGTCGGGGTCCCTGCCGTGACGATACACTGGTGCTCAGTGGCGTTGCTTGAACAATAACGACAAGTGGGTGTATTACCATGAATAGACATAAAAATTGGGGAATTTCGGCAGGTATTTTATGGTTGCTGACTATACCGGTCTGGTCGGTGGCCTACGGAAGTAACTGGCTTGAAGTCAGGGTGATCGACAAACAGTCGGGATCCCCCGTCGGGCAGGCAGCAGTGTGTCTTGGTACCTCGGCCAGGTCGGATCAGTTTGGCGCACACCGTGCTGCAGCTGATGGCGTGGTGCGTTTTGAAGACCTGCCGGTGAACAGTATGACGCTGACTGCATCGCGGCGTGGTTATCAGGGCAAACAGCAGCGGGTCGGACCTTTGTCGGGCAACCGGGTTATTGTGCTGAGCCTGGCGCAGGGTGGCGGCGGGCCCGTTTGCACCGCCGTAGCGGCAACAGAAGAGCAACCACCGGCTACAGAACAAGTGCAGATCACCAGCGTTCGGGTTGTCGCGGATAAAACTTCGTCATCCGCTGCCCGGGTTATTGTGATCATTGGTGCATCAGGTGAAGCGGATCAGGTGCGTATCGCCGAGTCAGCAGACTTTGCCGGTGTCGGGTGGAAAGATCTGAAAGCAAAGAATGGCTATACGTTAAGTCCGGGCAAGGGGCTGAAGCAGCTCTATATCCAGGTGCGCCACAGTGTCAGAACAAAGGGTGCCAGCATCGAGGCACTATCACCGGTAAAAAGTGTGCTATACCGGTATTACTAGCGCGGTTTACGCGTCGAGGTCGGGAATGAGTTTGCTTTGAATGATTTCGATTGAATCCCTGAGACGCAATTTGCGTTTCTTCAGGCGTTTTAGCTGAAGCTGGTCGGGATAGTCAGATTCAACCAGATGATGAATCACGTCGTCGAGGTCACGGTGTTCCAGGCGTAATTCCTCCAGTTTGTGCTGAAGCGCCTCGATTTCTTCGTTGGTCAGCTGATTATTAATATCAGGATCCCCTCTCTGACTCCCCGGACAGTCCGGTTCAGCCGTTTGCCGTTGGTAATATACCGCTCATTGCTGTTGAGTTCATCCGTGCGGTTGCCGGATTCGGGCCGCTATACTGTCGTTACTGGTCATCGTTTTGAGTGGGGGCGGCGGCGTCCTTCGAAGTGGGTGATTGATTTAACGATTTCCTGGTAGGGGAATTGTGGTATTGAGCCAAAAGTTTCGATGCCCTGAACGGTGAGCGCTGCAATATCCAGGACAGAATCGCGGGGAGCATCAGGTTGAAGAATGCCTTGCAGGCCAAGCAGACCTCCACTCTGTACCTTGATTTCCTTGGCGTGTGGTAACTTGTTGCCGGTGCCGGTGAGCTTCAGGGAAAAACGGGCGCTCTCTCTCATGAGCTGTAACAGCTGTTGGCAGCGCCTGTTTGCCTGCTCGGCATTGCAGGAGACGCCTTCGCGGTCGGCAAGGTAGAAACGTGTGGAACAGCTACAGTGACAGCGACGTGTCAGTACCGCTTTTTCGAAAATACAGCGCCGCTTGTTAATGGTATCGTAGGCTGATCGATACTGATCCTCTTCAACCATCGGCAGACGTTACTTTTCCCACTCGCGAAGTATGGGTGCCTCGCGTTTCTCCATGAGTTGTTCTTCTGCCTCCAGTTCGGTTTCGGCGAACGTGACCTTGATCTGAACCTTGTCGTTCCCGGGCAGTTCGGCACGCAGGTTACGTGCATGCTTTTTGGCATCCTTGAAACTGTCGAACTGCTCCAGTTTCTCCAGCGTGCTGACCAGCCTGGTCGGGCCAGGCAGGATTTTGTATACGTAATAGGGCATGATTCAGGTTCGCGTTGTGTGCAGTAGACGAGACAGTATAGCAAGTTGGCAGGTTTTCCTCACAAGCCCACTTGTTCGATATGGTTTCCTGACATAATGACAAAACCTGTTTTGCGTTCCAGACCATCCTCGCTGTAGCTGAACAGGAAGGTCCGGCGCAGTGATAATCGGCCATTCGTCAGCCGCTCGGGCTTGAGGCGCTGCAGGACGATGCTGCCGTCGAGTAATTGTAATTGTTGTTGCTGGCAGGCATCGCGGGCGGCCTGTATGGCAACTTCTCTCGCTGACAGGCTGTTCTGCCACAACCAGAGCAACAGGCCGAGCAGTACCAGCAGTACCAGTCCGGATGAGCCGCTCAAGGTTACCAGTCGTAACCTACACCGAGCAGGTAGGTATGATCTGTGCTCCTGGTGTTGTCAGGTGGTGAGCGGTCCCAGTCAAGGTCGTATTCCGCAGAAGCGCTCAGGCCGGCTGTAATCGGTACCCGTATGCCGGTTTGCGCATTGATGATCAGGTTATCGGTGCTGTCCAGTCCCTGGTTGCCGCGGTGCCGGTGGAAAAATTTTAACCGGTCGCCGAACAGGGATTGTTCCCAGTTAACCCCCCAGTTGAAACCGGAATAGGTATCGTCCTTGTCCACGACAAAGCGGGTATCGGTATAACTGAGACCGGCTTCCACGGATAGCCGCAACTCATCGGTATCATAAAATTGGTAACCGGAACCACTCGACAAGGTGCTGCGAAGGTCGATATCTCTGAACGGATCCTGCTCGAACGTAGTGCCAACGAAGCCATACCATCTGTCATGGAAGAAATAATCATATTTCCCATCCAGCCGGTATTGCTCCTTGGTCAGGCGGTCATTGGCGTGTTCACGCGCCAGCATAGCGGCGAGGGTGAAACGGCTGGCTTCTTTCTTCTCTGCCACAACACGGGTGTTGATGTTCAGTTTGTCGGTATCAGTATTTCCTGATTTCGATTCTCCGGATAGCGTGACATTGCCACGCCACTCGTATTTTGCCGGTTCGTCAGAGGGAATTGCACCTATCGTAGCGATGGCGGCGAGTCCGTTCAAAGGGATCTGTTGTCCATCGACTGTTTCGATATTCAGGCCAGTCGTGGACGTATTGCTCTTCAGTATGCCATCGACCCGGCGGCCGTCATGCAGCTGCAGGCGTAGCGCATGGTCAGTAGACAGGCCACTGATTTCACTGCGATTAATTGTCACCTTTCCGGCGTAGGATGTTTCAATGATGACCTGGTCCATGTTCTGTTCGATCAATATGCCAGAGAGCCGGTCACCATTGGAGAGCGTTACCTGATCTGCTGGTGCAGCTACAGTATATAGCCCCGCTGTGAAACACAGGAGATATCGGAACAGTGGCGCCATAAGTACAGACTTCCTTTTTTTGCCAGGTTAGATCTGACTGGATATTTTCGAGCGCGGAGATTAACACAGGACAAGTCCTCTGTACGGTGGCAAAACCTGCCGGATCATGGACGGAGATATAGACGAGCGGCCAGCATGCAGTACATGGGCTGCTGTTTTCCCTGTATTTCTCAAGGGTAAACAAGGAATTTCGTGTCTGGCGCCATGCTACACTCGTCAAGGGTTAACGGGATCGGGACAAGTATGATGTCTGACATGACGGAAGAAGAGCGCGTACAGCTTACCCAGGGTGTATTGGGGCTGCTGGATGACTGGGGGATCAATGGTAAGGATCAGCTGCTACTGCTGGGCCTGAATGATGCGCCTGCCCGGGAAATCAGACAGCTGCGTGAGAATCGGCCACTACCGGACATCCCTGACGTTATGCTGCGCGTGGAACACCTGATTTGTATTGCTGACGCCTTGCGGACCACTTATCCTTTCAGCAGACACATGGGCAAGTTGTGGATGAACAAGCCCAACCGCAAGTTCCGCCAGCGTACCCCGGCGGCGACAATGGTCGAAGACGGTATTGTCGGTTTGATATCGGTGCGCTCCTACCTGGATTGTTCCTATAGCTGGGATATTACCACCAGCGTTTCCTGAGCCTGTTTCTTCATCCCGCTCTCAATCCCGGCGTAACCGATCCGAGACTGCCATGGGAGTGGGATAGCGCAACACGATAAAATACGACGATACGATGAAAGTGATGATCGTGGCGAGCTGAATCAGATACGATGCCTGCACACTGATGACGCTGGACTGAACCGCCAGCAGAGCGATCAGCAGTGAGAATTCGCTGATCTGACCAAGTCGTACGCCGACTTCAGCAGAAATGTCTGCCGCTTCTCCCTGGCGTACCCACAACAGCTTAAACACGAACGGTTTCAGAAGCAGGCTGATGAGCGCCAGTGCTATCGCGGCAGGTAATACCGTTTGCATGGTGTTGAATTCAAGTCCGGCACCCAGGCTGAAGAAAAACACCACCAGGAAAAAATCCCGCAAGGGCTTCAGGCTCTCGGCGATAAAGCGGGATATGGGTTCGGTTGCGACGGCAATCCCGGCAATAAAGGCGCCAATCTCCGGTGACAGGCCCAATGCCTGGGCCAGTTCCGCCATCCCCAGACACCAGCCAATGGCGAGTAGAAAAATATACTCCTGAATGGTATCGAAACGCGCCAGCAATCGTGTCAGTACATAGCGTGAAAACACAAAGGCGAATACCAGTACGCCGGGCAGAGCCAGTGTAATCAGCGTGGCGTGCTGCCAGCCATCCGAAGCACCAGCCATGCTGTGCAGGACCAGCATAATCAGAATGGCGATCAGATCCTGCAGCAGTAACACGCTGATAATGATTTCACCGGTATGCTGGTGGTGCAGTACGGTACTGGGCAACAACTTCAGGCCGATGATGGTGCTGGAAAACATCAGCGCTGCACCAATAACAAGCGCGTCGACCGGGTTGTAGCCAAACAGCAGTGCAGTGATACCGCCCAGCAGTGCAAACAGCAGCGAGCTGCCCACTGTAACGAATGTTGCCGTGCCGAGCTGGTGCCACAGGTCCTGGGGGTGAAGGTTCAGGCCCAGTAGAAAGAGCAGAAATACGATGCCGACATGTGACAGATCACGCAGCATCTCAACGTCCTTGACCAGACCAAGTGCGGAGGGTCCCATAAGCATACCGAGCAGAATGTACGCCACCAGCATGGACTGGCGTGCATACAGGGCAGCCGTTGCCAGTACAGCGGCACCGGTAAAAATCAGGAATACCGAGAAAACGATGGATTGATCCAAAAGTACAGCACTCCATCTGATTCGAGTCTGAAGCCTAGCATAATTGTACCGTGTATTTTTTGAGTCACCGGGAGCGAAACGGTATGCTGAGCACCATTTCGGTGTCGGATGGCAGGAATCCATGAGAAAAATTCAAGGTATGGCGCGTGTTGTATACACCGTCTTGCTGGCAGCCAGTGCCATGTTGTCTCTCGGGCCAGGCACCACGCTGGCGCGCAGTCTGGAAAAGCCTGTTGTTGTCGCTGAGGCAGCCATGCGTTTGCTGGCGCCCATTGACTACTATACGGGTACTGTCATCAGTCGTGAGCAGGCGCGGCTTGCAGCAGAAGTCAGTGGCAGGTTGTTGTGGGTGGCAGAGATTGGTGATTCCATCGAAGCGGGTGGCGTGGTTGCCCGTATCGATGATGAGTTGTTGCGCGAGGATCACATCGAGCGTGAGGCCGATGTTGCGCGTATCCAGGCCAGGCTTGAATTCCTCAAGCTGGATGCGGCGCGTTTGCAGAAATTGGCGCGCAGCAACAATGCGGCACAGAGCCAGCTTGAACAGGTGGACTCTGATCGACTGGCAGCAAGAAGCGAACTCAAGGCAGCACAGGCCCGGGAACGTCGTAGCGCGGCATTGCTGGAACGCACCCGGTTACGCGCTTCTTTTTCCGGCATTGTGACCGAGCGCCTGTTGTACGCCGGTGAATGGGCTAGTGAAGGTGCCGCCGTTGTCGCCATGACCGATCCCTTGCATCTCGAAATCCAGGGCTGGGTGTCAGTTTCGGCGCTGCCTTTTCTCAAACCACAGAGACCAGTGAGTTTTGAATATAACGGAGACGTTTTCGAAGGGCGGGTACGGACGCTGGTGCCGGTCGGTGATACGCGCTCAAGGCTTTACGAACTGCGTGTCAGCTTGCCGGAAGGCGCCTGGAAGGTGGGTGAAAGTGTACGTATTGCCGTGCCGGCTGCTGTTCGGCGTAAAGTCCTGTCTATACCACGCGACGCCTTGGTGTTACGTCGCAATGCGATCAGTGTATTTGTTGTTGACAGCAACTTGGTCGCACACCGGGTTGTTGTAATTCCGGGAATTGCCAGTGGACCCTGGATTGAGGTCGAAGGCGAACTCAAGGCTGGTGATCAGGTGGTGACGCGTGGTGGTGAGCGTTTACGTGATGGCCAGAAGGTCGTGGTGGTTCAGGGGCAGGACACCACGCTGTGATCCTGACCCGTTACGCACTGGGGAATCCGGTTGCTGCACTGGTCGCAGCACTGATGTTGCTGTTGTTCGGCCTGATCAGTCTCGGACGTCTGCCTGTTCAACTGACACCGGAGGTGGAACGGCCGGAAATTACCATTACCACCAACTGGCGTTCGGCTGCACCGGAAGAGATTGAGTCCGAGATTCTCGAACCCCAGGAAAAAGCCTTGCGTGGTACACCGGGAATGACCGAGATGTTGTCGCGGGCACAACGTGGCCGTGGCCGGCTGACACTGAGTTTCAAAACCGGTACTGACCTGCAACGTGCGCTGGTCGATGTCCTCAATCGACTGAACCGGGTTAGTGGTTACCCCGATGAAGTTGATGAACCGCGCCTGTCTACTATCGGTGCACGCAACCGGCCAATTGCCTGGTTCATTATCAAACCGCTTCCAGGCAATGAGCGGGATATTTCCAGCTATTTTCATTTTGTCGAAGATTTGGTGCAAACGCGTTTCGAACGCGTGTCTGGCGTGGCGAGTTCAGATATTCGGGGTGGTCGTGAGAAGGAACTGCGTATCACCTTTGACCCGTACCGTCTGGCCGCATTTGATATCGATCTGCCGACGGTAGCTGCCCGGGTTGGGCGTAACGAAGATATATCCGCTGGTGAAGTGGATGTTGGCAAGCGGCGTTACACCATCCGCTTTGCCGGGACTTATCCTGTCAGTCAGTTTGGTGAACTGGTTGTCGACTGGCGTGAAGGTCGACCGGTACTGTTGCGCGATGTCGCGCGGGTTGAATTATTGCCGGTGGATCGTACCAGCCTGGTGATCAACCAGGGCACCCATGCCATCGCGGTGAATGCCTACCGCGAGTCCGGCGTCAATGTGCTTAAGGTAATGAAAGGTCTGCAACAGGCCGCCAGTGAACTGGAAGCTCCGTTGCAGCAGGCGGGCCTGAGTATTCAGCAGGTCTATGATGAAACCGTCTATATCCAGAACTCCGTCGAAATGCTCAGTGGCAGCCTGGCGGCCGGTGTGGTGCTGGCTATCGGTGTCCTGTGGTGGTTCTTCCGGCGGATACGCGCCACGCTGGTCGTAGCGATGGCTATTCCACTGTGCCTGGCAGCTGCCTTTGTGTTGCTGGATATCAGCGGCCATACGTTAAACATCATTTCCCTGGCAGGTCTTGCGTTTGCCGTCGGTATGGTGCTCGATGCCGGCATTGTGGTACTGGAGAATGTGGTGCGCCTGCGTGAGCAGGGCAAGTCGCCTGCTGAAGCTGCCTTGCAGGGTGTGAATCAGGTGTGGGGTGCTTTACTGGCCTCGACGGTAACGACCGTCGCCGTATTTCTGCCGGTCGTCTTTCTGGCTGAAGAATCCGGGCAGCTGTTTGCGGATCTGGCTATTGCGATTTCAGCTGCTGTGGTGGCGTCGTTGCTGATTGCCGTGTCACTGGTACCCGTAGCGGCCAGTCAGTGGCTGGGCGAGTTGAATCTTGAGGACCGGCATGCGAACTGGTGGCGTGCAGTTACCCGTTGGTTGATGATGTTGACGGCAACCCGCGGACGACGCTATAGCCTGATCCTGCTATTGATCGGACTACCACCGGTGTTGAGCTGGGTGCTGTTGCCGGAAGCAGACTATCTGCCGAGCGGTAATCGTAACCGTGTTTCCGCCAACATTAATGTTGCGCCCGGGGTTAACCTCGAAACCATCGAAAGGGAAATGGGTCAGGTGATCGCGGCACGTATGCAGCCCTATTTGACGGGTGAAAAGCAACCACAGGTCAAACACTACTTTTTTGTGGTCTATCGTGGCGGTGCGTTTATGGCAGTACGTGCCGTGAAACCGGAACAGGCCGGTGATCTGGTACCAGTGCTGAACCGTCTGGTGCGCGGCTTTCCGGATACGCTGGCGTTTGCCCAGCGTGATTCATTATTCAGAGGGTTTGGCGGTAGCGGCAGCGTTGAGATCAATCTTCAGTCCCGGCATCTTGAAGCCTTACTGGACGTGGCACGAACAGGATACGAACTGATCGAGGAGACCATTCCCGGGGCTTCCGTCTCGCCGCAGCCCGGTCTGGAAATGGCCGAGCCGGAAATCCTGCTGGTACCGGATGAGCGGCGTATTGCGGAGGCTGGCTGGAATCGTGAAACCGTCGCACGGGTAGTACGTGCTTTTGGTTCAGGTCTGTTCGTCGGCGAGTACTTTGATGGCGAGCGGCGGCGCAATATTGTCGTGCGTGCTGAACCCTGGTCGACACCGGAAGCGCTGGCCAGCATGCCGGTGGTTACCCCACAGGCTGGCGTATTGCCGCTGGATGAGCTGGTGACGATAGAACGTACTGCCGGCCCGAACCAGATTCGTCGCCTTGATCGGCGTCGTACTGTGACGCTGGCGGTACAGGCGCCGGAAGGCATGTCGCTGGAACACCTCATGGAGGTGGTGCGCAGTGAGATCGCACCACAGTTGCAGGGACTGCTGCCTGAGAAC
>VAPL010877369.1_pt1 | contig 10583 bp, 5 predicted proteins | sample 3395061 | NCBI WGS metagenome assembly VAPL01 (sample SAMN08290444, study PRJNA428436) | hydrothermal vent metagenome | isolation source: Deep-sea hydrothermal vent chimney 2 | place: Pacific Ocean: Juan De Fuca Ridge | depth 2182 m m
CCCCTCGATATCTTCCAAAAACTCAGCTGGATTTAGCTGATATAGATATGCCAATGCTCCAGTGAGCAGAGTAAAGCACGCCAATATACCTAAGAAAAATAATTTTACCATTTCTCTCTCCCTCCATAAATAGATTTCAACTTCGGGGACAAACTTCCCGAAAAGTTTAACCGTGATTGATTGTCCGTCTTGCAATGCCTTGAACCATCTGACTTCACCCGTATGAGTGAACTCTGTAGGATCAATCTGCAAGACGGTGGTCTGTGGTCGCTGGTAAAAAAGCCAGCCCCACACTCCGTAAACAGCGAAAAATACTACTACTCCGACGGTGATGCCTATCACCGTCATCTCCAACGTAGAAAAAACAAACAACGGCATAAATAGATCACCTCCTCAAAAAAAGTTTAAAAAATCTTCTAGCACCTCGCTAGATCCAGAGCTGAATACGCTGAAACATATCCAAGTCTGGATCTGCGAGGTTGCCCGTCCTGTCAAAGAGCAATCGGTGGTCAAAAATTTGGTACGCGTCGCCAAATCTTAAATCCACACAGTCCTCGCCAGTGAATGGTTTTCACTAGACAAGGAGATGAGGATACTAATTACTAGCTTATTTGTCAAGGACAGGATTATTAGAAAGTGGAGCTTATAGGGAAATGTTAGAAAAGTACCCAAAAACCCTTTTTTCTGCTATATTCATCGAAGTTATGCCTGTCCGCCGTCGCCGTCGCCTCAATCCCGCTCGTCGTCTAAATACCACTGCGCCGCGTCGTCGTAGCGCGGGTTTCTTCGCCAAACTATTCAACCCTGTGCGTAAGAGCAGTGCTGCGCATACAGGACTAAAGCTGGAAGTCGAGCACCGTGTGGCGCGCGACATCTGGGCGATTTTTTACATTGTACTGGCGATCATCACATATCTATCGCTGGGTGGTGGTATGGGTCCGGCGGGGCAGTGGTGGGCAGCTAGTTTTCAGGGGCTTTTTGGTATTGGGATCAACTTCGTGCCGGCGGTGCTAGCGGTCGTGGGTGTGGTGATGCTGACGAGTACGAGTGTCAAGTTCAACTTCACCAAGATCTTTGGTATCTGCTTACTGGTGGCGACCGCACTGGGCATCATTCACCTCGCTGCTCCAGAGGCAGAGATGCTGGCGAATGCGGCGTCTTATGGTGGTGTGATTGGTTTCGTAGCATCGGTGTTTTTTCGTATCGCGCTGGCAGATCTCGGGGCGCAGATCGTGCTGATCGCGCTCTTTTTATCAGCGGTTTTGCTTACTTTCGGTGTTTCATTTCGCGATGTCATCGCACTGGTCCGCGGCACACCAGAGCGATCTGCGAGTGCGAGTGAAAAGCTGGAAAAGAGCATTCAAAATGCTTTGACTGGTGAGCAGCAGCCCAAAGCCTCAGTATCGACTGTCAAACCTAAAGCTAACGAATCCAAATCGAGTTTCAAGATCAATCAACCAGCGACGGTCAAGCTGGCGGGAGACTTCAAACCCCAAAAGTCCAAAATCAGTGATGCGGATTGGGTGCCGCCGTCTCTAGATCTGCTCGCCGAGACAGCGAAGAGTGCGACGATGGATGAGGAGGGTCTGCGGCTCAAGGCAGATGTAATCAAGGAGAAGCTAGCGAACTTTGGTATCGAGGTCACAGTCCAAGACGTCAACGTCGGACCAAGTGTCATGCAGTACACGCTCAAGCCGGCGGAGGGAGTCAAGCTCAGTAAGATCGTCAATCTCAAGCACGATCTAGCGCTAGCACTGTCGGCGAAGTCGCTGCGTATCGAAGCACCAGTCCCAGGGCGCAATGTCGTGGGTATCGAGATCCCCAATGACAAGCGAGTGGCAGTGCGTATGCGCGAGCTGATGATGTCCGACGCTTTTGCCAAGGTCAAAAGCAGTCTGCGGCTAGTACTCGGGCGCGATGTCTCGGGTCACCCACTAGTAGCAGACTTGGCGCAGATGCCGCATATGCTAGTGGCGGGTCAGACTGGCTCGGGTAAGTCAGTCGGGATCAATTCCTTCCTCTTGAGTCTGATCTACCAAAACAGCCCCAACGATCTACGACTGATCCTCATCGATCCCAAGCGGGTAGAGCTAGTGCCATACAACGGGATACCCCATCTACTGACACCAGTGATCAATGACACAGACAAGACGGTCAGTGCGCTGAAGTGGGCAGTAGCGGAGATGACACGGCGCTATACCGAGTGTGCTGCAGTCCACGTGCGCAACATCACAGAGTACAATGCCAAGCAGCCACCAGAGAAGATGCCGTATATCGTGATTGTGATTGACGAGCTGGCAGATCTCATGATGGCGAGCGGCAAGGAGGTCGAGGCGTGTATCTGTCGACTAGCGCAGATGGCACGTGCGGTGGGTATCCATCTCATCATCGCGACACAGCGTCCGAGTGTCGATGTGATCACGGGTCTGATCAAGGCCAATATCCCGACGCGGCTCTCTTTTCGAGTGGCGCAGGGTGTGGACTCCAAGACTATCCTCGACAAGATGGGTGCGGAGGACCTGCTCGGGCAGGGCGACATGCTCTTCATACCACCAGGACAGAGCGATCCTGTACGCGTGCAGGGTGCTTTCCTCAGTACTGATGAGGTCAAAAAAGTCACCAATGCGATCAAGCTCGAACTGGGTGATACCGAGCCAGAGTACAACGACGAGATCACTGACAAGACCAAGACTGCTAGTGTCGAGCTACCAGGCTTGAGGTCAGAGTCGACGAGCGGTGCACCAGGTAGTGAGGGTAGTGACAATGCGCTCGTACTACGAGCAGCGCGTGTGATCCTTGAAAATAAAAAAGCCTCGACCTCATTACTTCAGCGACGACTTTCACTCGGATTTGCACGGGCTGGTCGGATCATGGATCTGCTTGAGGAGCGTGGCTTCGTCGGGGTGGGTGTCGGTAGCAAGCCCCGCGAGATCCATATCACAGCAGAAAAACTCGCCGAACTAGAGGGTGGTACAGCGCTGAGTGACGCAGAAGCAGCGGCGCGCAAGACAGCTGCGCAGCTCGATCAGATGGAGCGCGGACGAGGGGGATCGTAGCTCAATGCTTGGATTATTATTTTGTTTTTTCAGAGGATACTTTTGAATATACGAAAAGAGGATTGAGCACTGTTTGATTAGGTTTTTGGTAGCGAGGACTAGGCGGCGATTTTTTGTCTTGGCTGAGCTGTTGTTTGATTTAGTTGCGCGAGTAGTTCTTCAAATTTTCCGAAGTTCGCGAGGAAGATCTGAGTCAGAGTTGGGTCGAAGTGTTTACTGGCGTTGTTTACGAAGTAGGTTTTTACCGCTAGTTCGGAGATTGGTTTTTTGTAAGCGCGACGACTGCGCATAGCATCATAGACATCGATGATGGCGAGCATACGCGCAGGGAAGGGAATCTCCGTACCAGTGAGTCCGCGTGGGTAGCCTGTGCCGTTCCATTTTTCGTGGTGATCTTCGACTCCCTCGAGGAGGATCTGCTGCTGCTCTGGAGTACAACGTGTGGGGTTGTGAGCATAGAGATGCTCGATGATACGTCGACCATAGGTGACGTGTCTACGGACTTGCTCTTGTTCTATCGGATTTAGTTTACCTTGCTTGAAAAGTATTTCATCTGGGATTTGGCATTTACCAATGTCGTGATAAGCACCAGCAGTACTGATCTCACTGAGGTAGCTGGTGTCTAGCTCGGGGTACTGGTCAGTCGCCGAGATGATCTGACCAAAGAGATCTAGCAAGGCGCTGGTGCGTTTTTCGTGAGGCAGGGTTTCAGTGATATTCGTGCTCTCGATGCGAGTCGCTGTCGTCAGTGGTACCTGTTCGGCTGCTTGAAGGTTCAAAGTGTTTTTGATTAATCGTATTATTATACCACAAAACACCAGATTATCCAATCTAGTTTGAATGAATTGCTAGTAGCTTTTAGGTGTCGGAGAACTGCTCTTTGAGATTTAGTATTTCATCTATATTTTGTAAGAAAATCGCTACAATCTCAGGATCGAAATGTGCACCGCACTCTTTTTTTATTTCTGTGATGGCGTCATTGACTGACCAAGCAGCTTTGTACGGTCGCTCGGTAGTGAGTGCGTCGAAGACATCGGCGATGGCTACGATCCTGCCGACTAGTGGGATTTTGTCACCTACAAGTCCGCGTGGGTAGCCCGTGCCGTTCCATTTTTCGTGATGGGTGCAGGCGATTGTTCGTGCCATTTCGAGCTGTTCGGAGGTATGTCCACCTAGGATTTCGTGACCGATGGTGGTGTGTGTTTGCATTTTTTTAAACTCTTCAAGAGTTAGCTTGCTGGGTTTTAGTAGTATGTTGTCTGAGATACCGATCTTGCCAACGTCATGCATGGGGGCGGTCATTCGGATTAAGTCAATCACTGCTTCGTCTAGACCTGCTCCACGAGCCAAGACGGCTGCGTATTCGCTCATACGGAGGACGTGCTTGCCAGTTTCGTTGTCACGTAGTTCGGCAGCACGAGCTAGGCTGTTGATGATTTCTATAATTGCTTCTTCTAGATCAAGTGTGCGTTCGTTTACTTTGTCTTCTAGTACTTTGGCAAGATTATTGGCCTTTTCTTCTGCTATTTTTTGAGCGGTGATGTCTTGACGGACGGCGAGATAGGATATGATTCTTTCAGTTGAGTTTTTTGGTGTGATGGTCGCCTCGACCCAGTAGTAGTCTCCAGACTCTTCTTCTGCGTCATCTCGAAATGGATTATTTGGATGTCCAACTTGATTTGGATTTACTAGTTTCAAGCGTCCTTGTTTGGTTAGGTTTTTGATTTGACCATGCCAGATTTCCCCTGCTTTGATTGTTTGCCACATTTTTTCAAAAGTTTGAGCTGGAATATCGGGGTGGCGAGTGATCCTGTGTGGTTGCCCGATTAGTTCCTCGCGGGAGTAGCCTGAGAGTTGGCAAAAACTATCATCTACCTCGGTGATTACACCGTTGGCATCGGTCTCGACTACGATCGCTAGTTTTGCCAGGGTTTCAGCTCGCTCTGAGCAGCTGAGGAGCTGCTCTATCGCTGCACGAAATTCGTTTGGGATCTTACCAGTTTCTAGTCCAGCTATTATCGCTTCACGATTGCCATTTAGTTGCATCCTTACGGTTTGTGGTTAAGTAAAATAGAGTTGGAAATATTATTTTATATCAAAAACATTTGATATTGTTTGTAGAGTTTATCTAATTTTCATAATTTAGATGTCGAGGTTCTGCACGCTCTTTGCATGTGTCTGGATAAACTTGCGGCGCGGTGGTACTTCTGACCCCATCAGTGTCTCGAAGACGTGATTGGCCTTCTCTGCACTATCGACAGTCACACGGAGCATAGTGCGGGTGGTCGGGTCCATGGTCGTCTCCCAGAGCTGTTCGGGGTTCATCTCACCGAGACCTTTGTAGCGTTGGATATTTACTCGGCTACTGGTTTTCTTTTTGGTAGCGACAGTTTTTTCTTCAGACTCTTCAGTTTCCTCAGATTCTTCAGTGGCAGCAACAGGAGCAGCGATTTCGAGGTTATTTGCGGCTAGGATTCGGAGTTTTTCGTCTTCGGTGTAAGCGTACCAAGACTGCTTACCTTTGGAGATCTTGTACAGTGGTGGTTGGGCGATGTAGAGGTAGCCCGCGTCGATGATGGGCTTGAAGTGTCGATAAAAAAGGGTGAGGAGCAGTGTGCGGATATGTGCGCCGTCGACATCGGCGTCGGTCATGATGACGATCTTGTGGTAGCGGATCTTGCTCAGCTCGAAGAGCTCGCCGATACCAGCACCCATGGCGATGATGAGGTTCTTCACTTCGTTATTGGCTAGCATACGGTCGAGGCGGGCTTGCTCGACGTTGAGGATTTTGCCGCGTAGTGGCAGGATCGCTTGGGTATTGCGGTCGCGTCCTTGCTTGGCGCTACCGCCGGCACTATCGCCCTCGACGATGAAGATCTCGCTGTCTTCGGCTTTGCGGCTGCTACAGTCGGCGAGCTTGCCGGGGAGTCCGGCTCCCTCTAGTGCGCCCTTGCGCAGGACGCTGTCGCGGGCAGCTCGTGCGGCGATCCTCGCTCGTGCGGCGAGGAGACATTTGTTTATCATGGCTTTGCCATCGTTGGGGTTTTCCTCTAGATGGGTAGCGAAACCCTCGCCAAAGACGGCGTTGACCGCGCTCTGCATCTCGGCGTTGCCGAGTTTGCCTTTGGTCTGTCCTTCGAACTGGGGATCGGCGAGCTTGACTGAGATGATGGCGGTCATACCCTCGCGGACGTCTTCGGCAGTGAGGTTTTGGTCTTTTTCTTTGAGTAGTCCGACTTTGCGAGCGTAGCTATTGATCTCGCGAGTGAGGGCAGTGCGAAAGCCGGTCAGGTGCGTACCGCCGTCGACGGTGTGGATATTATTGGCGAAGGTAAAGACCTCCTCAGTGAAAGCGTCGGTGTACTGGAGTGCGACCTCGACCATGCCGTCGGGGGTGTCTTTTTCTACATACACTACGTCGGTTAGACGATTGCGGTTTTGGTTCAGGTGTTGGACGTAGCTCTTGACTCCGCCTTCGAAGTGGAAACGGTACTTGATGTGAGGGGTTTGGCGTTCGTCGATGATCGAGAGGGTGACGCCCTTGGTCAGGTAGCTCTGCTGGCGGACGCGAGTCAGGATCGCTTCGAAATCAAATTCGATGGTTTTTTTGAAAATCTCGGGATCAGGGTAGAAGGTAATCTTCGTCCCAGTTTCTTTGGCTGTGCCGATGGTCTTTAGCCCTCCTTTGGGCTTGCCGCCGTCGATGAACTCCTGCTGGTAGTGCTTGCCATCGCGGTAGACCTCGGCGATTACCTTGGTACTCAGAGCATTGACCACGCTCACACCGACGCCGTGGAGACCACCGGAGACTTTGTACCCGCTGGCATCTCCGCCGAACTTACCACCGGCGTGGAGGACGGTGAGTACAGTCTCCAGCGCGCTGACGCCGGTGGCTTTGTGTTTCTCTACTGGGATACCACGACCGTTGTCGAGTACGCTACAGGCGCCGTCTTTGGCGAGGATCACGGTGATCTGGTCGCAGTGTCCTGCCATGGCTTCGTCGATACTGTTGTCCACGATCTCCCAGATCAGGTGGTGGAGACCGCGGCTATCGGTACTACCGATGTACATACCCGGACGTTTGCGCACGGGAGCGAGTCCTTCGAGGACTTGGATTTGGTCGGCAGAGTAGTCGGATTTTTTATTCATAAAGCATAGAGTGACTCAAGCGTTGAGTAAATTTCCAGAGCAGTTTAGCAGAGTCAAAGGCATCTCGGAAACTTATATGTACCGCTATGACTAAATTTTGGGTTCTCGATGTGTGCTATCTTTAGACTATGACTAAGCAGATTGCCGTTTTCTTTGCTCGATCAGACTTTGAGGATTACCCCTTCGATGAGGAGGAGTATCGACAGGCCTACATCGAGCTAGCTCAGCAGATCACTGCTCTGGGTGGGGTTTTTTGGATCGTGCGAGGTCAGGAGACTTACGAGGGTGGTGGTAGGTTTCGTCATGGTTGGCGCTGGGACGGTCAGCAGTTTGCGCTGGTATCGCAGGAGGTTCAGATCGATGTGATTTATGACAAGGGCAGCTTCCGCGGTGGCAGCGCGCTCAAAGTGCTCAACTGTCCAGAGCTAAGTCGACTCTGTACTGGCAAGCTAGCGACTTATGAGTACTTCTCAGAGCTGATGCCACGGACCTCGCTGGTCAAGACACAGGCTGAGCTAGTCAAACAACTGTCAGCAATCTCCAATATTCGTAAAGTGATCAAGCCGCCAGCAGATCAAGGTGGTGCGGGTGTGGTGATCGGGACGACCGCAGAGATCCTCGCTGCACCCAAGAGTTTCCCACTGCTTTTGCAAGAGTTCCTCGATACTAGTCGCGGTGTGCCTGGTATCCTCCGCGGAATCCATGACTTTCGCATGGTGATCATCGATGGTGAGATCGTGATGGCTTTCATCCGGACGCCACCGACAGGTAGTCTGCTCGCCAATGTCGCGCGTGGTGGACAGACTATCGAAGTGTCGCTCGAAAAAATCCCAACACTCGCTCGTCGCTTGGCAAAAAAAATCGATCAACGTTTGGCGCGTTATCCGCATCGGGTTTATTCCATTGATTTGGGCTTCGTCGGAGCCAATACGCCAAAGCTGGTCGAGCTAAACTCTGAGCCGGCGCTGTTTGCTGCTGCGCGTGGCAAAGCGTTCTTACTTTTCCAAAAGAAGCTTGCTCTGGCGCTGATGGCGCTCTAGCGCTTGTCTTTTAGTACTGCGTGCGCGGCTGCTAGGCGAGCGATCGGCACGCGAAAGGGGCTACACGAGACATAGTTCATACCTGATCGGTGAAAGAACTCGATACTAGCAGGATCGCCGCCGTGTTCGCCACAGATACCGATCTTGAGGTCTTTTTTGGCGGCACGACCATTGCGGATACCGAGCTCGACGAGTTTGCCGACACCGCGTGTATCGAGACTGGCGAAAGGATCTGCGTCGAGGATACCTTTTTCGATGTAGGTCGGTACCCACTTCGGTGCGTCGTCGCGACTGAAGCCGTAAGTAAACTGGGTTAGATCGTTTGTCCCAAAGCTAAAGAATTCAGCTTGGCGGGCGATCTTTCGTGCGCGGACACAGGCGCGGGGTAGCTCGATCATAGTGCCGACAGCATACTTCAGTGCTAGTCCAGACCGCTGGATCAGGCCAGTGGCAGTGTGGCGGACGACCTTCGCCAGATCATAAAACTCCTCCATGAAACCGACGAGTGGGATCATGATCTCGGGTGTGACGGTGATTTTTTCCTGCTTTAGTTTCAGAGCTGCTTCGATGATGGCGGTCGTCTGCATCTCGGCGATCTCGGGGTGGGTGACCATGAGGCGCGCGCCACGGTGCCCCATCATTGGATTGGATTCAAAGAGGCTGGCAATCCGCTCACGGAGCTTTTTTTCTGTGATACCGCATTGTTTCGCTAGCTCGCGGATCTCTCGGTCGCCGTGGGGTAAGAACTCATGGAGTGGTGGGTCGAGTAGGCGGATCGTGACGGGTAGTCCGTGCATTGCCTTGAAGATCTGGTAAAAATCTCGACGTTGGTAGGGGAGGAGTTTTTTGAGGGCTTTTTGGCGAGTCTCGACTGTCTCGGCGACGATCATCTCGCGCATGATTGCGATCCTTTTTGGGTCAAAAAACATGTGCTCGGTACGACAGAGTCCGATACCTTCGGCGCCATAGCCACGGGCGACTGTCGCGTCGTGGGGTGTGTCGGCATTGGTACGGATCTTTAGCTGGCGGAATGAGTCGGCCCAGCCCATGAGTGTTTGGAAGTTTTTGTCGAGTTTGGGTTCGACGGTTTTTACTTGTCCGGCGAGGACTTCACCAGTGCCACCGTCGAGTGTGATGTAGTCGCCTTCTTTGATTATCTGATTGCCCGATCGAAAGAGGCGTTTTTTGTAGTCGATCGTGAGTGCTCCTGCGCCAGAGACACAGCATTTGCCCATGCCGCGCGCGACGACAGCGGCGTGTGATGTCATACCGCCGAAGGCGGTGAGGATACCGCGTGCTGCGTGCATGCCGTGGATATCTTCGGGGCTGGTTTCTTTGCGGACGAGTATGACGGACTTGCCTTTTTTGGCTGCGGCTTCGGCATCGTCGGCGCTGAAGACAACCCGACCATAGGCTGCTCCGGGGCTAGCTGGTAGACCTTTGGCGATTTGAATACGTTTTGCTCGTGGGTCTAGGCAGGGGTGGAGGAGCTGGTCGAGTGAGTAGGGGTCGACGCGCAGGATAGCTTCTTTTTTGTTGATTAGTTTTTCGCGGACTAGCTCGACTGCTATGCGGACGGCGGCTTTCGCTGTGCGTTTGCCGCTCCTAGTCTGGAGGAGGTAGAGTTTGCCACTCTCGATCGTAAATTCGAGATCCTGCATGTCGCGGTAGTGGCGCTCTAGTTTTTGGTAGATTTTTTCTAGTTCGCTGTAGACTTGGGGGTTTTTACGTTTCAGGGCGGAGATCGGCAGGGGCGTACGGATACCGGCGACGACGTCTTCGCCTTGGGCGTTCATGAGGTACTCACCATAAAACTTCCGTTCACCAGTGCTCGGATTGCGTGTAAAGGCGACGCCAGTGCCGCTGGTATCGCCGAGGTTGCCGTAGACCATGGCTTGGACATTGACCGCGGTGCCGATCAGACCTTTCAAATGGTTGAGCTTGCGGTAGTAGATCGCGCGTGGATTGTCCCAGCTGTCGAAGACTGCGCGGATTGCTAGCTCGAGCTGGATTTTTGGTTCTTGGGGGAAATCCTTTTTCGTGGTTTGCTTGACGATTTTTTTATAAGTCTTGACGAGCGCTTGGAGGTCTTGGGCGTTTAGTTCGGTGTCGTTTTGGACTTTGCGTTTCTTTTTCAAACTTGCGAGTGCGTGCTCGAAGTCAGAGTGTTTGATACCCAAAACTATATCGGCAAACATCTGGATAAAACGTCGGTAGGCATCGTAAGCGAAGCGCGGATTGCCTGAGACTGTTGCTAGTCCTTCGACACTTTGGTCATTCAAACCAAGATTGAGCACTGTATCCATCATGCCTGGCATGCTGGCGGCTGCGCCGCTCC
>VAPL010320020.1_pt1 | contig 10582 bp, 8 predicted proteins | sample 3395061 | NCBI WGS metagenome assembly VAPL01 (sample SAMN08290444, study PRJNA428436) | hydrothermal vent metagenome | isolation source: Deep-sea hydrothermal vent chimney 2 | place: Pacific Ocean: Juan De Fuca Ridge | depth 2182 m m
TGGTGATAACCAGTTTTTTGTAGGGTGGGCACCGCCCACCAGCAGGAAGTGAGGTGCAATAATCGCTGCTTCGCCGAAAGGTCGTTGCTGCGTATAGAGTCTAGCTGGATTCGGCAGCTTTTTTGGTGGGCTGTGCCCACCCTACTTTTTTGTATCTGCCAATGACAATTTTTCATTAGCTTGACGGCTATGCGCATAACGGGTCCATTGCCGAAAGAAAAAAGATCGTTTGACTGGACGATGCAGCGGGAATGGTTATCTTTTTGAGAGAAAAACGATTTTTGTAGAATAAATGTAACACGAACGCAAAAGGTTTTATATTTTCAGGAGAAAGTCTATGGATGGTACTATACGTGTCTGTCCTTCATGCGGGGCAAAAAACAGAATTCCTCCGGACAAACAGCATCTGAGAGCGAAATGCGGTCGTTGCGGCACCTCACTTGCGGCAGCGACAGGAAGTGTGGTGGAAGTGGGTGACCATAACTTTCAGCAGGTTATAAACAGTACGGATAAACCGGTGCTGGTGGATTTCTTTTCGCCGACCTGCGGGCCCTGCAGAATGCTTGCTCCGGTCATTGAAAAACTGGCCGGCATGTATGCTGGACGGGCTCTGATCTGCTCTTGCGATACCAGCAGGCATCAGATGGTGCCGACTAAGTTTCAGATCCGCGGAGTGCCCACCCTGATTTTTTTTAAAAACGGACAGGTTGTCGATCAGGTGGTCGGAGCCGTGCCGGAGCCTGAATTAATCCAGCGCCTGAACAACCTGTTGTAATTGGGATCAGGAAGAAAAAACTATTGTATATTCATTGACCTGCCGATACTTATGCTATAAGTCATAGTAGAGGCGATTGTCTTTTCTTTTCCAGGGGTACGTTCGGGATGTTGTTGCGCGCGCGTTCCCTATTGCGACGGCAGGTCGGATATGCGTGGAATTCTTCTTTTGAGTCTGTGTACGTTTTTTATCAGTGGCTGCGCCCGTATTCCGCAGCCAACCGGCTACCCCCACAGTGAACAGCAGAAATTACAGGCAGCTTATCACTGGAACGTACTGGCAAATGATGTTGCCAATCAGATTAACAGCGAGCTCCTTGAGCGCGGATATCTGGACACCTCGGTTTATGTGAACCACAGTTGCGGCGAAGGGGAGAACTGCGGATCGGGGAAAACCTTTCCCTTTGATGAGGGCTTCAATGATTTACTGACAACCCAGTTGGTGAATTTTGGAGTGCCGACCAGGCCTGAAAATGATGGGAAGAGTCTGGTTGTCGATTACAAGGTGCAGGTCCTCTATCATCAGGCAAACCGGTACCAGTGGCCGCAACCCGGAGTCTTGACGGCGCTGACCGCAGGAATCATGGTTTTTCGAAATGCGCCCTGGGAATTTGCCGCCCTTGCCGGTGCCGCAGCCGTTGATGCCCTGTGGTCGACATCGGTTCTTAACGGCCATTATGAGGTGATCATTACCACGTCGATAGTTGACAATAACCTGTACATCATGCGAAAATCAGATATCTACTATATCAACGATCCGGATTTCTGGCATTATCAGCAGGTTGCACCCGCAGATGAACTTGAGCTTACCTCTTCCCGCTTTTGATTTCCATGAAATTTTTTATAACTCTTTTTCTCTGCTCTTTTTTTCTGCTCTCCTCGTTGACCGGCTGCAGCCGCCTGAATTGTACCCGGCTGGAAAAACTCCTGGGCGGTGACGTCAACCTTATCTCCCTGGGCAAGGACATCGGCGATGAGCTGATCAACGGTTCCTATCCTCCTCTGGTTCCTCGTCAGCCTGATCAGCCGGTGCTGGTGACGACCCTGGTCAACAATAATAATCTCCGCGACAGTTCCAGTTTCGGCCGCAGTCTGCAGAATGCCGTTGCCGCCGAGTTCGTCCGTCAGGGCTATAGCGTCAATGAGGTCAAGCTGCGTAGTGATGTGTCGATCAATGCCGGTGAAGGGGAGTTCATGCTGACCAGGGATCTGGATGAACTCAAGGGCAAGCAGCGGGCTCAGGCCGTAGTAGTAGGCACATATACCATGGCTAATCGCGTTATGTACTTGTCGGTTCGTCTGGTTAATCCCGGTAACGGCTCCATACGATCCGTGTATGAGCAGCGAATCTGTCTGGACGAAAACAGCCTCCGCATGCTTGGCCTGCAGCTGGATGAAGAGGATAATGTGCAGGCGCCCAGCGAGCCCCTGCTGGATAAATTTTTGTATTGATTTTTGTATTGATCTGTAAGAGAGCGATCGAATCAGGAATGGGTACGGCTTGAGGAGCGATCAATAAACGCCTTTTCAATTTCAGCCAGCAGTTTATGCAGAGAAATGGGTTTTTCTATAATGGCATGGAATCCAAGTTGTTTTGACATCTTCTGTTCAACCGTCCGGCTGTGCCCGCTACAGAGGATAATCGGTAACTCCGGCTGAATCCGTTGAATTTTTTCACTTAGCTGCATTCCCGTCATTTTCGGCATGGTCTGATCTGTAATCAGCAGGTCCCAGCGAGCCGCTGTTTTTAAAAATTCTTCCAGGGCCTGTTCGCCATCGGCACAGGTCGTCACGCTGTGCCCTTTTTCCGTCAGAAATTCACTGATCAGTTCACAGATCGATTCTTCATCATCTGCAAAGAGAATATTTCCCCGGAGCGATGTAGCCTGTATCGGGGAATTGGAATTGTCGTTTTCCGTCCGGCTGTTGTTTTTGCCAATGGTTTTCGGTACTGCCGGGAAATAGAGGCGAAACAGGGCACCATGGCCCGGGCTGGAGTCAACAGTTATAATCCCTTGATGGCTCTGGACAATTCCATGGACAACGGCAAGCCCCATGCCGCTGCCCCGGCCGTGTTCTCTGGTCGTAAAGTACGGATCAAAGAGTTTATTCTTAATCTCGGGAGAAATACCGCAACCGGTATCCTCCACCTCAAGAACCACATAGTCGCCGGCAGGAAGTATGCTTTCCCGGGTTCCTGTCCTGCCCTGCCTGTGCAGGGTCATATCCTGCAGGGAAATGCGCAGAATGCCGCGATCATCGTTCATGGCCAGATGGGCATTGGTACACAGATTGACAATAACCTGATGGATCTGGGTCGGGTCGGCAAGAACAAAGCCTTTTGCCTCTATGTCCTCCTCAATCTCAATGGTGGACGGGATGGATGAACGTAGTAACTGCAGAGCCTCTTTGACAACAAGTGCAATCTGAATGGTGTGTTTCGACTGTCCCGTCTTGCGGCTGAAAGTCAGGATCTGGCTGACCAGATCCTTGGCGCGGATTGATGCCGTTCGTATCTGTTCGAGTTCATTGTCGACGAAGGATTGTTGACCAAGTTTCATCTGTACTATTTCAGTGTAGCCCATGATGGCCATCAGAATATTGTTGAAGTCATGGGCAATGCCGCCGGCAAGGGTGCCTATTGCCTCCAGCTTCTGGCGCTGCCTGAGCTCTTCACGCAGTGCGCGTTGTTCGGTAACATCGCGCAGCGATATATAGATGATCTTCCCTTCCTCGGTCTCAACGCTTTCCGCCTTGATTTCAGCGTACCGCAATTGACCGTTTTTGGTTTCCGTAACCACCCATTCGATTTCGACAATCTCCCCGCGGGCGGTTCGCGCTATCACATCCTGAACCCGTTCTTGGGTCGTTATGCCATCATGCTGTATTTCCGGAGAAAAGCTGCCCATAGGCTGACCGATAACCTCTTCTCTTGAACGGTCCAGAAAGGTAAGGGCGGACTGGTTGCAGTCGATATAAATACCTTCTTTGGCGAGAAGGTGAGCATCGAAAGATCCCTTAAACAGAGTCTGGTAAAGCTTTTCCCGTTGGTGCAGCTTTTTTTCCGCCATGACCTGAGCGGATATATCAATGCCGATACTGAGCATTTCCAGGAAGGTGCCGTCGTTACCGACAATCGCCTTATTGCTCCACTGGATCCAGAGCGATGAGCCGTCCTTGCAGATATTTTCGTTTTTATTGAGCAGATATTTTTCCGGGTGAAGGAGGATGTCCTCAATCATGGCGGTCAAGTCACGACCACTGCGATCGGTTTCGGCGACGATGGTGCCGATGACCTCTTTACCGATGAGCTCGTCTTCGGAAAAGCCGAACAGCTTGAGCCCGTACTGATTCATGAAGATGATCCGGCTCTGCCTGTCCCACCTGAGAATAATAGAGTTGGCACTGTGGACAAGCTCCTGGTAAAGGATGACCTGTTCCTGTGGAAGATGTTGTTTTTGTTGCATGTTGCGAATCATAGGCTGGATAGTGTCTGTCGCGTTCTCTAAAGTTCCTTTTCTTCAGTAGCGGGACGGCAGGGGCCGTTCGATGGTGGGATAGTACAGCTGAAAAAAAGACTGTTTGTTTAAAAAAGGAAATTTAAAACCCGGAGTCTACGCTTCACTCCAATTACCTGGTCCAGCCATGCTGGTTACGATAAATTCCGACTGGAACTAAACAAGGTTGCTCTATTATTTTGGCATAGCTGATCGGAGTTGTCAAAAAAATATAAGGAAAAATAAACAAGAGTGATTTTCAGGCTTGCTGCGAACGGGGTGTTCCCTGCTTGAACAGTTGTTTCGGCCGTATTGGAATGAGGGCATTTTTTACCAGGGAATCTGATTACAGGGTAACTATCTTATGCCGAATGGCATATTTGACCAGACCGGCCACGGAATGAATATCCAGTTTAGCCATGATATTTTTACGATGGGTATCAACCGTGCTTATCGATATGCAGAGCTTGTCGGAGATCTCCTGGTTGGTCAGCCCCTCAACAACAAGTTGGAGAATTTCCCGTTCCCGGTCGGTCAGGATGTTGCCGCCGCAGTCGGAGGCCTGACGGGCAAGGCCGACGAATTCCTTTAAAACCGGAGTCTCAAGGGTTGGGGATACGAACATATTCCCTGCCGCAACCGCGCGAATGGCATCGATAAGCATGTCAAAACTCTCTTCCTTGAGCATAAAGCCAAGGGCGCTTGCCTTTAATGCCTCGACCGCGTAAAAGCAGTCCGCATGCATGGTCAGGATCAGGGTGTTGGTGTCGGGAGCGATTTTAGCCAGACGCTTGGCCACCTCTATTCCGCTCAAGCCGGGCATGGCAATGTCAAGCACGGCCACATCAGGTTTGAGTTTTTCTATCTGTCGCAGGCTTTCCTGGCCGTCGCTGGCCTCACCAACCACCTTAATGTCTGCAGTCGAGGTCAGCAGCGTCCGCAGGCCCTGGCGAAACATCTGATGATCGTCGGCAAAAAACACTGTTATCATGATTCTTCCTCAGGTTGTTCCAGCGGAATATCAATGGAAATTCTGGTTCCCTTGCCCAGGTCCGACTCTATGGACATCGTTCCGTTGATAGCGTTGATCCACTCTCTGATACTGACCAGCCCTATACCTTTGAATTCTTCTGTTTTCCGTTTGATTGTTTCTGCGGGAAATCCCTTGCCGGCATCGTCTACCGTGAGACGCACATGGTGCCCCTTTTTTTTGACGGTTGCAACGATTTCTCTGGTGTCGGCATGTTTCCAGGCGTTGTGCAGCAATTCTTTAAATGATCGAAAAAGATATATTTTCTGTGAATCCGATAAGCCGAGAGAGCCGGCAACCCCGTAGACTGAGACTTCAATTCCGGTCTGCCGGGTAAAGTTGTCGGCGTACCAGTTCATGGCCGGGGCCAGTCCCTGGTTGTCGAGAATGATCGGATAGAGGTCAAAGATCATTGTTCTGATCTGGCGAATCATCAGCTTGACCAGCAGGCGGATATCTTCGAGTTGTCCGTTTATATCCTCCTGCTGAGTTTTCGGTAGATGGCATACCCTGTTTCCGATCTCCTGCAGTTTCAGGTTGACCAGGGCCAGATTCTGGGCCATTTCCTCATGCAACACCTGCCCTATGTGTCGCCGCTCCCGTTCTTCAGCCAGGATAACTTCCTCCTGAAGTTTTTTGTGAAATGCGCGATCGGCCTGTTGCTGTCGTATCTCTTCGGTGATATCGCGGAGAATCCCCTCATAACCGACAAATTTTTTCTGATCGTCAAAACGGGTATTTGCGGTCAGTATACAGTGACGGGTTGAGCCGTCGGGGCGTTGTACCCAGGTTTCATAATCTTTTACATATCCCTTTTTCTCCATATCCTCTTTGAAGGCGGGATTCTCGTGTATATTGTTCATCGCCTGACAGCCGTTGAGTGTCTTCTTGTCAATTTCGACATCGGTTTCAAGGCCGAATAGTTTTTTGCCGGCGGTGTTTATGTCGATAATGTTACACTGGGTGTCGGTGACGAAAATGCAGTCTCTGGAATTTTCAAATATCTGCCGATATTTTGATTCCGAGAGGCGCAGGCGGCTGATTGTCTGTTCCAGTTTAGTTGCCATCTCATTAAAGAGGCGGCCGAATTTCCCCATGTCATCAACAGTGTACACCTTCGCTCTGGCAGAGAGATCTCCCTGCTGAATCTGCTGTGCGGCAGCGGCCAGGGAGACAACCGGCCTTGAGCAGTTCCAGGCAACCAGGACTGCGGCGCCGATACAGAGCACAATCAGAAAGAGGGTGAAGGGGACAAAGGCCTGGATATACTCGTTCATACCGACCAGCAGGTCGGCATTGTCTACAGTGGTCATTAAAATCCAGTAACCCGGTCGGGTAGCTGGGCCTGAAGGTTCAAGGCTGATGCGTCTGAATGCAAACAGGGTCTGGCGATAGGTATCCTCGCTGGTTCTGATTCGAACGTCTTGGGAGTCTGTCTGCAACAGTTTCTTTAGCCCTGGTTCAATGGCGAAAAAATTTTCAGGTCGGTTTACCATGGAACCTATTTGTTTTGCAGGGGTCTTGTGAAAAAGAAAATCACCGTCTCTGTTGAGCAGAAAATATGCTGTTCCCGGGCCTACTTTTTCCTGCTGGCGCTGCAGAATGCCAAGAAAGGTCGTACCCTGAACGTTGAGGACCAGGACACCGCGCTTTCGGTTGTTCTTATCCATAACCGGCGTCGCATATCTGATCACCGGTACAACCGGATGTTCAATTTTCCCCTGTTCTATGTTCAGGTCCATGGGCGAGATATAAACCTGGCCCGGCGAGAGGTTTATTGCCTGCTTAAAGTAATACCGGTTCGATTTATCCTGGAGAAGATGTTGCGGCGTCACCCAGATTTTATCGCCCCGAGTATTGATGCGGATGACCTCAAGGCCGTCGGCGTCGAGAAATCGTATCTGCTGGTAAATTTTGTGGTAGGTGGCCAGGGAGAGGGCGGCCGACTCAAAGGCCTGCAGCCCGTGAAGCCGGTCGGTTTCCGTGTTGCCGTTGAGCATTTTATGAAGACTGGAAAGATTGCGGAGTATGAGCAGGTCCCGCTCAATGCCGTCAAGCACCGACTGGATGTCGGAATCCAGGAGCTGGAGGTCGACAGCAGCCCGCTCTTTTGCCCGGTCAAGTGCAAACTGCTTTTGTTTGTATCGGGCAAAACCGGAACTGACGATGACCACCGAGACGGAGAGCAGGATGAAAATGAAGATGAGTTTTCCTCGCAGACTGGTCAGCATGGGCGGAGTGTACAGTATTTATCTGAAAATAGTCCACAACGATTTATTCTTTCAGACTATTTTCATAGTTGGTTGCGGCTGTTCCATATAAATCAGGCGTCTGCGCATATCCGGTTCAGACTGCCGGTTTATGGGCAGGATCTGGAACAATGGTTGTCGAGCCGTTTGGCCAAAAAAAAAACAGCCCTGCTCAAGAGAACAGGGCTGAAAAGGAGAGAGGAGGAAAGGACAAAAAACGAGTCGGGTCGGCACCATTGAGTTGGTAGGAGGATACACAAGGGGCAAAGTCTACCTGCAGCATGGACACCCACAAACAACCGTAACCTTCCTGAGGCAGGAAGGAAAGATCGCCGATCAATGCGTAAGTTGTCTTTGGGCAGATTTACGCGGTCGGCGGCCCTGGTAACGTTTTCCACGGCTTCCTGCGAAACGGCAGGATCTTTTGCACATTCGACATATGCTGGAGTTGGTTACGGGCAATCCTGATTTGATACAGGTAAAGTAGTGGCTCGTATTCATATTTTTCTCCTCTGTTTACCCTTATAGGTGGAAAAAAGAAAAATGTATATACCGGCTGCGCGGTATTTGTCCGCCGAAAATCAGGTAGATGATTTTTTTTGCAAAGATTGTATGAACCAAACAGGGCCTTCGTAAGCCTTATTTTTTTGACTTATTTTAAGACACCCTGAAGGTTAAACGGGTCAGGAACTCGAATATTGCATATTGTATGCGGACTCCGTCATGGTTTTACGGACTCCGTCCTGAAGTTCCCGGCAAATTTGCGGGGAGATCTGAAAAGAACTTGCTTTTTGGCTGCAGTCAAAGTAACATTTTATGTTTCATTAAAATGTACCCCTTTTTAAAGGAGAATATATCATGGCAAGAATATGTGAAATTTGTGGTAAGGGCCCGGCAACAGGGAATAATGTCAGTCATGCCCATAACAAGAACCGGCGCCGCTGGCTGCCGAACCTGCAGAAGGTTCGAACCGTTACCGACTGTGGAAGTGTTGTTCGTATCAACGCCTGTACGCGTTGCATTCGCTCTGGTGCTGTCGTTAAACCGGCCTGAAGCTTTTTTTTGATCAAGAACGAGTGGGACTTCTATCCACTCGTTCTTTTTTTTGCCCGGAGCTTTCTACAGAAAGAGGGTTGCGGGCGAAAACTGAAGAAAACAGGTAATCCCCAACGGTTACACAAAAAAAATCAGTTCGGTTAAAAAAGAGGATGTCTGGAGGATACCATGAGCAGTGAAGAAGTTCATTTTCTGCCCTATGATGAAGCGGCTCGCATTGTTGCGGCCATTCAGGAAGAGGAAGATATTCATCAACCCGGTCATCGCATTCTGACCGTCTATAATCAGGAGAATAAGGAAATCTGCTGGTTTGATTTTGATGAGGTGCTACGCGACGTCGCTACGAAAGATAAGTCTGAGCAAAAAGAAGCGGTTTCCAAGTATATCATGCACCATATTCCCGACTGGGCGACTGAAATTTAAAAGGGACCGTGTACAAGAAGCGGAACTGTTTAATGTTGGCGCAAGTTCCTTACATGTCTAATCAGACTCTTTTTCGAGTATTCCCTGCGGCATAGGGGGAACCCCTTCATTACCGAGAACAAATCCGCCATCCAGCCGCAGGGTTGCCCCCGTCATAAAGTCGGCCTTCTCGACAAGGAACAGGACGGTCTCTGCGACTTCCTCCGGGGTGCCGGTACGGCGGACCAGGGTGTGATCAAGCACTTGTCGTCTCTGTTTTTCGGACAGGGCCTTCCAGCCCCTGGTGCCTGCTCCATGCCTGGTGTCGATAATCCCGAGCATGATCTCATTGACCCGGATGTTCGGAGCCCCGAGTTTTGCCCAGGTTTTGGTCAGCGTTTCCACTCCTCTGTTTGCGGCCGCGTAGCCGTCGTTAAACAGTAAGCCCGCAATCCCGGCTCGTCCGGTTATGGCTGCAACGGAAGAGAGGTTGATCACGCACGCCTGCGGGCACTGCTTGAGCAGAGGCAGGCAGCCGTTAAAGACCAGCCATTTTGCGTGCAGGGTCGTCTCCATTTCACGCTGCCATTGGTTTCTGTTGATATCCAACTCATAGGAACCGTGGACAATCGGCATGCCGCCCCGCTCTATATTGTTAATCAGAATATCCAGACCGTCGGTTTCCCGTTTGAAGGTTCGGACGAGCTCCTTGACTTCCCCGGCTTTGCGCAGGTCGGCTTTCATGAAGATGTGCCCCATATCCATGGATGAAAACTCATCTATCATTGACTCTACATCCTCGGGCCAGTCATACCAGGGAAGGCACAGGCGGACGCCTTTTCTCGCCAGGATTCGGGCAGTTGCCCTGCCGATACCTCTGGATGCCCCGAGAACCAGTGCTGTTTTTCCATAAATATCCATGATTGCCGCCTGTGTTTATGGTAATCTTTCGTGTTGTATCCAAAAATAGAAATCAAAAACCAGGGGGCGGAAGCCTCCCGGTTCTTTCTTTAAATAGATCCTACAGCTTTTGTACCTATAATAAAGTGTCTCTACAATAAATGTTTTCAGGAATCGCTCAATGCAGAAAAAACGTTTTTTTTCCATAAGTACAGGCAGACGCACACTTTTCTTCCTGCTTTCTGTTGTCCTTTTGCTTGCCGGTTGCGGCCTGAAGCCGCCCGAGGCCGACACGCCGAAAACAACTTCCTGTATCAGCCGGGGATGGCCCCAGGACAGCAGTGATCTCTCTGCCGACCCGAAACTTGTATTCGGCACCCTTGACAACGGGCTTCGCTATGTCGTTGTCCGGAACCGGGAGCCGAAAGACCGGGTCGCTCTTTATCTTGACATTCAGGCCGGATCGCTTAACGAGACCGATGCCCAGCGTGGTCTTGCCCATTACCTTGAGCATATGCTTTTTAACGGTACAACCCATTACCCGCCAGGGACCCTGATAGAATATTTTCAGTCGATCGGTATGAGTTTTGGTGCCGATACCAATGCCCACACCTCCTATGATGAGACCGTGTATAAACTGCTCCTTCCCTCCGGCAGCCGGAAGAGCCTTGACA
>VAPL010793888.1_pt1 | contig 10582 bp, 12 predicted proteins | sample 3395061 | NCBI WGS metagenome assembly VAPL01 (sample SAMN08290444, study PRJNA428436) | hydrothermal vent metagenome | isolation source: Deep-sea hydrothermal vent chimney 2 | place: Pacific Ocean: Juan De Fuca Ridge | depth 2182 m m
ATAAGTCAAGAGGAATTTAATAGGGGCTTTGCTCCGAAATAAAATAAAATAGAAGTTTTCTCGCCAAAGGCGTAGCTTTAGTGAGAGGAATTTAATAGGGGCTTTGCTCCTATTAAAGGAGAAATAAAATGTTTGATGAAATAAGGTTTAATACAATAGAAAGATTGCCAAACTATGTTTTTGCAGAGATAAATGAGATAAAATTAAAAGCCAGACGAGCAGGAGAAGATATTATAGACTTTTCTATGGGAAACCCAGATGGCAGAACTCCACAGCACATCATAGATAAATTGATAGAATCAGTTGACAAAGACAAAACTCATGGCTATAGTGTTAGCAGAGGTATATACAAACTTAGGCTTGCTATTTGTAGTTGGTACAAAAGAAAATATGGAGTTGATTTAGACCCAGATAGTGAAGCAGTAGCCACTCTTGGAAGCAAGGAGGGCTATGTACATTTAGTACAAGCAATTACAAATCCAGGTGATGTGGCGGTCGTTCCAGACCCAGCTTATCCTATACACTCTTATGCTTTTATAATTGCAGGTGGAAATGTGCATAAAATGGGGCTTGATTTCAACGAAAATTTTGAATTAGATACCCAGAAGTTTTTTTTTAAACTAAAAAAAGCTTTTAGGGATTCCGTGCCTAAACCAAAATTTGTAGTAGTAAATTTCCCACATAATCCAACAACTGTAACTGTTGAAAAATCATTTTATGAAGAGTTAGTGGCATATGCTAAAAAAGAGAGGTTTTATATCATTAGTGACATAGCTTATGCTGATATCACCTTTGATGGTTACAAGACGCCTTCAATTTTTGAAGCACAAGGGGCAAAAGATGTTGCAGTTGAGAGTACAACTCTATCAAAAAGTTACAATATGGCTGGTTGGCGAGTTGGCTTTGTAGTTGGAAATCCAAAGCTCATAGGTGCACTCCAAAAGATAAAATCTTGGTTTGATTATGGTATGTTTACTCCTATTCAAGTCGCCTCTACTATAGCACTTGATGGTCCTCAAGAGTGTGTAGGTGAGATAATAGAAGTATATAGAAAAAGAAGAGATGTTTTAGTCAAAAGTTTTAAAAATGCAGGTTGGGATATGGCAACACCAAAAGCTACCATGTTTATCTGGGCAAAGATACCTAAAGTTGCAAGACATTTAGGGAGTATGGAATTTTCAAAACAGCTTTTAACCAAGGCAAAGATAGCAGTAAGCCCTGGAATTGGTTTTGGAGAGCACGGAGATGAGTATGTAAGAATTGCCTTGATAGAGAATGAAAATAGAATTAGGCAAGCAGCAAGAAATGTAAAAAAATATTTAAAGAGTTTGGAAAAATGATAAAAGTTGGAATTATAGGTGTGGGAACAGTAGGAAGTAGTGTAGTTAAAATTTTGCAAGAAAATAGAGATATCATAACAGCAAGAGCAGGCAAAGAGATAACCCCAGTTTTGGGGGTTGTTAAAAGCTTAGGCAAAGACAGAGATGTAGATATACCTTTAAGTGATGATATTGATGATATCTTAAATGATGAGAGTATTGATATAGTGGTTGAGCTTATGGGTGGTATTAATGATGCTTTTGAAGTAGTAAAAAAAGCTTTGGCAAAAGGCAAGGCTGTGGTAACTGCAAATAAAGCAATGCTTGCTTATCATAGATATGAACTTCAACAAAGTGCAAAAAGACAACCTATCGGTTTTGAGGCGAGTGTGGCTGGCGGTATTCCTATTATAAAAGCTTTAAGAGAAGGGCTTAGTGCAAATCATATAGAGTCTATCAAAGGCATCATGAACGGTACTTGTAATTATATGCTGACCAAAATGATGAGTGAGGGTATAGAGTTCGATGAGATACTAAAAGAGGCTCAAGAGCTAGGTTATGCCGAAGCAGACCCCTCGTTTGATATAGGTGGATTTGATGCAGCACATAAACTATTGATTTTGGCTAGTATTGCTTATGGAATAGATGCAAAACCAGAAGATATACTTATAGAAGGGATAGAAGATATAAATAGTGAAGATATCTTTTTTGCAAAAGAGTTTGGATATAGCATTAAGTTACTCACTATCGCCAAAAAGAGGGGAAATAGTGTTGAGCTTAGAGTTCATCCAGCACTTATAAATGCAGATGAAATGATAGCTAAAGTTGATGGTGTCATGAATGGTGTTAGTGTAGTCGGTGACTTTGTTGGAGAGACTATGTATTATGGTCCTGGAGCTGGTGGAGATGCGACTGCTAGCGCTGTTATAGCAGATATCATAGATATTGCAAGAGATGGTAATAGCTCACCAATGCTAGGATTTAAAAAGATATTGGAAAATGACATAATCAAGCTCAAAAATGCTAATGAAATTCATACGAAATATTATATGAGAATCGAAGTTGAGGACAAAATTGGAGTTCTGTCTCAAATTTCAAATATTTTAGGAGAGTATAATATATCAATAGATAGTTTTTTGCAAAAACAGAGTAAAGATGATAGGCTGGCAACCCTTCTGTTTTCTACACACAGATGTTTTGAAAAAGATATACAAAATGCAATTAAAAAGATAGGTAATTGTGAATTTGTAAAACAACTTCCTGTGATGATTAGGATAGAAGAGTAATTTGAGTTTAAAAATTGGGTTAAAAGCTGAAGATAGAGTCGAAAAATACTTAATCAAACATGGTTATAAAATTATAAAAAGGAATTTTCATTCAAAGTTTGGAGAGATAGATATAGTTGCAAAAAAAGAGGAGATATTGAATTTTTTTGAAGTTAAATATTCGAAAAAGTATGATCCAATTTGCAGAATTACTCCATTAAAAATGAAAAAAATTATTAAAACTATTGAGTATTTTTTTATGATTAATGATTATAATGAAGAGTACCAAATATGCGCTGCTTTAGTAACTCCGCAAGGAATTGAGATTGTGGATAATATTAGTTTTTAAAAACTAAATGTCCTAGCTATGGTAACTTTAAAGATAGTATTTGTATAATACTATCTATTTTTAAAATATAAAATTTAGGAGAAAATTATGGGAAAGTATATAGAATTAAATGCATCAAATTTTGATAGCACAGTAAGTGAAGGTGTGGCATTAGTTGACTTTTGGGCTCCTTGGTGTGGACCTTGTAGAATGATAGCTCCAGTCATAGAAGAGTTAGCTGAAGATTTTGATGGAAAAGCAAAAATTTGCAAAGTAAATACTGATGATGAACAGGATGTTGCTGTTAAGTATGGAATCAGATCAATTCCAACAATACTGTTTTTTAAAGATGGTGAGCTAGTTGACCAAATGGTAGGTGCTTCATCAAAACAGATTTTAACTGATAAAATAAACTCATTCCTCTAGGAATATAATTTTTGAAAAGATATACGATTGAAGATCGTCATTTATCCGCAAGGAATTTGGCAGGAGCTTTGCTCCTAAAGAACATTGATATAAAATGTATTCTCGCCAAAGGCGTAGCTTTAGTCGCAAGGAATTTGGTAGGAGCTTTGCTCCTACCAAAGGGGACATTAATATGAAACAAGGGAGAAGAGTTTTCTCCCTAAACTATCTTTTTGCCTCTTTTTTTGGTGCATTGATGATAGCTAGTGCATTTGCGTATTTTAATTATCGTTTTTCGCAGTATAAATTTATCGATTTTAGGAATTGGATTTATTATGAAAAAAGTGATATTTTTGTTCCTAAGTATGATAAATATACAGTTATCATTTATAGCTCAAATATGCCAAATATAGATAAAATCTTACAACAAATCGGTAATAAAAAGCATATAATAGCGATTGATTTATATCAAAAGAGACGAAAAAATAGTAAAAATATTATTTATATAACAACTGGTATGAATAATCTATTGAAACTTATACAGCGATTTCACATTATGGAAGTACCAAGTATATTTCAGATAGTAAAACAGAAAAATTTCAAATACAAACAAGATAGCATGATAGAAAAAATAGAATAAAATAGAGATTTCTTCACAAAGCGCAAGCTTTAGTGAGAGGAATTTTTTGGGAGCAAAGCTCTTAAAAAAGGAGAAATAAAATGTTAGATTTAGCGATAATAGGTGGTGGACCAGCTGGACTTACAGCTGGACTATACGCATCAAGAGGTGGATTAGAAAAAGTAACAATGTTTGAAAAAGGGATGCCAGGGGGTCAAATCACAAGTAGTAGTGAGATAGAAAATTACCCAGGCATCACTCAGGTTATGAGTGGACTTGATATGATGCAAAATTGGCCTGAGCAATGCATGCGATTTGGTATGAAACACAGCATGGAAGAGGTAAGTCGAATAACAAAAAGAGATGATGGTGCGTTTGAAGTATTTTTACTTGGCGATAAGATAGAAGAAGCCAAAAGCGTAGTGGTTTGCACAGGAAGCACACCAAGAAAATCTGGCATAAAAGGTGAAGATGAATTTTTTGGCAAGGGTGTAAGCACTTGTGCTACATGTGATGGATTTTTTTATAAAAATAAAGAAGTAGCAGTTTTGGGTGGTGGAGATACAGCTTTGGAAGAGGCACTTTATCTAACAAATATATGCTCAAAAGTTTATTTGGTTCACAGAAGAGATGAATTCCGAGCTAGTCCAGTTACTGTAAAAAAAATTAAAACAAATGATAAAATTGAACTGATACTAAACTCTGTGATAGATGAGATATATGGTGATGTTAGTGGAGTCAATGGAGTTAAGATTTCAGATAAAGAGGGAAACAAAAGAGATTTAAAAGTTCCAGGAATTTTTGTATTTATTGGCATGAATGTCAATAATGAAGTACTTATGCAAGAAAATGGAAAACCTCTTTGTAAACTTAGTTCAACTGGAAATGTTATAGTGGATTTAAAAATGAAAACTTCTTTAAAAGGGCTCTTTGCTGCAGGTGATTTAAGAGTGGATGCATCAAAGCAGGTAGTATGTGCCGCAGGTGATGGCGCAACCGCAGGAATACAAGCTTTGGAGTATGTAAATGAGTAAAAATATAGGAATACACGGTTCAACAGGAAGAGTTGGACATCTGTTGATAGAAAATTTAAAAAATGATGAAGAGGCAGTGCCACACACACTTCATGCTATAGAAGATTTTAGTTTTCCGATTCCTGAAAATTCAGTTGTAACTGATTCTTATGAAGAGTTATTTAAAAACAGTGATGTAGTGATAGATTTTACTATCGCATTTGCTACTGAGACTTTGCTAGAATCTGCACTTGAAAATCCAACTCCACTTGTGATTGGCACAACAGGACTTAGTCCACATCAGCAAAATCTGCTAAAAGAAGTATCTAAATTAATGCCGATACTCTACTCGACAAATATGTCTTTGGGAGTTGCAGTTTTAAACAAGCTGGTCTCTTTGGCATCTAGTAGTTTAAGTGACTTTGATATTGAGATAGTAGAACAACACCATAGATATAAAAAAGATGCACCAAGTGGAACTGCTATGACTTTGGGTGAAAGTGTGGCAAATGCTAGAGGTTTGGATCTTGAAAAAGTAAGAGTTAGTGGAAGAAATGGTTTAATTGGTGAGAGAAGTAAAGATGAGATAGCTGTTATGTCTCTTCGTGGTGGGGATATAGTAGGCAGACATACTGTTGGATTTTATAATGATGGTGAATTTATAGAACTAAATCATACAGCAACTAGTCGTGATACCTTTGCTAAGGGCGCCATAAGAGCGGCAAAATGGATAGTAAATCAAGAAAATGGATTATATAGCATAAATGATTGTTTAGGTCTATAAAAGGATAAAAATGTGTGCAATAGTTGGTGTGTTTGATTCAAACGAGGCTTCAAGGATTGCTTATTATTCTCTGTTTGCAATGCAGCACCGTGGGCAAGAAGCGACTGGTATAAGTGTAAGTGATGGAGAAGTTTTAAGAAGGGTTAAAAAAAAAGGTTTAGTTACAGAAGTTTTTGATGAAGATACACTAAAATATCTAAAAGGAAATTCTGCAGTAGGACACAATAGATACTCTACTGCGGGAAGTAAATCCGTACTTGATGCTCAACCTATACACGCAAGTTATAAATTGGGTGAAATCTCAGTTGTCCATAATGGAAATTTGATAAATAAAGATGAAGTTAGACAACAATTGATAGATGAGGGTGCAATTTTCCAATCTCAAATGGATACTGAAAATATCATTCATCTTATAGCTAGAAGTCATGAAGAGCATTTAAAAGATAGAGTTATTGAGGCATTAAATGTCATAAAAGGTGCATATTGTCTTTTGATACAAAGTAGGCATAAACTGTTTGCTATAAGAGATAAATATGGTGTAAGACCTTTGTCTCTTGGAGAACTTGAAAATGGTGGATATATAGTTTCTAGCGAAACTTGTGCTTTTGATTTAGTTGGAGCTAAATTCATACGAGATGTGCGTCCAGGTGAAATGATTATTTTTGATGAAGAAAAGAAGAAATATGAGAGTATTCAGCTTTTTGAACCAACTCCTAGGATTTGTGCTTTTGAATTTATCTATTTTGCAAGACCCGATAGCGTGATAGCTGGAAAAAGTGTTTATGTAGTAAGGCAAGAGATGGGTAAAGCGATGGCAAGAGAGCACAAAATAGATGCTGATTTGGTTATCCCTGTTCCTGATAGTGGAGTAAGCGCAGCTATGGGATATGCACACGAAAGTGGTATACCTTTTGAGATGGCAATAGTTAGAAACCACTATGTAGGAAGAACTTTTATAGAGCCAACCCAAGCTAGAAGAGATATGAAGGTAAAGTTAAAACTTTCTCCGATAAATGCCATACTTAAAGGCAAAAAAATTGTAGTTGTAGATGATAGTATAGTGCGAGGAACAACATCTAAAAGAATTATACGCATACTAAAAGAAGCAGGAGCTAAAGAGGTGCATATGTGTATAACATCTCCCGCTATCAAACATCCTTGTAAATACGGAATAGATACTCCAAGCTATGAAGAGCTAATTAGTGCAAACATGAGTGTCGAAGAGATAAGAGAGTATATAAAAGCAGATTCTCTTAGTTTTTTAAGTATAGATTCTCTAAAGAAAAGTATAGGGGAAGATATGGAATATTCACTTGTAAGTTTTGATGGGAACTATTTTATAACATAACTCATCTGCAATGTAGTTTATATATAAGAGAGGGGCTTTGAAAATATGATGGATATCTCATGGAAGCACTAAAGTTTCTCAACTCATTAACTCTAAGATTTTTTGCTATTAAAAAATTTTTAATAATAGTAGACTTTTTTTCTTTACCAGTAGTTTTTGCCAAAAATTCCAGCCCAACAGTTGGTTTGTAAATATTCGAGCCTTTTAAGTTACCAGCAGTAATGGCATTATTTACAAGTTTCACCTTTAAAAAGCATTTTGATATACCAAATTTTCCAATATTTCTAACTCTTCCTGTTACTACAAATGATTCACTAATCAAAACTCTAGCTTGTGATATATCTTCAAGCCTAGCTTTTTTTGTATATTTATCCAAGACAAACATAGAAAAAACAGCAAGCATTGAAATCACCAAAAAATTTGAAAATATCATAGCAAATAAAACTTTTTTTCTTGTCTCTTTTAGGGACACTATAAGCAATATAATAAATATAATAAATAAAATAAAGAGTGTAATTATATGTACGATTGTAAAGTAAGATACCATTTTCAATCCTTTAGTAGCATTGAGCTTCTACAGATACATTTATATCTCTATTGTAAGAAAAATTATCAAAGACAAATCTCTTATCTGCAAAATCATTTGCATTTATAGGCTCTTTGATTAAAATCGTCTTTTGCTCGATTGGCTTTAATTTATTTAAAAATAATTTTAGTTTTGAAGCTGATGGTCTATAAACCGTTATATGTATTTCACACTCTTTAAAACTTTTTTTTGATAAATTTTTGATTTTATAATTAACTATAAGTGTGTTTGAAAAGTTTAATTTTTGAAATTGAATACTTCTAGTATCAACTCTTCTTAGAGTTTTGTTTAGATAGTGTTTGATAAAAAAAGGTCCGATAAGTAATAGTATAAGAGAGAGTAAAAGTACAAACATGGATGTTTTTATAGCTTTTTTCATGATTATTATCGACAAAATTATTAAAATTAGAAAAGTTAAAAACAACCAAGCAAAAGCAAGGTAATCATATAAACCAAGATTTTGTATATACTCTAGTATTGAAAATTTTAGCTCAGTCATTTTTTCTACTATTTTTCTCCTCTATCCCACTTAGTCCAAATCTTTTTTGAAGTTCTTGCTTGACTAAATCAGGATTTATATCTTTATATCCAAGTGCTACAAGCGAGTGAAATAGTAAATCTGCTGCTTCATACGCTATCTCTTTTTCATTATTATCTTTAATGGCAAAACAAAATTCACCCGCCTCTTCAATAACTTTTTTTAGTATAGTATTTTCACCTTTTTTAAACAAGGATGCAACATAAGATTTTTTTGGATCTGCATTTTTTCTTTCACATATGATATGATATAGAGTATCACTAATACTATAATTCTTTATGGTCTTCTCTATTGGTGGCAACTCTTGGTTTATATCAACTCTCTTAAAAAAACAAGACATTCTGCCAGTATGACAAGCTACGCCATTTTGTTTTACTTTTAGTAAAATTGTATCACTATCACAATCAAGATAAATCTCTTTAACTTCTTGTGTGTTACCACTTTGCTCACCTTTTTTCCATAATTTTTTTCTACTTCTTGAGTAGTAGTAAGCAAATTTTGTTTTTAGCGTTAATTCAAATGCCTCTTTATTTGTATAAGCTAGCATTAAAATTTCCCCGTTATCACTATCTTGAGCGATAACGGGAATGAGTTGATTTTTATCCCAATCTATATTGTGTACCAACTCTTTATTCATCTAGATTCCTATTTATTGGCACTTGTCGTTTTTCTAACATCTTTTGTATCAACCCAAATATTTGGAACAACACCACCAGGAGTTAGGAAAATTTTTGCATCTTTGTTTACCCTTAATGCATCGTTAAATTGTCCTTGCACCTCTATTTGGCGAAGTTTTAGTAAATTTGCAGTGATACTCTTAGATATTTTAACATTTGCATAAGAGTTTGCATCTGCTTCAATTTTAACAGCACTTGCTTGACCTTGCGCTTTAATCTTTCTTGCATTAGCATCACCAGTAGCAAGAGCAGCTTTTTTCTGAGCCTCTTGATTTGCCTGTTCAACTTCATACTTAGTTTTTTCAACTTGTTGCTTTGCAATCTGGACTATCTCTATTTGGTCTTTTATCTTTTGTGGTAGTATTATCTTTCTAAGTTGTACTGTTAAAAGTTGTACTGGCCGACCTGGTTGAGCATCTATATTTTTTCTGATTTGTTGATCAATCTTAGCAGCTATTGCATTCCTTTGCAATGGCAAATCTTCGGCAGGATATTGACCTACAACATTTCTAGTAACATCTCTTACTACGGGATTTATTATTTTGTCTTCCCATGCCATTCCCCAAGTAGCTATTGTTTGAGGAGCAGTTGTTGGCTCGAGTTTATATTGAACCGTTAAATCTATAGAGACCGGAAGACCTCTTGAATCAAGAACTGATATCGCATTTTTATTTTTGATGCCCGAGCCTCTTTGAGTTACTTCTTGTTCTGATGATGAAGTATAATTCATAACTCTTACTTTTGTATCAACTATAAAAATATTTTGCACAAAAGGTATAAAAAGATGGAAACCAGGATTCATAGGAATTGGATCAAACTTTCCAGCAGTTGCTTTTATACCCATTTCGCCAGAATTGATAATAACAAAAGGTTTAGATAAAATTACAACTACAATAATAGCAATTAAAACATATAAAAAACCAGCTTTTTTACCCAAGTTTTTTAAAAACTCAGGAGGTTCTATATTTGGCATAGGACGATTACCTCCACCATTTCCTCCTCCACCATTTCCACTTTTTTTATTAAAATAATCATTTAAATCAACGGGCATTTTTATCCTTTAAAATTTTATTGTATTTTACTGTAACTATCTAAATGAATGTTAACAGGTTTTTATACTTATCATCTCTGCCATAAACCACATCAAAATATGCATTTTGGAGTTGTTCTGTCATGGCTCCTCGTTTTCCATCACCTATAATATAATTATCTACATCTTTTATCGGAGTAACTTCAGCTGCGGTTCCTGTAAAAAAAGCTTCATCTGCAATATAGACTTCATCTCTAGTAATCCTTCTTCTTTCAACTTGTATGCCAGCATCTAAAGCTAACATTATCACACTATTTTGCGTGATGCTTTCTAGCGAAGTGTCATTTGGAGGAGAGATTAGCACACCGTCTCTAACTATAAAAAAACACTCGCCACTACCCTCGGCCACAAATCCATCTTCGTCTAACAAAAGAGCCTCCTCATATCCAGCTTCCATCGCTTCATATTTTGCCAATTGTGAGTTTAGATAATTTGCAACTGCTTTTGCTTTTCCCATAGTAGAGCTAACAGGATTTCTAGTAAATGATGATATCTTAACTCTTATTCCGTTTTCTAGTCCTTCATCACCCAAATAACTTCCCCATTCCCACGCAGCAATAGCTGTGTTTACAGGTGCATCAACATGGTGCAATCCCATAACCCCATAACC
>VAPL010035983.1_pt1 | contig 10580 bp, 12 predicted proteins | sample 3395061 | NCBI WGS metagenome assembly VAPL01 (sample SAMN08290444, study PRJNA428436) | hydrothermal vent metagenome | isolation source: Deep-sea hydrothermal vent chimney 2 | place: Pacific Ocean: Juan De Fuca Ridge | depth 2182 m m
ACCTTTTCTCGCAAACGCTGGATAATGGATTCCATTTCTTCTTTGCGACCAGGCTCTATCTCTAATAAATATCGAAAAAAGGTTTTTAATAATGGTGCTATCAATATAAACAATATTTTCCTGGCAGACACCAATGTGGGTTGCATGATCATATCGACTTCCGTCGCACGAAATGCTACTTCATTCTCATGCCTATTCTGACGAACAATAGTAAATAGATGTTTATTAAAATAGCGGGCATTTAACAGAATACCCAAATTATGCCCATCATCATCTGTTCCTGACAGAATCCCAACTGCTTCTTCTATACCCGCTTTAGCAAGGGTATTGGCTGTTGTTCTACCAACAATATAGCGATCTATATGTTCTTCTTCTTTACTATCATGTGGATCTATTACAGCCGTTTTAATGCCGTATTTACTTAACACCCGATTGACCTCATGTCCCATCCGCCCATAACCACAAACTATCCAGGTACCACTTGGAGGCATGGTATATCGATCCAGCGTTGCATTTTTATCTCTAACTAGCCAGTTATTAAAAGAATAAAAACCTGGGTTATGCATGGCTGCTGCCAAAACCTTGGCAAAGGTTTTAAACGGATCAACAATATGTACCTCACCTCCTAGAGTGGCCAATGTTTCTTCAAACACTTCGACTTTGGACATGCTGATAATACCCACATCTGGATTTAATAATCGTACCAGCGCAGAAATTTTTAGATTAACTTCTTCGTCATTAGTTATGGCTATTACAGCCTTACAGTTAGATCGACGCAACCCAGCCTCTAATAAGTGCTTCGGTACGCTGGCATCACCGCAAAACCGAGGAGTAGCCACTTTATAATTGCGTAATTGCAATGCCTTAATTCTCTCCTCATCCTTATCAATAATGACAGCAGGCATACCATAGTCACTTAATCCTCGCATTAAAACACTTCCCGTATCTCCGAAACCACAAACAATAACAAAAGGGGTTGAGATACGGCGAACGCCTTGGGAGAATCGCCACTCAGAAATAGCGCGTAAAAGATATGGGTTTTGCATTAAGTGAATAATAGTACCTATTGCATAAAACCAGGTAATAACACTCACATATAGACAAATAATGGCCCAAAAACGCTGGGCATCACTAAACACGATCGGAATTTCGCCAAAACCTGTGGTTGTTGCCGTATAGGTCATAAAATAAAACGCATGAAAAATGCTCATATACTGCGTTTCACCCTCTAGCTCTATGCCAGGTATAAAAACCATACCTAATATGGAAATTGAATATACAGTAAGCAAGGCAATCAAAGGACCCCGCATTTCTCGCATTACTATAAAGGTAACGCGGCTTAAATCAACTGATGCTGCCATAGCTAATCTCTAAAAAAGGCGTTTAAACACATCAAGACTGCAGGGTCTCGTCTTACTGATCAAGATAAACCAGGAATATGAAAATAATGGATTTCATACGATAGAAACTTATAGCCGATTAAACAATGTTTCCGAAACCAGAATAACTGTTGAGATGACATTTGCCAATAATGCCCCCCCCGTCAAAGAAATTATACTGGCCATAACATCAGGTGTCAGTCCGGTTTCTGTAATATGAATTGCAAAAGTCCAATAGGTTGCTGCAGCCAATAACTCCAGATCTGCAACCAGACTAGTTGCCAACAAAACCGCACCAATTTGAGAGCGGTCGCCAAATTTCAATGCAGTTGCAACTAAATTCACTACAATCACTGCAAATAACTCAAATACACTATGATGGGCCGGATTATCCATCTCCCCTAGAAAAAATCCAAAATTCAATGTCAAAGCGAGTACTACAAAAAACCCAAAAATGACTTTTTCAAGATTCATTTTCCATTACTCCATTTTTAAGACGTAAAATAACAAACATAAAATTCAGCATGCTGACTTATAATTGACCTATTCTAACGCTAAAGCTATATTCAGTAACGAGGTTTTTAAATAGTCGAGCATTTCAGTTTATAAAACCAGGCCTGCCAGACAAAAAAATCACTTTCAATACTATATTAACATTATCTAATATATCTTCTTTATCTTTACCTTGAGGAAAATGATTCTGATTTCAATATCTGCATTTCCGCTATGCTTGTCCATCAGCTCTGTCTCCATAGTTACGCAGATATATTCTCGCCATGTTTGAGGTACACAGTAAAAGCAACCTGTGGTATTTATATAACTATGTAAATCAATTAACTCAAAGTTTCTAGCACAAGCTATAATTCCGTTCCCGACTGACTTTTTAGACTTAACCTCAAGCTATGGCAGAATTAGACTCTATTCGTATCGACAAATGGTTATGGACTGCACGTTTTTTTAAAACGCGCAGACTGGCATCTGATGCTGTATCGGGTGGCAAAGTCCATATAAATGGTCAAAGATGTAAACCATCCAAAGAAGTGAAACAAGGCACACTCATCTCTATCACCAAAGAACCTTACCATTGGAAGCTGATAGTTTTAGCAATCAATAGTCATCGTAGACCCGCAAAAGAAGCTATTTTACTGTACCAGGAAGACGCTGAAAGCATTAACAAAAGGCAGCAACAAATTATCCTGGAAAAAGAAAAACGCACATTAATTAACCACTCAGAACGCGAAATCAAACCCAATAAAAAACAAAGAAGGCAAATTCACCGGTTTAAAGGAGAATAACAATAGCTTCATTCCTTTCATACCCTTGTCTACAAGCATGTTGGCGGTTTAGGTAAGCCGGCTATTTTACATGCATATTTTAACGGTCCTTGCGGAAATAATTTATGCAAATATCGACTATTTCCTTTCTCTTCCCCAAACTCTTTTTTTATCGCCTTGGTAAAAACACGCGCATTAGGTAAATGTTTAAATGTCTGATAATAATGTCGAATAAAAAAAAGAATTTCCCAATGCGAACGGGTTATTTCAATACCATTTAATTTTCCCATTTCAGCCGCTACAGCTTCATTCCAATCATTTAAATCTAATAAAAAACCTTCTTCTGTTGTTTCTAAAACAACATCTTCTATAATCAACTCCATGTCCGAATTACCTTGTTTTTTTCTGTCAGCTTAACAACACTGACAAAATCAATAACTTCAACCCCTGGGATCAATTCATCGACCTGAATACCTCGGGTATCAAGCTCTGCACTTAATACCCACAAATGAACGTTATTGTTAAGCATTTGTTTTAATTCAGAGCTTAAAACGGTGTCTTTATTAAGCCTAAAAACTGCGTTTTCAAAAAAAACAACATCATCCCCACTTTCAATACGTTGTAACACTGAATGCGCAATAGGCGATTGAAAAATTAAATGTAACATTCAGCTAAATTCAACATGTGTCAGTTTAAGTCCAACAATCCCAATAACAATTAAACTAATTGATGCCATCCTGAGCCAATCAGTTGATTCATTAAAAAGATAAATACTTAGTATTGCCACTCCGACAGCCCCCATACCTGTCCATATTGCATATGCAGTGCCTAACGGTAATGTCTTTATAGCCAGCATTAACAGATAAAAACTGGCTATTCCTGAAATCATGGTAATAATACTCGGATACATTTTTGTAAACCCTTCATTATATTTAAGACTTACAGCAAAAATAATTTCAGCACAGCCCGCTGCAAATAAAAACACCCACCCCATCTATTTCCCCTTTTAAGATGCAAAAAAACAGGTTTTATTCTACAATATAAACATTCAATCTGAACGATAAACTATAATTTCTTATGGATGACAATGCCAAGTATCTAGTTAGGAACCCAAAACAGGTTCTTTCATATTTAAACTTGTTATCAGCAGAAAGGTGTTTGATTTCGGCTGCTTTTGGAAAAGGTGAAAAAGATACTTTTCTAACAGCAATTATGGATATAAATGAAAAAAACCAAACAATCACTATCGATTGTGGCCCCAAGGAATATCTAAATAAAAGATTACTGGACAGTGCCATCATAAAATGTGCTACAGAATACAAAGGTATCAAAGTCCTGTTTGAAGGCAGAAAAGTAAAAAAAGCGGGACAACCCGGCCAACCCGCGTTTACTGTAGCAATCCCCAGTTCAATCCACTGGATACAAAGAAGGCAGTTTTATAGAATCAAATCTCCATTATCAAAAGACAGTTATTGTGCTGTCACTTTAAAAAATCAGGAAACAGAAGAAGCAACGACACTACAGTTAAAACTTCATGATCTGAGTGCCAGTGGTTTTGCTATAGTAAATGATGAAACTGAGTTTTCTAATCAACTTGTCCCTTCAGCACAGTTTGAAAATTGCACACTTGTACTTAGTGACGAAAATGATCTGAATATTTCATTTGAAGTTCGCCATAAATTACCAGTCAATCCTAATAAACCAGGAAAATCAGAACGTATTGGCTGCCGTATTACTAATAGCAGCCCTAGAATTGAATCAACAATTCTACGTTATATGCAGAATATTGAACGTGAACTCAAGCAAAAGGAAATATAAATAAACTCTATTCAGACTACAATTAGGGAGGTGGAAACAAATAATCATCCAATCTCACTTGCATTGAAAAAAGAGCATGCGTAACACTTGTTACATGAAAGCTCGACATAAAAAACATCTCAAAACAGGAAAATAATAGCCTTGATAACTGTGGTGAAAATTGAAATTCAGATTATCATCTAAACTTATCGAGTGAAATTAGCTATCGGAAAAAATATAATTTGACTTAACAAGTATTAAGGTAGCGTGTACGATGACCATACTTTTAAAATGAAATAAGCCCTTTACTTGCCAACTTCTAATACTGAACAAGTTCGATATTTTCAGCAAACAAAAAACCTGAATAATTATATATGTTAAATTTAAGGGATATGAATTATATGGAAAAGAGGATTGTGTATGGCTAAAGGAGAAATTCCAGGTATTCTTGGATTGCAAGATACAGAGCATTTACCTTTTTACGATGGAGTATCCTGCCGCGTTAAAGCGGCAATTCCAGGAGTTATTGGAGGGAGCACCTCCACCACCCAACAAAGCTCTGATGGCTCATCATTTGGAAATGCGTATCTGTTTATCTTAGCAGATGAAGTTTTACCTTCGGGGAAACTTGTCCGTAAAGTCCTAACTCTACCGAATCATACAGCTAAAGAAATATTTGCTGCAAACCCTGAAATATATGGATTAAGCCCACGGAATTCTAGCTCAACAGCATCTATTGGAGATCATGCATTAGGAAATAATAACAGTCGATATATTTCTGCCAGCACTAATAAAGGTGGGGCACCAAATTTTAAAGGTAGATCTGTTTATATTGATATTAACAAAGCAAAGGCCGCTGGTGTAACGATACATACGACCGAAGAAATAATTACTGACCTTGATCGTATTTCCAAAAACCAACCTAAACTAAGACATCGTATTGAAAGACTAAAATCAGTTATTCAGTCAATTGAAAAAGAAGTATTATTGGAAGGGCATGTTCCATCATCAGCGCTCAAGTCTCAAACATCAATTCAGATTACAAGGTATTTGCGTTATGTACAAGTTGTCGGCATGGCATTAACAGTTTACGATATGCGCAATGCAACTATCAAATCTGTCAAGAAGGAATCGGCAAAACCAGTTGTTGCCGAAACTATTCGTCAAGTTGGTGGTTGGGGTGGTGCATTTGCTGGTACTAAAATCGGAGGGGTCGCTGGTGTTGCAGTGGGAATCGAGACAGGTCCAGGTGCTTTTGTTTCAGGAGCTATTGGTGCTCTTATATTTGGTATTGCCGGTTATTTTGGGGCCGACTGGATTGCTGATCAAATTGATGAAAACTAATACAACTATTTACCCGACGCTATATTCAGTATAGGGATGACATATGAACTTCGATAACCAAATATTACATACATTTAATTTACATAAACAAAAACCAAGTACACAACAAGAAAATCATAGTCTAACAAATATTGGTTATCCTTCTTTATACCAAGTATCTTTTTTTATTACCTATGAAAACCTGACATTATGGAAAAACAAAAAGGAAATACACTTTCCCGACAGGTGCTGCATTTGTAAAAACCAAAAGTCAGAATTATTGCCTTGTTATAAAAAATCAATCTCATTTCTATTTAATAAGCAACAATTGATCATTAATTCAGTACCGCATTGTAGAGAACATAGTCAACAAAACCATTGCCAATTAATTGTGTCGATAGCTCATTGGACTGATTCGGTTATACAAATTAGCTTAACTAGCACTAATTTAGAATTTATAATTGAAACTAAAAAATTGAACCACCCTGGTTGTGTAATTCCTCCGTGGGTAGCTTTCCCTGAATACGATATCTACACAGGCGGTTGGCGACAGGGAAATGGCGAATACTGGTGGCACAATGTATGGCTACCTTTTTGGAGTAATATGTCCACTTCAGAAAGACAATCATACTTAAAACAATATTCAGCTTCTAAAGATTGGCTGGAGTATTTAATGCCGTTTTAACATTCAATAGAAAAAGAATTTGTATTTTTTATAAAAATAAATCCAGGAATCAGATTCGAGAACAAAAACCCTCTATGCTTATCCTTAATTTTTTGTAATTCAACAATTAAACCCTATATCTTACTAGCTATGAATTTACCGATTCTTTTATCAGCTAATCAATAAAAAATTAGCCACAATTTCATGGAAAACCTTTCAGAATACCTAGTCAAAAATCCAAAACAAACGCTGCTTCATCTAAAAACCCTTGCGGTTGAAAAATGCCTGATCGCTGCTAATTTTGGAGAAAACCAATCTTTTTTAACTGCCATTATAGATATCGATGAAAAAAAACAACGCCTAACCATTGATTGCGGACCCAAAGAATATCTTAATAATGAACTGCTCAGTTTAGGCATAGTCGATTGCAAAGCCGACCATCATGGCATTAAAGTTTTATTCGAAGGTCGAGGCATAAAAAGGGCGGGGAAATTAGGCCAACCAGCCCTATCCATGAAAATTCCTGAGCAAATCTATTGGGTTCAGCGCCGTAATTTTTATCGGGTGAGATCACCTTTATCAAAAGACAGTTATTGCTCTATTACTCTTACAGAAACCGCTGAAGAAAATGAAGAAATACTGCCGTTGAAACTCTTTGACCTCAGTGCGACCGGCTTTTCAATCCTTAGTGAATCTAAAGAATTAGCTGAACCACTAATTCCATCGACCGTATTTAAAGACTGTCAATTAGTTCTAGACCATACAGATACTCATACTATTTCAATTATTATTCGTAGTAACTACCCTCTTAACCCAAACAAACCAAATAAAACGCATCGAATTGGCTGTGAATTTATAAACATTCCTGCAAAGACGGAATCAGCTATATTACGTTACATGCAAGCAATTGAAGTGGAAATAAGGAAAAATTTCGATTAAATTATGACTTTTATTAATACATCCGTTGATAAAAAAAAGATTTACAGTGTTTCTGAGCTGAATAGAGAAACAAAAAATCTATTATCTAACCATTTTTCTTATATACAGGTTGAAGGTGAGATATCCAACTTAAGCACACCTTCTTCAGGCCACATTTATTTCACTCTAAAAGACCAAAAATCTCAGATTCGTTGTGCAATGTTCAAGTCACAACAGCGACGCTTAAACTTTAAACCTGCCAATGGAAAACTAGTTATCATTTCCGCGCAAGTCAGCCTTTATGAAGCGCGTGGAGACTATCAGCTCATTGCTGATAAAATGCAGGAAGCAGGTAAGGGAGACTTACAACAGGCATTTGATCAGTTAAAAACGAAGCTTTTGAATGAAGGGTTATTTAATCAGGAGTTAAAACAGGCTATTCCAGATATTCCAAAACAAATTGGTATCGTTACCTCTGCTACCGGTGCGGCAATTCATGATATTTTAACGGTACTGAACAGACGCTTTCCGGCCATACCTGTGCTTATTTATCCTAGCGCTGTACAAGGTAATAATTCTAAATTTGAAATCAGCAAAGCCATAGAAATGGCAAATCTGCAAAAACAGGTCGATGTCATCATACTCACTCGAGGAGGGGGTTCATTAGAAGACCTATGGGCTTTCAATGAAGAATGTGTGGCCAGAGCAATCGTAAAAAGTAAAATCCCCATCATTTCAGCTATCGGCCATGAAGTTGATTTCACCATCGCTGATTTTGTTGCTGATCTTCGCGCTCCCACGCCTTCTGCCGCTGCAGAAAATGTGGTACCAGATCAGCAAACCTGGTATGCAAGATTTCAAGCTATCGAGCTTCAATTACAGCAAATCATACAGCGACAACTAGTTCAACATCATCAATCACTAAGCTGGCTAACTAAAAGAATACAACAACAGCACCCAGGGCAACAATTACAGAGACATGCTCAGGCATTAGATAATATGGAAATTAGATTAGTCCGTGCTATACAATCAAAAATCAAACACAGCAGTAACCAGATAAATCAGCAGAATAACTTATTACAACGACATAACCCTGTTGATAGAATCATTCGTTATAAAGAACAACAGCAATATCTGAGTAATCGGTTAAACATGGCAGTGCAGAACAGACTTAAAACCTTGCAAAGAAAACAGCTCTCTCTTATTCAGACACTTAATGCTGTCAGTCCACTGGCAACGCTGGAAAGAGGTTATGCAATTGTTAGCGAAACCAATACTTCAAAAATAATACGTTCTAGTCAACAACTTTCAATTAACGACAAAATTAAAATTCGTTTAGCTCATGGCGAAGTGATTGGTCAAATTAAGGAAATTAATAATGAATAGAAATATATGTACCCTTATAATTTGCTCTCTATTTTCCCCTGCCTGGAGTTGGGCAAGTACACTACCAGAACAACTTGCAGTACCCGGCGGCCTAATAAAAATTCCGATCGCTGAAATTACTCAACCCACTCCTAAAGTATTTTTTTATGCCAAAAGAGTACTGGTAACTGCTGATGGTGACCATTGGATTGCATTAGTTGGTATTCCGCTTTCAGCCAAAGCCGGTAGTCATAAAATAACCATTAAAACGGCAAAAAGCAGCCGCAATATTACTTTCAGTATTACTGATAAAGATTATCCGGCGCAATACCTCACCATAAAAAAGAAACGTATGGTGACTGGTTTTACAGATGAAGATTTGAAAAAAATTAATACCGATAAAAAAGCGATGAGTAAAGCCAAAGCAATTTGGACAGAACAAGAAATTGATGCCGATTTTATTGCCCCTGTAGACGGTAGACTCAGCAGTTTATTTGGTTTAAAACGTTTTTTTAACGATATTCCCAAACGCCCTCACAGTGGTCTGGATATAGCTGCCCCTACAGGAACTCCAATCCTGTCTCCAGCCTCTGGCAAAGTTATTAATACAGGAAAATATTACTTTAATGGTAATACTGTGTTTCTGGATCATGGCCAAGGGTTACTGAGTGCATATTTGCATATGAATGAAATTAGCGTAAAACCAGGTCAGCAGGTAAAACAAGGCGAAATTCTGGGTACCGTCGGGGAAACAGGAAGAGTAACGGGTCCCCATTTGCACTGGATGGTTTATTTGAATAAAGTCCCAGTTGATCCGGCTTTATTTATTACTAAAGATATTCCCCGACTGGATGCCCGAAATAAAAAATAATACCGCGGATTGTTTCTCTAATGTGACCAATAAACATCAACCCTCCGTGTTATATTCTGCATCATTTAAAAACAAGCTGAATAATCCAGCGCCAAATCCTGACACTCAAAAAAAATACGAGGATAATCTTTACGTATTACTAACTTCAAAGCATATTCAAAAAATACACATAGCGTTATAAATCGTGCGATAACTGCCCAATAACGAGAACAGGTATTAACAGAATTTCGCCAAATAGAAATAGTCCAAAAAACCACAGGCGTAAACAAAATAAGATGTATCTCATCCCAACTGGAAACAGTAAAACTCCCTGTTTTAGCCAAGGTATCTGTCACAAATAAACTGACATTAAGAATAATAAAAAAAGGCCAAAAAACCAGCCATAACTTAATATGTCCATTCCAGGAATCAAAAAGATATCTATAGAATGTCAACTCAGATACTGTACTCCATTCTATCTCCTTGAAATATGAATTCGACGGTGTCGCTATATACAATACTATCAGTAAAAACAAAACTGCTACTAAATATTCTCTTGGTGTTCCAAACTGTATATAAGTAAATAAAATAGGAAATGAATAGATAAACATACAACCTCCTTCTATAAACCTAGAAAAATAATTTGAGCATGGATTTTGTGAAGCGAATATCTTTCACCCAACAGGTGAGAGCAGAAAAACCAAGTTAAATTCATGACTCAATAGTATACGCACATACTAAGAGATCAACTGATTTATCTAGGATAAACAGGCATAAAAAAACCGCATCCGCAAAAGCAGAATACGGTTTTTTTGAGGGAGTTTAAAGCTTTATAACTTTGCTAGTACTCTCGCTACCGTTTCGCCCATTGCAGAAGGTGTTGGTGAAATAGTGATCCCCAGATCTTGTAACATTTCCACTTTCTCAGCTGCAGATTCACCAGCAGAAGATATAATAGCACCCGCATGTCCCATACGACGGCCTTTAGGTGCCGTCAAACCAGCAATATA
>VAPL010300610.1_pt1 | contig 10578 bp, 4 predicted proteins | sample 3395061 | NCBI WGS metagenome assembly VAPL01 (sample SAMN08290444, study PRJNA428436) | hydrothermal vent metagenome | isolation source: Deep-sea hydrothermal vent chimney 2 | place: Pacific Ocean: Juan De Fuca Ridge | depth 2182 m m
ATGTTGCTTATTGAATGTTGCTTATTGTTTATTCCCCGCCGCGGCGGGCAGGCTTATTCCTTGTTCCTTGTTCCTTGTTTCCCGTTTCCTGTTTCTTGATTGTTTTTTTCAAAAATCCTCATTTAGAAAGTGATTACTGAAAAACATGCAGCATGGTATTTTGTTATCAATATAGATCCGATCTACTTTATAATAAACTGTTTATGTATTGCTGATTTATTTCCAATCACAGAAAGCACAAATACGCCAGCAGAAACTTGTTTGTCGCTTAAGGAGATGTTGAATTTTAAATTTCCATTTCTACCCACTACAGCATCAGATTTATAAATTGCTCTTCCGTTTAAATCCGATATACTTACCAATAAACGCTCACGATCATTATATCCTTTCAGGTTGATATTGATCTCATTATCCAATGCCGGATTCGGATAAATATTTACAGAAACCCCTTCGATAAGTTCAATGTCATCAGCAAGAGATGTAATAATTAATGTGTCTTGAACAGTGACATTGTCGAAGACAGCAGTAATCATTTCGGTATCTTCTCTGATTGGCGTAGTGGCCAGGCCAATTAATACATTACTATTCATATTTATGGTAGCTGTTCCCATTTCAGTCCAGGTAGTACCATTCGGTGAATCATAACCGGTAAATACATCTCCTACACGAGCCACTTTTACCCAATATGGCGCAGCCAAAGTATTTTGCTTCCAATCTCCAGTTGATTCTACACCTGTCGAAACCCTATGTGTAAAGTAAGTGCCTTTAGCCTGGGTTACTGACATAAAAGCATTTATTGAACCGGACTCAAGGCTTTCTCTTATCATCACTCCCGATTTGGCCCATTCGTGTGTGTTTGTTGCACTGACTACCCTAGCTACCATTTCACCATCTGCCTTTATTTCTTGATATGCAAAATGAAAATTATCAGATTCTTTCCATATATCTTTTCCTGATGCGATTAGTGTGAAAGCACCATCGGCAAAATATGCCTGTCCGGTGCTGTACACTATTCCAATATCTTGATTTTTCCATGGGGCAGGTAATGCCGCCCCTGCAACGTTCACATTTATAATATCTGTACTCGTCGCACCGAGGTCGTCAGTAACTTCAACCTTTAATTCGTAAACACCTGCCGAAACATTTGTCCAACTATAACTATAAGGACTTGTGTCAACTGATCCTATCAGTTCATTATTTTGATAAAAATCTACTTTTGAGACAGCCCCTTCTGATGAAGCATTGGCTTCGATGGTAATGTCGACTGGGGAAGTAAAGTCGGCATTATCAGCTGGGGAAGTAATCGTGACAACCGGCGCATTTGTGACCGTAATATTTACAGCATCAGATATTTTTGAAGCCGTGCTGGTGCTGATCGCTTTTGCCGTCAATGCATAAGTGCCTCTGCTAACATTTGTCCATGTAAAACTATATGGGCTTGTATCATCAGTGCCAATCAAATTTTGGCCTTCATAAAACTCTACCTTTTCAATTGTTCCTCCTACTTCTCTGGCATCGGCTGTAAGTGTGACATCTGAGGTGGGAAGAAAATTAACTCCCTCAGTCGGACCTGTTAGGCTGCATTCAGGAATACCTGTTACTGCTTCATAAATCCTAACCCAATCAACATGCATTTTTGCCGGCAAAACGCCATCAACTAAATTTTCATTTCCATCCCATCCGCCCAATTGAAGGGAAAGTAAAAGATATGAATCTACAGTAGGTACACGAATGTTGTTGTATGTCCATGTTTTTATGCCATCGATATAAAACTCCAGCAGTCCCGGTTGCCAGAGCATTCCATAGACATGGTAGCCATCATCTGTAGCGGGAAAATTTATTTTTGGAGTGCCTATAGATTTATGATCTTCATCATACCCATCCCAGTGAAGTGCATGTTGCGTATAATTATCTCCCCAAATACCTAGCGACTCCATGATATCGATTTCCATTCCGCCTTCATAAGTACTTGCAGTTCTTACCCAGGAGTCCATAATTTCCATCTCAGCAGATGCTCCAAAATTATCATCGGCATAAGCACCATTTCGTACGTGCGCATCGTCGGATGGGAATATGGTATTGCCATCTATTTGGAGGAAAGGTCTGCCATCTTGATTTGCAGTTTCTTTGCTGAATAATTTCAACAGTTCATGGCGCATATAATTATCAATAAGAGCAAATCCTGCATGCGCTCCGTTACCTACCTGCGTGTTGATATAATCCGTTACATCAATTTCGAGATAGGTGTCTAAGTAGATTTCATTTACATACCCCACTCTATTTGTTCCGGTTATTTGACGAAACCATAAAGGATCGAATTGCGGTTTGCTATTCCATGTAATGGTGTTTTCATTCCAATTGTCTGAGAGCAAGCTGTGAACAGTAATATTGGAAAAATATTCACTATCGGGGGAAGGCAATTCGCTTACTTTGATTTTCAATTTGGCCGAGGTGACGTTTTCTGAAACACCACTAAGGTCAAATCGCATGTAGATTTCACGCTCAAGATCAGCCTCGCCATAATTACCCCTGTCGGGCATGGTCCAAAAAGCCGGCCACATCCCTTGTACAGCATCGTATTTTACCCTGGTTTCAAAATAGCCATAAAGCTGACGGAATTTTTTAAATGTCGTAATTTCTCCGCTAAAATATGTGTGATTTTTGCCCGCAAAAACACCGTTTCTTTTCTCTGCTAAAAATTCAAGATTTCCGTTTTGAACAGTAATATTTTGGGAGGAGTTTCCTGATAATCCGTTAAACCCAAGATTGCGACCACCAAGAGTCCATTTGTCAGGATCAAGCTCACTTCCTTCAAATTCTTCCTGAAAGGAAAGTGCCCAGTTTCCCGGAGCAGGTGGTGTTTGCGCGTAAGACATGAAACAAGATAAAATTAAAAAAGCTGACAGAACGTACTTTTTCATAATTGATTTTTTTTAAAAAGTTAAATATGCCTCTTGCCAATATGCCCTTATCGTATTGGTAAGTGGTTTTTACAACAAATATTTTATTTTATAATAAACTGTTTATGTATTGCTGATTTATTTCCAATAACAGAAAGTACAAATACGCCAGCAGAAATTTGTTTGTCACTTAACGTAATGTTGAATTTTAAATCTCCATTTCTACCTACTACAGCATCAGATTTATAAATTGCCCTACCGTTTAAATCCGATATGCTTACTGATAAACGCTCACGATCGCTATATCCTTTCAGGTTTATATTGATCTCATTATCCAATGTCGGATTTGGATAAATATTTACCGAAACCCCATCGATAAGTTCAATGTCATCAGCAAGAGATGTTATAATTATTGTATCCTGAACAGTGACATTGTCGAAGACAGTAGTAATAATTTCGCCATCTTCTCTGATCGGTGTAGTGGCCAGGCCAATTAATACATTACTATTCATATTTATGGTAGCTGTTCCCATTTCAATCCAGGTAGTACCATTCGGTGAATCATAACCGGTAAATACGTCTCCTGCACGAGCCAATTTGACCCAATAGGGTGCAGACAAAGTATTTTGTTTCCAATCACCAATTGATGCTATATCTGTCGAGACTCTTTGCGTAAAGTAAGTGCCACTAGCCTGGGTTACTGACATAAAAGCATTTATTGAACCAGACTCAAGGCTCTCTCTTATCATCACTCCCGATTTGGCCCAGTCGTGTGTGTTTGTTGCGCTGACTACTCTGGCTACTATTTCACCATCTGCCTTTATTTCCTGATATGCAAAATGGAAATTATCAGATTCATTCCATATATCATTTCCTGAGGCAATTAGTGTGTAGGCACCATCAGCAAAAAATGCCTGTCCGGTGCTGTACACAATTCCGATATCTTGATTTTTCCATGGATCAGGCAACGCCGCCCCTGCAACAGTCACATTTATAATATCTGTGCCTGTTGTACCCAAGTCGTCGGTAACTTCAACCTTCAATTCGTAAGCACCTGCCGAAACGTTTTTCCAACTATAGCTATAAGGACTTGTGTCATCTGAGCCTATCAGTTCATTATTCTGATAAAAATCTACTTTTGAAACAGCCCCTTCTGATGAAGCATTGGCTTCGATGGTAATGTCGACCGGAGAAGTGAATTCGGCATTATCAGCTGGGGAAGTAATCGAGACGACTGGCGCATCAGTAACTATTATATTTATAGCATCAGATATTTTTGTAGCCGTATTGGTGCTGATCGCTTTTGCCGTCAATGCATATGCGCCTCTGCTAACATTTGTCCATGTAAAACTATATGGGCTTGTATCATCACTGCCAATCAAATTTTGGCCTTCGTAAAACTCTACTTTTTCAATTGTTCCTCCTATTTCTCTGGCGTTGGCTGTGATTGTGATATCTGAGCCCGTACCAAAATTAACCCCTTCAGACGGAGCTGTTAGGCTACATTCAGGAATACCTGTTACTGTTTCATAAACCCTAACCCAATCAACAAACATTTTTGCCGGTAAAACGCCATCATCTATATTTTCATTTCCATCCCATCCACCCATTTGAAAGGAAAGTAAAAGATATGAATCTACAGTAGCTACACGATTGTCGCTGTATGTCCATGTTTTTATGCCATCGACATAAAACTCCACTATCCCTGGTTGCCAGTGTAATCCGTAAACATGGAAGCCGTCTTCTGTGGGAGGGAAATTTATTTTTGGTGTACCTGTGTATTTATGATCTTCACCATAGCCATCCCAGTGTAGCGCATGGGAGGTGTAATTGTCTCCCCATATACCTAGCGATTCCATGATGTCCATTTCCATTCCGCCGTCATAGGTAGTTGATGTAATTTCCCAGGCATCCTGAATAACTAATTCTGTAGATGTCCCAAAATTATCATTGGCATAAACGCCGTTTCGTACGTACGCATCATCGGCAGGGAATATGGTATTGCCATCTATTTCGAGGAAAGGTCTGTCATCTTGATTCGCAGTTTCTTTGCTGAATAATTTCAATTGCGCAAGGAGCATAAAATTGTCGATTAGCGCAAACCCTGCGTGCGCTCCATTGCCTGTCTGTGTATTGATATAATCTGTTACATCAATTTCGAGATAGATCCCTAAATTAATTTCATTTAAATACCCAGCTCTATTTGATGCGGTTATTTGTCGAAACCATTTAGGATCGTGTTTCGGCTTGTTGTTCCATGTAATGCTGCTTTCGTCCCAATTATCGGAAAGCAACCTATGAACAGTAATATTGGCTAAATAATCACCATCGGGGGAAGGCAATTCACTCACTTTTATTTTCAATATGGCCGAGGTAACATTTTCTGGAACGCCTCCCAGGTCAAAACGCATATAGCTTTCACGCTCAAGATCAGCCTCGCCATACTTACCCCTGTCGGGCATGGTCCAAAATGCTGGCCAAGCAGCTTGTACCGCATCATATTTTACCCTGGTTTCAAAATAGCCATAAGCCTGACGGAAGGTTTGAAATGTAGATATTTCACCGCTAAAATAGTTGTAGTTTTTACCTGCGAAAACACCGTTTCTTTTTTCTGATAAGAGCTCGAGATTACCATTTTGAATACTTATGTTTTTCGCAGATAACCCTGAAAGACCGTTAAACCCAAGCCAATGGTGGCCAACCCTCCATTTGTCGGGATCAAGCGCACTATCTTCAAATTCCTCCTGAAAAGAAAGTCCCCATTTTCCCGGGACAGGTGGTGTTTGTGCGTAAGACATGAAACAAGATAAAATTAGATAAGATGACAGTAAGTATTTTTTCATAATTGAATTTTTTACAATAGTTAATCAATAATATTGCTTTAGTTAAAATGCCTTTTTCGGCTGTTCTATGTTAATTTACTCATTCTTTAGCCGTATGATTATTTCGATAATCAACATTACTATATCCTTTTCCCTTTTCAATTTTTATAAAACTATTGGCCACAATATTTTTAAATAAAACTTTATCTCCTCCAGGCCAGGTAACTACCAGAGAGTCGATTTGATCTTGGGATCCCAGGCCAAATGTGACAGGAAACTCTGACTGTGCCAGATAGCTTTCTGAGGATTTAATATACCTGAGTTGCTTTTTCCCATTTCCGTGATACAGCTCAATTTTGGTTCCGATAGCGTTGGTATTGCCTTCTGCCATTCTTGCCAACACCTTTAGATTATGATTGTCGGTTTTAGTTTCGTTTCTCCATAAATGCACCGGACCATTGTTTTCTGAAATCAACAAATCCAGATCGCCATCCATATCGATATCAGCATAAGCAGATGCCCGGGCGAGCAAAGAATCAATCATAGGTTTTCCTATGCTTTTGGCTTCGTCGGCAAATAAGCCATTGCCATTATTTACAAAAAAATGTGCCGGTTGTTTAAATGATAAACTCTTCATTTTTTTTTCTACCCCATTAAACACATGACCATTGGCTGTATATAAATCCAAATCACCATCAAGGTCGGCGTCGAAAAGTGAGAGGCCAAAAGTGAGGGTAAGGAAACTTGGTTTACCTATTTGAGAAGAATAAGCAATATCTTTAAAAAGTCCATTAGGCATGGATCTATAAACACTTATTGGCTGTTTGGAAAAGTTGCCCACTACGATAGACTCAAACCCGCTATTGTCAATATCTCCTGTTGCGATGCCCATTCCGGCTCTGGGCTTTCCTCTACTATTGTAGGCTATACCAACTTTTATCCCAACTTCAGTAAAAGTACCATTTCCATTATTTTGAAAAAGTAGATCCGCTTGCATATCGTTGGCCATCACAAGATCGGGCCATCCATTGCGGTCAAAATCTATCTGGGCCAAGCCCAGAGTTTTGGAAGGAGCCACGTCATTAGCTCCAACAAATCCACTTAATTTTGTTTGATCACTAAAAGTTCCATCACCATTGTTGTGGTAAAAAACGCCTTGTTCTCCTTCGTATAAATTAGGATGGCAGTAATTATCTGTTTCCCCATCTAAAGAGCACCAAATATTGCGATCCATATCCTGAGACCATTTAATATAATTACCAACATAAAGATCTTGGAAACCATCCAGGTCGGCATCAAAAAAAATGGATGACGTACTCCAAACTTTCCTTCCTTCTACTCCTGCGCTTTTTGCAACTTCATTGAAGCGGCTTCCGTCATTTCTAAATAATAAGTTTTCTGTGAGCGTTGTTACATAAAAATCATCATCCCCGTCTCCGTCATAGTCTCCGATGGTAATACCAAAACAATAAGATTTTATGCCGCTGAGTCCTTTTTCTTTAGATACTTCAGTAAATGTGCCATCGCCATTATTGTGGTAAAGGTATAGGCTCTTGATGTTTTGCTGCTCGCTTTTTTCCCAGGCTCCTCCGCCAACCAACAATATATCCTGCCAGTGATCTCCATCATAATCGATAAATGCCGCTCCGCCTCCCATGATCTCAGGCATAAAAAATTCACCATAAGCTCCCGATTCATGTTTGAATTCTAAACCAACAGCTTTAGTTGATTCAGTAAACTTGATTTTGATTTCTTTTTTTAAGGTCTGCTGCACAGCTTGCTGCTTCTTTTCTTTTGCAGGACTACACGTAATCGCAAGAAAGGTAATTATTGAAATAATTATTTTAGGGTATAGATATCTCATGCTAATGATGCCGTTAATCGCTTTTTAAGAAAATTTACATTTTAAGAAGATGGGGTGTTTTACCCGGATCAGGAAATTTTGAGCTGCTTTACTATGTACTTGAGCATAGATTTTTTTAATCACTCCACGCCAATTATCATCATTTTTTAAACGCAAAAGGCTACCCTATATCCATCGCTTTTAAATAAAACATATTTTAAAAAAAAAAGAGTCTGCCCAATAAATTACATAATTATTCTCAGACAGACTCTATTTTTCTCTTAATTAACTAACTAAATACGATCAATCACAACATGGGTTTTGAACAAAGTTGGGATTTAATATCATATCATTTGATGGTATTGGTGCATAATAATTGTCTTTGGAAACCGTGCCTATTATCGGTAACTCAACTGAATTATCGCGTTGGGCTGCAACCTCTTCTACGATTTCGTATCTGGTCATATCAAACCATCTCTCCCATTCGCCACCAAATTCCCATTTTCTTTCTTCGATAATGGCATCGTGAAATTCTTCAACAGATAATCCCGATAAATCAACGGAAGGATCAGGGGTATCCAATGGCAATCCTGCCGCCCTCCTTCTTATCTTATTGATTTGCTCATAAGCTTGAGCATCTGCTCCACCCGACATATTCTTAGCCTCAGCATAAATTAATGCCACATTAGATAGCCTTATCAGGTACTGTTTCCAACTTGTGGCTTTTTTTCCTTGACTTGGATTACCAGGATTCATACCTCCATCTCTATATTTGGCAAAGTAAGGATGTCTTCTTACCGATTCCTCCCAAGGAATTGTAGTGCCATTTGACAGTATAAAAGTGGTGTGGAATGTAGCATCTTTTCTTGGCCCGTCAGGAAAATCATTAAAGTAGGCTACCTCGGAATACCAGTCATCCCATCCTCCTTCTTCAGCCTCAGGAAGCAGAGAATAAGCCGACCACCATATACCATAGCTCCAGGCACCACATTCTGCACAGAATTGTACTGCAAAAATACTTTCGCTGTTGTTCGCATTAGACAATTTCCACAAGTCTGAATAGTTGTCAAGCATGGTATGCGGACTGCCATCGAGCACTTCTTTGGCTTTAGCTGCTGCCATGGCATACTTCGACTCATCTTTGAGTGGCCACCCCGCATTGTTCAAATAAACTTTTGCCAAAAAGGCTTTTGCCGCCCAACTGGTAGCTCTTCCGGGCTCGTCTGGCCATTCTCCGGGTAGGTTTGCTTCTGCAAACTGCAAATCAGATATAATTTGGGCATAAATTTCTGATACAGGATCTCGAAACTCCTCGCCTGTCGCAGGCTCATCAGTAATAATTGGCAAATCTCCCCATATCCTCACAAGTAAATAATAAGTTATCCCCCTTATAAAATACCCCTGAGCTCCTGCCGCATTACGCGCTTCGGTTTCTTCCAACAGTTCATAATTATTGATCACATTGTTGGCATTGTAAATTGCTTCCCAAAAAGGATTCCAAATATTAACTTGAAGCCAAATATTATTTGTCGAAGGTGCAAATTGGTCAAAATCCCTGAAGTCCTGCTTATTACCGCCGGCCTGAGTTGTCATGTCATCTCCTCCCATTGCCGGAATGGCAATTTGAGCCTGCCTGTAAGCATCAAGCAAAGGGCGGTAAGCCGCCGTAACCGCTGCATCAATATCTGCTTGGGAAGAATAATAAGTTTCGGGAGTCAAAAGTCCCCTTGGTTTCTCTTTTAAATCAGCGCAACCAAACATCAATGAACCAAAAATGATGAATGTGAATAATAATTTTAATTTATCCATGATATATATTTTAATTTTTTAACTAAAAATTACATTTAAAATTGAGCATTTATCCCAAAGGTAAATGTCCTTGGACTTGGGTAAACTCCCCAATCTACAGAATAATCGACATTAGAATTGTTACCTGAATTTACCTCAGGATCATAACCTTTATAATCAGATATCAACCAAACATTTTGCGCACTGGCATAAATCTTTAGACCCTTTATAAAAGTTTTTTCCAACAAAGTCTCTGGTAAATAATATCCAAGGCTAATGTTGTTAAGTCGAATAAAAGAACCATCTTCCATCCATCTGCTGGATTGTACAACCTCTCTGCTGCTCACACTGTATGCAGAAATATCACTATCGTTATTTGTCGGACTCCACTGGTTGAGAATCTCTACAGTAGTAGCATCGCGGGCCTGTGCATTGCCACCAAAGGAATATCCTCTCGAAATGTTCCATACATCAAAGCCCTGTACGGCTTGCCAAAATATATTTAATTCTAAGCCCTTGAATGTGAAGGTGTTGTTGAACCCCCAAAAGTAATCAGCCTGACCATTACCCATGATGCCAATATCATCATTATTGATAATTCCATCTTCATTCAGGTCTTTAAATCTCGAATCTCCCGGCACAAAACCAAATTCTGCGGCTTCGACGGCATCCTCTGTCTTATAAACACCATCATAGATGAGCCCCTGCATGTTGCCAAGCTCTTCTCCTACTTCTAAGACCGAAATAGGTGCAATCTGTAAACCTGCAATATAATTTCCTCCCGGCCATGTTTTCTCATCTCCACCAAGATCAAGAACTCTTGTGTTATTGAAAGCAATATTAAAACTGGCGTTCCATTTAAAAGCTTTGTCAATTATTACTCCATCTAATGCAAATTCAAAGCCTTTGTTTTCTATCTCTCCAACATTCTTAAGAATAGTATTCTGACCGGTAAACCTTGGTACAGATATATTCAGCAAGAGGTCAGATGTGATTTTATTATAATAATCAGCTGTCAAATTCATCCTGCCCTCAAAAAAACCAAGGTCGATACCAAAATTGGTTTGAGCTGTTTTTTCCCATCTCAGGTCAGGGTTTGCCGCTCTGCCGGGTGCAACACCTATATACAATGAATTGCCGTTTATGGGATAATTAATCCCCGTTCTCAACAATGGCAGAGAACCGTAAGGGCCTATACCTTGGTTGCCCGTAATACCATAACTGG
>VAPL010201258.1_pt1 | contig 10573 bp, 11 predicted proteins | sample 3395061 | NCBI WGS metagenome assembly VAPL01 (sample SAMN08290444, study PRJNA428436) | hydrothermal vent metagenome | isolation source: Deep-sea hydrothermal vent chimney 2 | place: Pacific Ocean: Juan De Fuca Ridge | depth 2182 m m
GATCTAAAATTAAAGATTATTCGTGCTGTTGGTGAACCCTCTGATCGTTTTAAAGAAGATGCTCTTAGAATGTTACGAGCAATTCGTTTTAGTGTTCAATTAGGTTTTAAATTAGAACCAAAAACTCAACGAGCAATTGTTAAATTAGCTGGAAATGTTAAATTTGTATCCGCTGAAAGGATTCGTGATGAGTTGATTAAAATTTTAGCCTCCCCCCAACCCAGTGAAGGGATTTTATTACTTCATGATACTAAATTATTACAATACATTCTTCCTGAATTAGAGCGTGGTTTAGGAGTTAAGCAAGATCGTCATCATATTTATACTGTTTTCAAGCATAATATTTTATCTTTAAAATATTGTCCTAGTCAGGAATGGCCAGTTCGTTTAGCGGCTCTTTTACATGATATTGGTAAACCAAAAACTAGAAAAATTATTAAAGGAATAGCTACTTTTTATAATCATGAATATCTAAGTGCAAGAATGACCGAGAAGATAATGAAACGTTTAAAATTTTCCAATGAAAATCGTCTTCGGGTTGTTAATCTGGTAAAAAATCATATGTTTTACTATAATGTTGGTGAGGTGACTGCAGCTTCGGTTCGACGTCTCCTGGTGAAAGTTGGTCAAGAAAATTTACAAGATTTAATTTATTTACGAGTTGCCGATCGTTTAGGTTCTGGGACACCGAAGGCGATGCCTTATAAATTAAGGCATTTACAGTATATGTTGGAAAAAGTTCAACATGATCCAATTTCAGTGAAAATGTTGAAAATTAATGGTGATGATTTATTGCTCAAGTTAAAATTGAAACCTGGACCAAAAATTGGCGCTATTCTGGATGTTTTATTGAGTGCGGTTATTTCTCATCCCGAATTAAATACTCAAGAATATTTATTACGACGAGCTCGGGAGTTAAAAGAACTTAATTTAGAAGAATTACGAACTTCTGCTCAAGAAGTTATTGCGGAGAAGAGAAGTGCAGAAGATCAGCAAATAAAAAAACACTATCGAGTTTAACTATTATTTTGATAATTAATTAAAAATATTATGTTTAAAAAAATCTTATTTATTTCTGCAGTTCTAATTGTTGGTTTAAGCGTCTCCGCTTGTTCCTCTCCTCATAGTCGTTCTGTTCAACAAACTGAAAATCATTCTTTAAATACGTCGTCTCTCAACAAAACTAATTCTTTTACTAAATCAACAGCAATTAAGAAAAATGCTGTGCCGGTTCAAAAGTCTGTTTCTCATTCTGAGCAACCACTTAGTTCCAAGACTAATCCGGTTAAAAATAATACTAGTATGCCCACACCCGCTCAACAAGTTAATCTTCTTCAAAAGTATTCTCAAGCAATTTTAAAAACTAATTTCGGTGATATTACTTTGAAATTTTATCCGCAGGGAGCTCCCCTGGCAGTGAATAATTTTTTAAATTTAGCTCAAGCCGGTTTTTATAACGGTACCAAGTTTCATCGAGTCATTAAAGGTTTTATGATTCAAGGTGGTGATCCCCTTACTAAAGGATCCGATGTTGCTTTATATGGCACTGGTGGGCCAGGTTATCAATTTAAAAATGAAGACAGTGGTCATCAGTTAGTAGCAGGAAGTTTGGCAATGGCTAATTCTGGACCGAATACTAATGGTTCACAATTTTTTATTGTTACCGCTACCGCTACTCCTTGGTTAGATGGTTCTTATACTAATTTTGGTCAAGTTAGTTCAGGAATGGAGGTTGTGCGAAAAATAGAAGATGTTCCAGTTAAAGCCAATCCCGGAAATCCCGCTGAAGTTTCTTTTCCAATTCAAGATATTATTATTAATAGCATTGAATTATTAAAGTAATTATATGAAATTAAATAATTTTTTTAAGTTAATAATCTCTCTCTTAGTTTCTGGATTGTCTGGTTTTATTGCTTGGTTCTTTATTGGTCCAGGATTTTCTAATTGGCATTTAGTTTGGTTAAAATTTGTCCTTGATCCTAGCAATTTAGTTTTTGTAATAGTCTGGATTCTGTTGTATATTCTATTAGGTATTGCCGCTTTTCTAATTTGGAAACGTCGTGAACAAACTCAAAAAGTTCGGGCTGCTCTGTTAATTTTCCTTTTCCAATTAATTGCCAATTCTTTTTGGTTAATAATATTTTTTGGTACTCATAATTTCTCTTTAGCTTTCTTGGAAGTTGTCAGTTTATGGTGTGCGGCTTTAGCGACAATTTTAATTTTTTATGAGATTTTTCCTCGGGCGGCTTATTTGTTAATACCTTATATAATTTGGATTACTTTTAGTGCTTATGCTAATTATACCGTTTGGCAGAACCCCAGTTTAAGTCAGAGAACTGTTCAGATTTCTTCAACAAAATCAGTAGTTGTGAGACCGACCCTGGCTAATCCAGCTTCTGTAAATTGTCTTAAAGAGGGGGGGCTTTAGTAAATAAAAAAGATGGAGTTGGTGGAGAATATAGTTTATGTGATTTTGGCAGTGGTCAAGCTTGTGAAGAATGGGCTTTATTCCGAGGAAACTGTCCACAAGGTGGGATAAAAACTACTGGTTTTGATACTGAAGCTCAAAAATATTGTGCTTGGCTTGGTGGGCAAACTTTAGCTGTTCCTCAAGCTCTTTGTACTTTTAAAGATGGCTCCAAATGCTCGGTAATTAATCTTTATCACGAAAAATGTACTCCTGGAGAAAATAAATAATTAAAATTATATTTTTTATAAATAAAAACACCTCTTAAAAATAGAGGTGTTTTTAGAATAGATTTTGAATAATTATTTAAGAAATTATTACCTTAACACCAGGACTCATTGAAGAAGAGAAGCTGATATTTTTTAAATAGGTTCCTTTGGCGGAATTTGGTTTAGCCTGTTTCACGGTGATTAATAAGGCTTCGTAATTTTCCAATAATTTTTTGGTATCAAAACTCAGTTTACCGATAATGGTGTGAATGTTGGAAGTGTCATCATTTTTAAAACTAATTTTACCTTTTTTTAATTCACTAACTGTTTTTGCTGGGTTGGTAGTAATTGTTTCATTTTTAGGAGAAGGCATTAAACCGCGAGTACCCAATATTTTAGCAATTATTGCTAATTTTCTCATTACCACTGGTTCAGCAATTGCTACTTGAAAATCGGTTTTTTCACTTTTTTTGATTTCTTGGATTAAATCTTCACTACCCACAAAATCTGCTCCCGCAGCTTTAACCTCTTGTTCATTTTCAGGAGAAACGAAGGCTGCTATTTTAACAGTTTTTCCAGTTCCATGAGGTAGGCTAACTGCACCACGAACTTGTTGGTCTCCTTTTTTAGCATTAATTCCAAGATGGAAATGAACTTCAACTGAAGCGTCAAATTTAGTTTTAGAAATTTTTCTAACTATCTCTAAAGCTTCTAAAGGCGCATAAGTTTTTATTTTAGAATATATACTAGAATAATCTGTACTTTTTTTTATTGATTTTTTTGTTGCTTCTTGAGAATTAGACTTACTTTTAGTATTTTTCTCTTTAGTTTTACTTGTTGTCATATAATCTAATTGTGGTCAAATGTTTCAAATTTTTAATTTTTGAAACTCCCACGATATTAATTTAATTATTTAATCTCTACTCCCATTTGTCGAGCGGTACCAGCAATAATTTTTTTAGCCGCTTCTAAATCATGAGCATTTAAGTCTGGCATTTTGATTTTTGCTATTTCTGCCAATTGAGCATCACTAATTTTACCGATTTTTTCAGTCAATGATTTACCAGATCCTTTCTTAATACCAGCGGCTTTCTTAATTAATTCTGCGGCTGGTGGAGTTTTTAAGATAAAATCATAACTACGATCTTCATAGACGGTGATTTCCACAGGAACAATATCACTCATACGGTCTTTTGTCTTGTCGTTAAATTCTTTACAAAATTGGGCAATATTTAAACCGTGTTGTCCTAAGGCGGGTCCGACCGGTGGAGCCGGATTAGCTTGACCACCAGGAATTTGTAATTTTATTTTAGTTTTTATTTTTTTAGCCATATAGATTTAAGTTAAAATTAAAAAATTAAAAATTATTAGATTTAGAAGCGAATCTAGAAATCCTTATTTTTTTTGCTTTAAATTTTTCTGATTTGTAAGAAGTCTAACTCTACTGGTGTTTCTCGTCCAAACATTGAAATGGACACTTTAACTTTCCCCTTGGTTTCATCAATAGCAGTAACTTTTCCTTCCATATTTTTAAAGGGACCTTCGTTAATATGAATTGGTGTTCCAACACTAACATTAATTTGAAATTTAGGATCTTCAACTCCCATTCTTTTTTGAAGAGCTTTAATTTCTGCTTCACCAATTGGTGTCGGAATTGTTCCGGTGCCAATAAAACCAGTGACATTTGGAGTATTACGAACAATATACCAAGATTCGTCGGTGACTTCCATTTCCACTAGAATATAGCCAGGAAATATTTTCTCTTCAATTACTCGTCGTTTACCATTTTTAATCTTAATTTTCTTTTCAGTAGGAATCAAGATATTAAAAATCTTATCCTCCATATCTAAAGACTCTACTCGTTGTTTTAAATTTTGAGTAACATTTTCTTCATAACCAGAATAAGTATGGATTACATACCAACGGCGACCCTGATTTAAAAGTTGTTTAGCCATAGAATTTTAAAAACAAATATTTATTATTTATAGATAAGGAATTGAAAACCTTGAGTAAAAAAGTAGTCTAAGACGCCAATAAAAATAGCAACCCCGATACTAATTCCGATTACTAGCCAAGTATAATTGTAGGTTTCCTTTTTTGTTGGCCAAGTAACTTTTTTCATTTCCTCAATGGACCCTTTAATGTATTCACTAATTTTATTCATATAATAATATTTAAAAAAAAGCCTTTCCGGCTAAGTTTTTATCTATTAGAATAATACAAAAACTACGATGCTTTGTCAAGATGTTAAAGTCTAAACACCGAATAATTTAATTTTAGTCTTGATAAGTATTTTTAAATAAAAGTAAGGCAATGAAAAACCTCGTTTTATTTTCATAAAACGAGGTTTGGATTTTTTTTCTTTAATGATTAGGACTAAAAGAAATGAGTCTTTTAAACCCTTGGTCAGAGCTTTTATGTACGGCTAAAAAACGATAATCAATGGATAAATCATTATCAAACTGATTCAGATTAAGTTCACGTTCGTTAAAGCGAACATATAAAAAAGGCATATTACAATCGTCATCAGTATCTTGCCAAACTGAGCCAAGAGCAATTATTGGAAACTGAGATTGTAGTTTTGGGTTGGTTTCACCGAGAACCAATAGTTCTGCTAATATGGCTGGGCGATAACCACCCTTATTCATTTCAGCAATAACATCTTTATTACTCATTTGCCAGCTGAAATGGAATAATTTAATGGATACTCCCAATTTCCATCCAATTAATTTGGTTGGCAAAGGAAAATGTTCTTTCGTGATGTCGCTATGTATCCAATCGTAATTACCATTAGTAATCATTCTTTTTAAAGTTTGGCTGTAGTCTACAGTAATTATCCACTCTTTTTCTGATAATATTTTTTTCATGATTTTTTTGTTTTTTAGTTTATATTTTAATTGACTATTAAAGCTACCTAGATTTAGATAGACTTAATGGTCAATTAAATTAAACTTATTTTTTAAAGAACTTATTGTTAGATTCGTATAATATAATTTTTTCTATTTTTTGTCAATTCTTTTAAAATATGTACTTATTGCTTTTTCTAGATAAACAGGCTACAATAACAACATTAGAACTTGTTTTCTAATTAAATTTTTAATTAATATTTATGGTTAGTCCTAACCTCAATAGACGCTTAGAACAAGATAAGGCTCCGGAAATTAATGAAAATACCAAAAGATTGTTTCAAGTGATTTATCACGAAAGTACTAAAACTTCAGAAAACTCAGAAAACATCCCGCGTATTAAGGTTTCGAGCTTAGTTTCGGGATTGTCTTTTTTTTATGAAAAAGTTCGGAATGCTGTTGATTATGATGAAGAGCATTTGTTACGCAAAAATGCTATTGCTCGTATTCTGAGGCGACAAATTTTAATTGAAGGGGTAGTTAAAGAAACGGATAACTTTAAAATTTCTGAACATCTTTTAGTGGAGTTAATCCGGGGAAGTTATCTGTCTAACAACTCTGTCCCTGAAGCAAAAATTAAAGAAATTGCTTTGATGTTGGAAAAATATATTGTTCTAAAAAATGAACTATCTTCTAATATTAATGCTCAATTAAATTTAAAAATTGATCTTAATCGTGCTAAAGATCTTATTAATCAAAAAACTAAATTAATTCATTGGCTATTAAGTTTAGCAGCTTGTGAAATTGAAGAAAATCTTGCTCCACATCAAGTTAAAGAAGTAATTGTGAAGAATCTTTTTGATTTGTTATCTAAGAATATTAAACTTCCTGCCGGCCTACTTAACCAATCCGATTTTGAAATTCAGATTTACCTCAGTATTAGTCGTAATTTTTTGAAGTTTGATGCCGATATGTTGAGTTTCGTTCTTTTTAAGTATTATAATAGTTATTGGACAACTCTTAGTTCCCAAGAGACTTTAACAACTACTGATTTACAGAAAATTAAGACGATTGCTCAAGACTTTGAGAAATTAAAAAAAATTATTTATCAACAAATCAAACTCCCAATTGCTCGGAAAATAGATAAAATCACTCGAGTGTATTCTCTTTACGTGAGTATTTTAGCGGAAACAATTGAGACTGATCCGGTTCATGTTTATAATGAATTACAAAAAGGAGGAAATGATTTTGTCTCTCGAATTCGTAAGATTTGTACCCAAAAATATCAAAAAGCTAAAAAACGTTTATGGCGCGTAGCAATTCGTAGTTTAATTTACATTTTCTTAACTAAATCTATTTTCGTTGTTTTGATTGAAGTTCCTGCTATTAAATTTCTTAATGAACCTCTCAATTATCTAACTTTAGGAATTAATATTGCTTTTCCAGTTTTCTTATTATTTATTATTGTCTTATTGACTCGGGGACCAAGCAAGAAAAATACGACTAAAATTATTCAGGGCATTAAAGAGATAGTTTTTGTTTCTGAACAAGAGGAACGGCAGATAATTATTCACCAAACAATTCGTCGTAACTGGTTTATAGATACTTTATATAATTTGATTTATGTGGCGGCTTTTTTAGTTTCTATTTATTATATTGTGCTGGTTTTAAGCAAAATCAACTTTACTTGGGTGAGTATTCTTATTTTCTTATTCTTCCTCGCTCTAGTTAGTTTCTTTAGCGTGCGAACAACTGCAGGAGTCAAGGAATTAATAGTTATTGATCGTCGTGAAAATATTATTACTTTCTTACTTGATTTATTCTATATGCCAATTATTTTAGTGGGACGCTGGTTATCCACTAATTTTTCCAAAATTAATGTTTTTGTTTTCTTTTTCGATTTTATTATTGAATCTCCCTTCAAAGTCTTGATTGAAATTGCTGATGATTGGACAAAATATGTTCGAGAACGACGAGAAAATATTTAATTGAAATTTAATTTATGAGTATTTTAAGTATTGTCGCCACGCCGATTGGTAATTTAGAGGATATTAGTTTACGAGCTTTACGAGTTTTGCGAGAAGCCGATTTAATTCTCTGTGAAGACACTAGAACCACGCAACATTTACTCCAGCATTATCAGATTAGAACTAAAACTATTTCCTATCATAAATATTCTCAAGATTCAAAATTGGAAAAAATTATTAAGTTGTTACGGAGCGGTCAAAATTTAGCTTTAGTCAGTGATGCCGGAACGCCAGCCGTGTCTGATCCTGGTTCCTGGCTTGTTTCTCGAGTTCGCCAAGAGTTTGGCTCACAATTAGTTATTGAGAGTATTCCGGGGCCAGCAGCGCTAACTACCGCCCTCGCTATCGCGGGCACTGGTTTTGATTCTTTTTTATTTTTAGGATTTTTACCACACAAAAAGGGTCGGCAGACTAAATTAAAAGATATTTTTGATAGTAAGTATCCAGTTATTCTTTATGAATCTAAACATCGTCTTCTGAAACTTTTGGAAGAATTACAGTTGTTAAGCGTTAATTTATCTTCTCCCTTGGAATTGCGAATTGCTCGTGAACTCACCAAACTTCATGAAAGTTTCTACCAGGGAGAAATTAATGATCTCTTGAAACAATTATCGGAAAATGCTAATAATTTAAAAGGTGAGTTTGTTGTTTTAATTAAAAAACTTAATAAATAAACAGAAAATAGTTAATAATCCCAGTTTATTTTATTAATTATAATAATTTATTTTTATGTCTGTTACTGATAAATATTTTTATATTACCACTACTCTGGCTTACATTAATTCGGAACCTCACATTGGTTTTGCTGCCGAAGTAATTCGGGCGGATGTTTTAGCCCGTTATCAGCGTCAACAGGGAGCAAAGGTTTTTTTTAACACTGGCACCGATGAGCATGGTTTGAAAATTTATCAACAAGCACAAAAAAAGGGTTTAGAGATACAAGATTTTTGTGATCAATATTCTTCTAAATTTTTACCTCTAAAAGAAAAATTAAATTTATCTTATAATCATTTTATTCGTACGACCAACCCAAAACATCAACGAGCTGCTCAAGAATTTTGGCGTCGTTGTTTAGCCGCGGGTGATATTTATAAGAAATTCTATAAAATTAAATATTGTGTTGGTTGTGAATTAGAGAAGACTGATTCAGAATTAGTTGATGGTCATTGTCCCTTCCACCCTCATCAAGACTTAGAAACTATTGAAGAAGAAAACTATTTTTTTCGTTTTTCTAAATATCAACAACAGCTTTTAGCACTCTATAACGAAAACCCCGAGTTTGTGTGGCCAGCAGGGAAGTTAAAGGAAATTAAACATTTTGTCCAAGGTGGTTTACGAGATTTTAGTATCTCCCGTCTTAAAAGCAAAATGCCCCACGGTGTCCCAGTTCCCGATGATGATGAACAGGTGATGTATGTTTGGTTCGATGCTTTAGTTAATTATATTTCAACTTTGGGTTGGCCAGAAAATTCTTCTGATTTTAAAAATTATTGGCCGGGTGTCCAAGTTTGTGGTAAGGATAATCTTCGTCCGCAAGCGGCGATGTGGCAGGCCATGTTAATGTCAGCAGGTTTAGCCCCTTCACGACAGATTTTAGTTTTTGGTTTTTTGACAATCAATGGTCAAAAAATTAGCAAAAGCTCAGGTAATGTTATTAATCCCTATGATTTAGTGGCAGATTATGGTCCAGAAGCAGTGCGTTATTATTTGTTAGCAGAGATTAGTCCGTTTAAAGATGGTGATTATTCTGAAGATAAATTTAAAGAACGTTATAATGCTGATTTAGCTAATGGTTTAGGTAATCTTGTTGCTCGGGTTTCAAATTTATTAGAGAAAAATTCAATTTCCACTAATTTAAAAATTAAATTGGCAGATCAAAAGGCGCAAAAACTTCTTCAAGAGTTAAAACCTAAAATGGTTAGCTATCGTTTTAATGAAGTTTTACAGTTAATTTGGGAAAGAATTAAAGAAATGGATGAAGAATTGAGTGCCACTAAGCCCTGGAAAATGACAGACTTAAAAGATATTAAGAAAATTTTAGAACCACTGGCTCAAGATATTTTAAATCTAAGTTACTTCTTAGAACCTTTTTTACCAGCAACTGCTAAAAAAATTCAACTCCAGTTTAGTCAAGAACAAGTTAAAAAAGAAGAAGCTTTATTTCCTCGTTTATGATTTTTATTTTTTATAATATAAAAACGTATGTCAATGTTAGATATTAGCCTATTGGTTATTTTAGCAGGTTTTGCTATTAACGGTTTATTTAAAGGAATAATTAGACTGATTGGTCATTTAGTTGGTCTTTTCTTGGGAATTTATTTAACAGTTAATTTTTATTTAATCTTTTTTGAATGGTCTAAAAGTTTATTTTGGCTCAAACCCTGGATTACCAGTCATGAATCTTTAGCTAAAGTTTTAGCTTTTATTCTTTTATTTGTTGTTTTAGTTAGATTAATCGATCTCTTTTTTGTCTTGTTAGAGAAAATCTTTAAATTTATTGCTGTTATTCCTGGTAGTCGGTATCTTAATAATCTTTTCGGAGCGGTTTTGGGATTCTTAGAAGGAGCTTTATTTTTGGGTTTGATTATTTATGTTATTTCTAATTACGCTCTGATTAACCATCTTCTCGGAGGAGCTTTAGCTAGTTCACGGGTAGCCCCATTTTTATTAAAAATAGTTAATGTTATTTTGCCACTTCTTCCGAAAGCCTTAGTTACTCTCAAATCAATTATTTAATTTTCCATGATTTATCTTCGTTTGCCATCGTCAGCGATAAAATCAGAAGTTTTAGATTTACTAGTGGCTCGTCTCCGAGCTGGTCAAGTTTTAGTTTTACCCACGGATACGATTTATGGTCTAAGTTGTCTTGCTAGTCAAGTTTCTGCCTTACAACGTCTTTCTCGTTTAAAAAAACGTCAACCCCCAAAACCCTTTCTTATTTTAGTTAGTAATTTAACAATGCTTAGGAAATATGTTTTTGTTTCTTCGGCACAAGCTTCATTATTAAAAAAAATTTCTTCCACA
>VAPL010941147.1_pt1 | contig 10573 bp, 8 predicted proteins | sample 3395061 | NCBI WGS metagenome assembly VAPL01 (sample SAMN08290444, study PRJNA428436) | hydrothermal vent metagenome | isolation source: Deep-sea hydrothermal vent chimney 2 | place: Pacific Ocean: Juan De Fuca Ridge | depth 2182 m m
AATAGTAAATACATCCTTAGGTATATATTCCATTGTTTTTTCAAGACTTTCTAGGCCTTTTGAACCAAGAGATTCATAAAAGGCGAGATTTGGCTTATAAGCCACGCAATAATCTATAGTTGCATCTATAATCTGCTTATTAAATTCGAAAATGGGGTCATTTAATTTCAGCAGATGTTTAGGAATTTTTTTAATATCAGAATCCAACCCAACACATAAAAATGAATTTTTATTCTTAATCTGCCTAATGAGTTCTTTTCTTGTCATTGAATTTAAAACTTTTATTAAATCTCCCTCATGAGACTATCTCAAGTCAACGACTTCTACATCCGGATATTCTTCCTCGTTGAATTGAAAAAATGAATCATCAGCAGTGTACTTGGGGTCGAACCCAGAAATAGTATATGAAAAAATATTTCCTCCACGATCATACATTTCCCAACTATGAATCGTGTAATCTTCCTGGTCAATATTTAAAATTATTCTATAAAAAATCTTATCGGGGTCCTTGGGATTAGTGGGTTGTAGTTCTACTACATCAAAGCTTCTACTCCCTACTTTTTTCATTTCCATCCATCTATATCGATATCCTTTTTTATACGCTGAATAAATATTATTTGGAGAAAGATCACCTTCGTTGGGCATATAGTAATCTACATTCACCTCATTGGCATCCATAAGAAAAGTCCATATTGTTTTACCATCATTAAATATCTCCTGATCACTCATAAACAGTACATATTTTTCACCCTTTACCATAATCTCCCCGCTAAATTCTTCATCAATATCTTCGGTTTTGTTTCGCAACCTATAAACAAAATTGGTTTTATATGATGGGATATTTGAATACTTATTGCTCATTTTATCCAATATTACTTGGGCTTTTTGTTCATCCTGGCCATAAGACAGCCCATTAATGCTTAACAATACTATTATTAATACTAACTTCTTCATTATAAATATTTGACTTTAATATTTAATCTTAATAATTCAAGGATATAATTAATGCTTCAATTATATCCGAAATTATTTATTTTCTGGATTATCCAGATTAATTTTTTTCTTCTATCTCATTCAATAATTGTTCCAGTGCATATTCGTCCTGTACCAATACAATTCTTGCTTTGCTGCCTTCAAACGGTCCAACAATACCAGCAGCCTCCAATTGGTCAATTAATCTACCGGCACGATTATACCCAAGTTTAAGTTTTCTTTGTATCAAAGAGGTACTACCCTGCTGATGTCTGACTATTAATCTGGCGGCTTCATCAAACATTTTGTCTCTATCTGCCAAATCTGCAGCACCAGGAGATTCAGTATCCTCACCAATAAATTCCGGAAGTAAATAGGCAGATTCATACCCTCGCTGTGCCCCAATAAACTCGCATATTTTATCAATTTCTGAAGTATCGACAAAAGGCCCCTGGAGCCTCACTAATTCTGAACCATGAGAGTACAACATATCTCCGAGACCAACAAGTTGTTCAGCACCGCCTGCATCTAAAATAGTTCGACTATCAATCTTGGACGTAACCCTAAATGATAGCCTAGCAGGGAAATTTGCTTTGATAATTCCCGTAATTACATTGACAGATGGTCTTTGAGTTGCCAAAACTAAATGAATTCCTGTAGCCCTGGAAACAGCCGCCAAACGTGCTATTGGCATTTCAACTTCCTTTCCGGCAGTAACCATTAGATCGGCAAGTTCGTCGATTATCAATACAATATAAGGTAAATATCGGTGGCCTTTTTCTGGATTTAAAAGCCTTTTGATAAACTTCTGATTGTACTCTTTTAAATTTCTGCAGCCACCACTTTTCAATAACAGTAATCTATTGTCCATTTCAATGCAAAGTGAATTGAGTGTGTAAATTACTCTTTTGCTATCTGTAATAATCGGTTCTTCGCTATCTGGCAACATAGCCAAATAATGTCTTTCTATTTTATTGAAAAGTGTAAGCTCTACTCGTTTTGGATCGACCATCACAAATTTGAGTTGCGATGGGTGGAGTTTGTACAGCAATGAGGCAATGAGCAAGTTTAATCCAACGGATTTTCCCTGACCTGTAGCACCTGCCATAAGGAGATGAGGCATTTTGGCCAAATCTGCAATGTAAACTTCATTAGAAATTGTTTTACCTAAAATGACTGGAAGGTCGTGCTTGACATTTTTAAATTTTTCGGTTGCCAAAACTGATCTGGCAGATACCATTTCACGATTCTTATTTGGAACTTCTATACCTATAGTTCCTTTTCCTGGGATGGGTGCTATTATTCTAATTCCCAGAGCTGCAAGATTTAGTGCAATATCATCTTCCAGATTTTTAATCTTGGAAATTTTAACCCCTGCATCAGGAACGATCTCATATAAAGTTACTGTAGGACCAATAGTTGCTTTTATACTTCCTATCCCAATTTTAAAATTGATGAGGGTCTCAACTATTTTATCCTTATTCTGCTCAAGTTCCTCCTTTGATACTTGTACATTGTTATGATTATATTCACTTAATAAAGAAAGATCTGGGAATTGATAAGTTCCTAAATCAAGGGTAGGATCAAAATTATCTAGATTTTCTACGGCTTTTTCACCTTCAGTTTTTTCTTCTACTTCAAATGATAATTTATTCTTCGTTTCATCATTTTCTGGCTGACTAATTATCTCTTCATTTTCTATTGATAACTCCAGATCTTTATCTATGGATTTTGTTTCTTTTTTTGCCCCATCAACTATCCAACTTTCTGTTTCAATTGTTTCAGTAACATCTTGGGCTACATTATTAATTTTCTCGTCTTCAATTATTTCACTTTGGTCAGGAGTAGCCAAATTAACTTTCTCCTCTTTACTCGCAAATTTATCCAAACCAATTATACTGGTAATGTTGAAAAAGTATATTACAAAAACTAGAAATAAAAATATCAACAAAACATATGTCCCCCAGCCCATTAAGCCATGTAATATTGTTGCTATTTCAAAGCCAATACCTCCCGTGATATAGCTCAATTGTATAGGATTACTTTCATCTAATGTGATATAGCCAAAGAGCGTACTTAACCAAAAAATAAAAAACAATATAAATTGAAACGATTTTTTTATGGATAAAAGTTCCTTTTTAAATAAAATATACGTGCCTATCAAGAAAAGAAATGGAGGTATTAAAAATGAGGCGATACCAAACCATTTAAAAATAAAATAATGACTTGATTTGGCACCAAAATATCCAAACCAATTGTTTATTTCAAATCCCGATTCTTTAACATCTGAAAATGAAAATGTTTCAATAACACTTTGATCAGCCTTTCCAGAAAATAAATTTGATATAAATGCAGTAATCAGAAAAAAAGATAATGCTAGCAAAAATAAGCCTACTGTCAGATGTAGTCTCTTATCCTTAAAAAAGCCAAATTTTACTGAAAGCTTTTTCTTCTCCTTTTTCTTCTTTTTAAAGGTGTTAGACTTGTAAGTATTTTTGCCCATTTAAATTTTCAAACCACAAAACTAATGAAATGAAGAACATTTTAAACCCAAATAATTGGGAAATAATTATTGAACCACTAAAAAGCTAAAATACCATCTATTGATACTTGTCTCGTGAATTATCTATCACTAATTATCAAGAATTGAATTTACACATGATAGTGCCCGATTTATAACAATTAATTTCTTGAATCGTGCATTATAAAACGTTTGATAAACAATTTATCTTATGGTTTTCGCAATTATTAATTCTGCAAGAATTTATTTAGAAAGAATTAATTGGAGAATTCAAAAGTGATTTATTGATCTTTTTTATTAGACTGGGGCCTTGGTAAATAAATCCCGTATATAATTGTACTAAACTTGCCCCCGCTTCTATTTTTTCTTTGGCGTCTTCGGGTGAATTAATTCCTCCTACTCCAATTATTGCAAATGGAGTATTTGCATTATTCTTTAGGTATCCAATCACTTCTGTTGATCTATCTTTAATAGGTTTACCACTCAAGCCCCCATTTCCGATTTGCTCCAATTCTATATTGTCACTTTTTAAAAATTCTCTATATATTGTAGTATTTGTTGCAACAACTCCTGCCAATTTTACATCTTCGACAATTTCAATAATATCATCCAATTGTTGGTTAGACAAATCTGGAGCAATTTTTAATAGAATGGGTTTTGGATTTCTTTTGTTGCTGTTTTTTTTTTGCAACCTCATTAGTAATTGTTTTAAGGGTTTTTTTTCCTGAAGATCTCTTAAGTTTGGTGTATTTGGTGAGCTTACATTTACTGTGAAATAATCCACGTAATCGAATAATACCTCAAAACAATGTTCATAATCTCTGCTGGCATCCTCATTTGGTGTTGTTTTGTTTTTACCTATATTTCCGCCAACTATCACTTTAGACTTTCTTTTTTTAAGCATTTTCAAGGCGTGGTCTACACCTTGATTATTGAAGCCCATCCGATTTATAAGTGCCTCATCTTTTTTCAATCGAAACAATCGAGGTTTTGGATTGCCAGGTTGACCTTTTGGAGTTACAGTTCCTATTTCAATAAACCCAAACCCCAAGGCCGCAAATTCATCTATAAATTTCGCTTCTTTATCAAATCCAGCAGCCAGTCCTACAGGATTCTTAAACTTGATTCCAAATACTTCACGTTCTAATTTCTTATTGCTATATCCGAAAATTAATATAAGCAAAGATTTACCTCCTGGAATTTTGCATATCATTTTCAATAAAGTTGTAGTAATATGATGAGCCTGCTCTGGATTGAGTTTAAAAAGTATGGGTCTTAGAAATTGCTTGTACAAAATTATTATATTTTAAATTAGATCAATTCTTTTAGATATTATGTCATTTATTATTTTATAAAACTTAATAGGCGTCATTGTTCGCCAATTATTTACATTTAGTTTTCCTCCCAGGTTGATATAATTATCAATGTTATAATTTTTCCATTCATTGGTTACGAAATCATGAAAATTTATAGCAGCGATCCATCCATCCTCCACCTCATCAAACCATTCTTCATAGTAACAATCATCTGACCCATGGAAATTATATACATTTTCGCCAATTAAAATAAATTTACAAATGCCATTATTGTTAAGGTGGTCAACTACATTTCTTTTCAGGTACATAATGTCATTAGAAATTGCATCATTCCATTCTCCAATTAGTTCAATTATAGCATACCCAAGATCATATTCAACACATAACAATTTCAAATAAAGTGTTTCAGAGCCAATAAAGTCCCAGGCAGGATCAATATAATAATTGTAAATGGCATCTTGATAGAGATTATAGTTGTACTGTTTGCCATAAAATGGTGAGTATTCATCTTGTGATGAATCATAATATTTAAGCCAAGAATAATATGGGACTATTTCGTGCAAAATCCAATTTCATTTATTTTAATATTCCAACAATATTAAACTTTTCAAAAACTCTCTCGTCATGGGGTGCATCCTTTAATTCATCTGTCAAGTCCTGACCTGCCCAGTGTTCGTAATGTTTGCCATTAACCCACATTCCAGAATTTGTAAGTTCATATATATATCCTTTATATCCACACCAAATCTCGTCTCTGTCTTGTCCATTATAAAGTGATAGTTGCCTTTTTGAATATATATTGAACTGTTTAATTTTCATTTTGTAAAAGTCACAAGAATTTTAATAGAATTTAAATTTTTTTATAGAAAGATTAATTTTTTTAGGAAGGATTAGATATGTATGATTTTTAAGGATTTAGGTCGTTTTGAGCTTATTATTAGATAGTAATTTTTTGGTAATCAATAATAAATGTAAGATAATTGGATTCAAATTTACGAGCACAGATTATTATACAATATTTAGAAAAAATTGTATTTTTATTTGATTTTATTTTTAATCATAAAAATAAATCAATTATCTTTGCTACGGATTTTTTACAATTAGTTGATTTTAATGGGCATACTAATTCCTTTATTCTTAGTAATAATTTGTTGTGTTGTAATTTGGAGGGCAAGTGATGGTTTTACTGTTGCATCAGATTACATAGGTCGGAATTTATCTGAAGGTGTCAGAGGAGCAACCATCAATGCAATTGGGAGTTCTCTACCTGAACTTTTCACAACTTTTTTCTTTTTATTTTATTTAAAAGACGTTGATGGGTTTTCGGGAGGTATAGGCACAACAGCGGGAAGTGCTATTTTTAATGGCATGATAATTCCAGCATTTGTCATACTGGTTGTTATTCTTACTGGCTTGGCGAAGAACATAACTGTATCTCAGAAAGTGCTTTTCCGAGATGGTTTTTCTCTTATCATTGCAGAATTTCTATTTATCATAATTATAAGCGGGAGTGCTCTTTATTGGTGGCATGGCTTATTTTTAATGGTCATTTACTTCATTTATTTGACATATATGCTCATATCAATGAAAAAAATTTCTCCGGAAAACCAGCCAGGAACTCCTCAGTTTAAATTACACGAAGAAAGAAAAAGTACCTGGCATTATTTAATAACATTTGATCTTGAACCAATTTTTATAGGAGAGAAAAGAATATCTAATAAAACCGCTTGGCCTCTATTGATTTTCTCTACTTTTTCAATTGCATTTACTTGTCTTCTTCTTGTTCAGGCATGTGAGTGGATTGGAAGTGCTGAATATACAGTGCCATTTTTAGGGACTTATGCAGGGCTTGATATTCCAATTGTCTTTGTAGCTGTAATATTAGCTTCAGCAGCATCAAGCGTTCCCGACACTATTATTTCTATGAATGATGCCAGAAAAGGAAATTATGATGATGCAATTTCAAACGCTCTTGGGAGTAATATTTTTGATATCTGCTTTGCTCTTGGCTTCCCTTTATTTCTTTATACTATAATTTATGGTCCAATTATAATGAACGAGGCAACTATCGAACAGAGTTCCGAACTGAGAATGCTCCTTCTTCTGCTTACAATTATAGCATTTGGAGTTTATACTTATCGTAAAATAATTAATAGAGTTCAAGCTTACATACTTTTAGGTATATATGGAATTTTTACTTTGTATGTAATTGGTAGAGGAGCAGACCATCCTGTTGCAAATAATATTGCCAATATCTTAAGAGATTTAGTTTCTTATCTAGATCTTTTCTGATATTTATAATTCATGGACAAAAGATTTTCACATTAGATAACTAAGGAGATATTATTATAGTTTTAACGTTTTCTGAATATTTTATTTCACAATAAATTATTAATTGATATTTTCAATATTCAAAAATAGTAGTAAATTTTGCTGAGACTCTTTGTACCCTAAATCGTCATAAAAAATGGAAAGTATTAAGTATTTTTTCCCAATCACAGGTGTAATAGCCTTATTGTACGTCGTTTGGAGATCTTCATGGGTTTCTAAGCAGGAGGTAGGAACTGATAAAATGGCCGAAATAGCTAGTCATATCTCCAGAGGAGCTATGGCATTTATTAAAGCTGAGTATAAAGTACTTTTAATATTTGTAATCGCATTGGGTGTAATTCTTTTATTTAAAGGATTTACGGAAGAAGGTTCACATCCATTAATAGCATTATCTTTTGTTGTTGGGGCATTTTGTTCTGCATTTGCGGGATACTTGGGAATGAAAGTCGCAACTAAAGCAAATGTTAGAACCACCAATGCTGCAAGAACCTCTCTTGGCAAGGCACTTGAGATTGCATTTATAGGTGGATCAGTAATGGGCCTCGGCGTTGTTGGGTTAGGTGTATTGGGTCTAAATCTACTTTTTATTCTGTACACTCATTTATTCGGTATTGATTTTGATAATATTAGTAAAGTAATAAACGTACTAGCGGGATTTTCCTTAGGGGCATCTTCTATTGCTTTTTTTGCACGAGTCGGAGGAGGGATATACACAAAAGCTGCTGATGTTGGTGCAGATTTAGTTGGTAAAGTTGAAGCTGGAATTCCTGAGGATCATCCTCTAAATCCGGCAACAATTGCTGATAATGTTGGAGACAATGTTGGAGATGTGGCCGGAATGGGAGCAGACCTCTTTGAATCTTATGTAGGTTCGATTGTAGGAACTATGGTTCTTGGAGCAGTTTTTGTCGTTTTGCCTGAATTTTCTAGCGACTTTAATGGTCTTGGAGCCGTACTATTGCCCCTTGCCCTTGCATCTGCTGGTATTCTTGTATCAATTGCAGGTACTTTTCTCGTGAAGGTAAAGGAAGGAGGAAGTCCACAAGCAGCACTTAATTTGGGTGAATTAGGATCCTCTATACTGATGATAATAGTTTCACTCATATTGATTCTTTTTATGCTTCCTGAAAGCTGGACATACAATGGACACACCTATAAGGCAATGGGAGTTTTTTGGGCAACAATAGCAGGATTATGCGCAGGTCTGGGAATTGGGAAGATTACAGAATATTATACAGGCACAGGTACTAAACCAGTGCTTTCGATAGCAAAACAATCTTTAACAGGTAGTGCAACGAATATTATTTCAGGACTTGGCGTAGGAATGATGTCTACAGCAATCCCAATAATTTTAATCTCTATTGCAATATTAGTATCATATCATTTTGCAGGATTATACGGAATCGCCATTGCCGCTGTTGGTATGCTGGCAAATACTGGCATCCAGTTGGCAGTTGATGCTTATGGCCCAATATCTGACAATGCTGGAGGAATTGCTGAAATGAGTGAACTTCCAAAAGAAGTTAGGCAGAGAACAGATAAACTTGATGCAGTTGGTAATACTACTGCTGCAATTGGAAAAGGATTTGCCATAGGTTCTGCAGCATTGACTGCTTTGGCTTTGTTTGCAGCGTACACTCAACAAGCCAATGTATCTACAATTGATATATCAAAACCAGTTGTTATGGTAGGATTACTTTTGGGAGCAATGCTACCATTTGTATTTTCTGCATTAGCAATGAATGCTGTTGGAAGAGCTGCAATGGCAATGATTCAGGAAGTTAGAAGACAGTTTAATGAAATTCCTGCTTTGAAAGATGCCCTGGTAATTATGCGAAAATATGATTCGGACCTGGAGAAAGCAACGGATGAAGAAAAGGAAATTTTTCGTAGAGCTGACGGAAAAGCAGAGTATGATAAATGTGTGGAGATATCAACAAAAGCCTCTATCAAAGAAATGATTCTTCCAGGAATTCTGGCTGTTTCTACTCCAGTATTGGTTGGTTTTATTGGAGGAGCAGAAATGCTTGGCGGTTTATTGGCGGGTGTCACGTCATCTGGGGTTTTGATGGCAATTTTCCAATCTAATGCAGGTGGTGCTTGGGACAATGCAAAAAAACTATTTGAAGAAGGTGTGAAAATTGATGGAAAAATGTACTACAAAGGCTCTGATCCACATAAAGCTGCAATTGTAGGTGACACAGTAGGCGATCCATTTAAAGACACATCAGGACCTTCTTTAAATATCCTTATAAAATTAATGTCAGTAGTTGCGCTGGTAATAGCACCATCAATTGCACAACCAGTCAATTCCTTTGAGTCAAATAAGAAAGATACAATTGAAAGTATAATCACTAACCATGCCCAAAGTGAATCTTCTAATGTTGATAAGAATGTTATTAAAACCCCAGAGGAATCAACTTACGAAAGTTCCAAAACTATAGGTTTTAATAAAGTAAGTTCAATTAGTGATTTTCATTTTGAAAATGAATCTTTAAAATTGAAAAAACCTGATATATAGAAAATATTTCAGATTGATACACAAGCGGGATTTCCTGCTTTTTTTGTTTTATTTCTATACTAAATCTTAAACCTTCAAATTGACCTTTTCAATTCTTAACCTTATTTTTGCAATCTACAATAATGAATGAAAATGAATAAATCGGTAATAATTCTTTGTGCTACAGACTTTGGTAAAGCTGTTTTAGAAGTTTTTAAAAGTAATGAAGTGATGGTTTATGGTTTTTTGGACGATGACAAAAAACTTCACGGATCAGAAATTGAAGATACTACAATATTGGGGAGCATTGATAACAATGATTTTCTAAATATTATTGGTAAAGATTGTGATGTGTTTGTTGCTTCAGATGATAATGCATGGAAAGCTACAATAATTAAATCTTTAAGAAAAAATCAAAAATCCATACCAATCAATGCTATTCATTCTGAAGCTCAAATTGCAAAATCAGCAACCTTGCATCATGGTACATTTATCAACCAAGGAGCAACAGTTGGTGCTAATTCTGAAATAGGAAACCATTGTTTGATCCATTCGGGAACTATTATTGATTATAATGTAAAAATTGGTGATTTCGTACAGATAGGAGCTGGAAGTATAATTAATACCGGAGTACATATTGGCGATGGAGCATTTGTTGGTAGTGGCGTTACAGTAGTAAGTGGGATAAAAATACATGAAGGCGCAAGAATTGGCGCGGGATCTGTTGTGATCTCAGATGTGAAGAAAAATAATACTGTTTTTGGCAATCCTGCTGCGTCAATTAAGTAACATTAAAAATCAAATGAATGTGACGGTATCGAAATTGAAATTATTTATTTTTCAAAGATTGATGCTACAAGACATTCAAAATAAATACACAAACAGATGAAGGAATATTTAATCCTGCTTTACTATTGCTATACTCATATTGAA
>VAPL010348662.1_pt1 | contig 10562 bp, 9 predicted proteins | sample 3395061 | NCBI WGS metagenome assembly VAPL01 (sample SAMN08290444, study PRJNA428436) | hydrothermal vent metagenome | isolation source: Deep-sea hydrothermal vent chimney 2 | place: Pacific Ocean: Juan De Fuca Ridge | depth 2182 m m
CGTTCATGTCTCGGATGCCATGAATAGTGGCATGTCCCAGGCATAGCAACAATTTCCGCCTGCCACATACAAAGTTAACGGGACAGCAGTGAAACTAAATATAACATTTTTGTAGGAACCCAGATATTATCTACGAATGCATGTTTTCGGTGATAGTATGCTTTTTTTCAGTGACGACCAGCGATATACCCGACACAGCTAGTGACTTACTTCATAAACTGGTGCAAGGGCTGAAGCCGCGACAGCTGTTTTAGTCACAATCAATTGTTACTTTCTCAATATTTTTTTTGTATTAGCACGAACAGCATCATCAATACCAGTTTGTTCAAGACGCTCAAGCAATAATTCTCTGTTGAGCATGTTATGTCTAAAAAGAGTAGCACAAAACATGATATCTTTTTCCCTTCCAGCGTCTAATTTTGAGATCGCCATATCATGTGGGTTAAGGCATAGGCCTGTTATTCCATTTGTGTTTTCATTATCCATTGCAATGAACCTATCTTTCCACCCTCTGGGGAGAATAGAAGGTGATTCATCGCAGCCATCACCATAATAACCAAATCTATCATGAAAAGGTATCAGAGTTGGTAGAACATCGACTCCGCTTAAGCATTACAAGGATGAAATAAAAGCTTTCCCTGGAGCCAAGTGTCGAGCGCATCAATTCGAACAAACTCGCATGCAACGTCATAAGGAGGGTGTCGCATCCACCAATAAATATCTCTACTTACGTAGACTTCAGTGATCGACATATCAATATTTCTGCATGAATGAGACTAATTAAGAATTGATCGTATTTTGTCAAGATTGGCTTCCAAAAATAAACGTCTACGCTCAATTTTCGAGAGCTGACCGTGATCACCACCTCTTCCAAAAATTCTCTCACGTAGCCGCCGTACATCTTTAATACAAAATGGAGGCTGGTTGTATTTACACTCTACAATTAGCCACTGATTAGTATCTGGCCAATATGCTAAAACATCAAAGTCACCGACATCATCAAATTGTTTTTTCGGAAAGCGGTATTTGAAATCAATATTATGCACTAAGTGTGCTGCCGTTCTTGCACAAACCTCATATGCTTTTATTTCGAGTTGCTGCTCGATTTCTAATTTAATATTGCGAACAACAGTTTTAACATTAGGCCATTGGAAATCAGCAGGAAGATATCCATTAGAAATTGATCCAACCCAAACACGGAGTGAACGCTCTGCTGCTCCAGCACTCCAGTGCAAAACTCCATCAATAGGAATTAATGGTCTGATGGCATAACGACTCCCACGCTTATTATGCTCTCAAACAGGCACATCTCCTTCAACTGCATTCTTTCCAATGAGAAGTCGCACACTATCTGGTTCAAGCGTTAAAAGCTCAATAACCTTTTTTGCATCTTCAAAAGGCAGTTCATCCAAATTGGCTATCAAAGCCACCGCAATGCTTGACATTGCCAACCGTAATGTTGAACGCTTACTAACTTTAATTAATGACATTCTTGATATTTCAAAGCTGAAGTCAGGTGAGATTAATTTCCTTCTTGAAAAAATTGAAATAAAACCTTTTCTTAAAAACTGTACTGAACTCAATCATGAGTACGCGAAAAAACATAACACCGTTTTTGTTTGCATGCATTGCGATGAAAACATATTCGTTAATGTCGATAAAGACCGCTTAACCCAGGTCATGAGTAACTTGCTTTCTAATGCTGCAAAATATTCACTAGAAAATATCAACATTGAAATATCAACTCAGGTAATCGATAAAATGTTACGGGTTAACGTAAAAGATTATGGCAAAGGCATACCAGAAGACTTCCAGGAAGTTTTATTTGAAAAGTTTACTCAGTCTTCAAGTGGAGACACTCGCCAGGTGGGCGGCACAGGCTTAGGCCTTAACATTTCAAAAATGATTGTAGAAAAACTCGGCGGTGCGATTGGTTTTGATACGATTATAGATAAAGAAACCACATTTTATTTTGAGCTTCCAATTGTAAAAACTAATTAAAAATACAAAAAAAATAACATTCTCGATATTGCCTTCCTTTTGGACATGATTTATACATCACATACAGAGCGGGTTCTTTAATAAACACACGTGTAACTGAATTCGTTTTCCTCTCCACTTATAAATCTTATCTTTTTTGTCTTATAACTAAGTTCCATCCTCCTTTCAAACTTTACATATTATTTTTAACCTGTTTCTATCAGGAATAAAAAGAGCAGCATTAATTATTTATAATCTTGCTTGCTGGCTAAAGCGGCCATTTATGATCCAACTAGCTAAATTTAAAGATACTATAAGCCGATATGTGCTTTGCCCAATATTAAATATTTCATTCCACACATCCTTGTTAATTTTGCATAATATTATAAAACTTAATTAGATCGGTTATGTTATCCGTATTGAGTTTCATCATTATTTTGGCGCGATGAACTTCAACTGTTCTTAATGAAATACACAATTTGTCAGCAATTTGTCTATTCATCTTTCCTTCAGCAACCAGATAAAATAACTCTTTCTCTCTGTCTGTCAGTGTTGAAAACAAGGTTTCATTACAATATTTTTGATAACATAATAAACTAGATTTTTGCGCCTTCTTGATGCTGGGAAGTAATTCTGAAGCAGATATAGGTTTCTGAAAAAAATCATTGGCACCATTACGGAAAGCTTTGACTGTCATGGGTACATCACCATGACCAGTCAGAAAAATAACGCTAAAAGTTGTGCCGATTATGTTTAATTTATCATGTACCTCCTGACCGCTAATGCCGGGCATTTTACTATCAAGAATAAGACAGCCAGGCTCTGCACTAACATCAACTGTGTTTAAAAAATCATCGCCATTTTCAAAATCTATAACTTGAAAGTCATATCCTTCGAGCATATACCTTAAGGCTTCTCGTACTGAGGAATCATCATCTACGATATAGACAGGGACATTTAGCGCTTCACTCATTTAAATCACTCGGCAAGGTAAATCTGACAACACAGCCACCAGCGGGATTGTTTTCAACCCATATTTTCCCATGATGCGCTTCAATAATACGTTTACATATTGACATACCCAACCCCAGCCCCTGTTCCTTAGTGGAAATGAAAGGAGTAAAAATTTGATCGGATGTTGATAAAGAAATTCCTGGACCATTATCAATTATAATAAAATCAACTTCTTTGTCATTTACAAGTAAAACTTCCACTAATAATTGATGAGACCCTTCTGTAGTTGACATAGCCTCTATGCTATTGCGAATCAGGTTAATCAAAACCTGCTGAATCTCAATAGGATCAATACTAACAACAATGCTCTCTTGTGGTAAAGAAAGCGTCAAGTTTATCTCTGACTTTTTCAATTCAATCTGTAATAACAATAGAGATTCATTAATGAGTCGTGAAATATCTGTTGGCTGTTTTTCAGGCTGCTGTTTTTTAGCAAAATCTCTTATGTGTTGAATGATTTTTCCACTTCTTTGCGCTTGCAAACTAATTTTGTCGAGCAATTTAATTAACTCGTCATTATCCTGCAGCTTTTTTAAGCGAATAATACCCCCTTCGGCATAACTATTAATGGCTGCAAGTGGCTGATTTAATTCATGAGCAATATCTGAAGACAGTTCACCTAAAATTGCTATTCTCTGAGCATGCTCCAGTTCCTGTTGTTGTAGATGCAGTTCAATATTTACCTGTTGCAATTCATGGGTTTGACGATTAACCAGTAGCTGTACCCAGAGGTGATGCAAGAAACCCAATAAAATTATGAACAGAAACAACCCTCCCCATTGCCAATTGACCAGTACCCATCTCCACGCCTGCTGCCACCAACTTTCCTGCCAGGGATGAATGTCTAAACGCTGATATAGTTGATGGATTTCATAAGTGCTAACCGGTGTTGTCCATCCCAGTGAACCGGATGCAGTGGCTGCTTGTGAATTAGGGTCCATGGACAATAGTGCTTTGCTTATTTTCTCGGCGAGTTTCGTTGGCGTATCTCTTAATTTTGCAAACGACCAGTTGGGATATAGTTGGCTACTGCTCTGGCAGTTAAAACCATCATGTTGTTTCAGATCCAGCACTCGATAATCGCTAATATTAATGAGCCCCTCTTCATGCATCTTTTCCAGCAGGCATGCCGGCACGATGGCAGCCGCAACAGTCTTATCCCTTACCCAATAGACTAATGCATCAACCGGGTAATGTGAGAAATTAATTTTGTGAAAAAAATGTGCAGGATCAATTTTTTGTTCAGCCATCTCTCCCCAATAAACCTGAAAGCCACCAAAAGCCAAAGCATCCACTGCACCCAGATTTTCACCATTCAAATCACGTAAATTTTTGTAAGGCGAACGGGCTTTGACCACTAGCGCTGAACCAATAACCAGTCTGCGTTCACTATGCCGGCGTGATGTCAGTGTTGCTAACCAGCTCATTCCAAATTTTGTACCAACGCGAACATATTGGCCTGGGTTAGTGATAACAAAATCAATATTTTGCTGCATCACCGCATTATCTAATTCTGACAATGTCATAGGAAGGACAATAAAATGTGTACCTGGAATAGTTTCTTCAAGGTAATCAAAAGTCGATTGCCAGCGTTGCAGTGCTTTTTCAACCCCCCTAAAAGCCAGCACACCCACTTTAATTTCCTGACTGTTAGCCTGACAAAGTAATGTTACTGATAATAAAGAAATTAATATTAATACTCGTAGCAATAGACACCTGTTTCTATCTGAATTGTTTTCGAACACATTATAAGTCGTTTAATCATAGCAACAAAGCAAGCTTAAGTAATTCTGCAGAGAACTTACATTTGTATGAAAGTAAGACATTTCTTCAATCAATATGAAACTGATGTTCAGGATATTTATATTAAATTACAGTTATTTCAGAAAACCATGATTAGCAGGCGGTAAAAACATGATCTAAATCAAGAAAGACTCACTTTTTATGATATCGGGCTATTTCATGTGGTTAACCACAATAGTGCATTCTGAGATCCATGACGATACTTATCTCAAAATAGTGCAGAGAAGGTAATAAGTCATGGACAAGAGTAAACGTCAATTTATAAATAGTGTCGCGGCCTTATCAGTCGGAACCACTTTTATTCCTTTAAGTAGCCTTAGTCAGGCCGGTATCAATGACCAACCGCCGCGTCGTAATGGGCAACTTGGTAAACGATGGGCAATGGTAGTAGATCTTCGCAAGTGTATAGGCTGTCAGTCTTGTACAATTGCATGCACCATTGAAAATCAATTACCCATCGGCCAGTTTCGTACACATGTTGACCAATACGAAGTTCAGGATAGTGAAAATCCTGCAAACATTACCAGTTTAATGTTGCCACGACTCTGTAATCATTGTGACGAGCCTGCCTGTGTTCCTGTTTGTCCTGTGCAAGCAACCTATCAGCAAAAAGACGGCATCGTGGTAATTGATAACGAACGTTGTGTGGGCTGTGGGTACTGTGTTCAGGCCTGTCCTTATGATGCCCGTTTTATAAACAAAGAAACAAATACCGCCGATAAATGTACTTTCTGTACACATCGTTTAGAAGTGGGTCTATTACCCGCCTGCGTAGAAAGTTGTGTCGGGGGTGCTCGAATTATAGGTGACTTGAATCAGGCTGATAGTCAAATATCTCATTTACTTAAAGAACATAAAGAAGATATCAAAGTATTAAAACCACAAGCAGGTACCAAACCTCATGTGTATTACATTGGTCTTACTAATGCCTTTAAAAATCGAGTTACAGGACAGTCAGCTATCTGGCAACCAACACAGGAGATAACAAAATGATTACCGAAATTCTTGCACCCAATATTGAAATCAGCTGGTTGCCCTGGGCCGTTGCTTACTTTTTCTTTATAGGGATTAGTTTCACGGCTGTAATTTTGACTTTACCGGCCATCTTGTTTGGTCAGAAACAATACCTTGGGGTTGCACGTATTGCCATGTTGGTAATGTTAATTTGCGCCATTGTTGGTCCGGTTGCATTACTGGCAGATATACATCAACCCGCTCGCTTCTGGCATTTTTATGCGTATTTCACACCCTGGAGCTGGATGTCAATCGGTGCGATTTTTTTACCCCTCTATGTCACCGCTACCATTGTCTATAGTTGGCTTTTTCTAAGACCTGGTTTATTGGAAAACAAAGGCAAAGCGGGCTTTGCTGGTGTGATCTCTAATACGATCGGCAGGGGAACATGGCGGGGGCAACATTTATTAAAACCTGTTGCAATTATCACATTGATCTTAGGCATGGTTATTGCGCTATATACTGGCGCAGAAGTAGCCATTGTAGCGTCAAGAGAATTTTGGAACAGTTATTTAATTCCCATTTTTTTCTTTAGCACAGCATTATTAGGCGCCAGTTCTTTAACATTGTTAATCGCAACCCTGATCCATGAAGATAATTTTACTCTCGCTACCTTAAGTCATTATAACCGTTGGTTTGCTCTGTTATCTTTAGCAGTCCTGACTCTGTGGTTTGTTCTGGCTATGTTCACTAATGGATCAGAAGCCAGTAGTTTTAAGTTATTGCAGCATTCAACACAGTGGCAGTTAAATCTATTCTTCCTGGTTCTCCTGTCTTTAGCCGCTGTATTTTTTACCGATGGATCATCAAAGTTAATTTTGTTATCTGCTCTGAGTGGTCTTGTTGTTAGCTGGTTTTCACGCTGGATGATCTTTATCGATGGTCAAACCATCCCTAAATATGGCGCGGGGTTTTACACATATGACTTACCCTGGGGCACAGAAGGTTTATTAGGAATGTTGGGCGTATTTGGGCTTTGGCTATTTTTAGCCATCGTACTGTACGAATTTTTACCATGGAAAAACAAAACAGAATCACAGGTATAGGTGCAATCATGAAAGAATCACGTCGTAAATTTATTAAAACGGGTGCTGCTGTAGGTGGACTTGCAACTTTTGCTGCTGGCTATAGTGGTACTGCTAAACACGCACTGGATGGGGTCTTAAACGGAACTTCTGGTGTACAAACTAAAAATCGAATTTTTGGTAATGCTCTGCAACCTGAGTTTATTATTGACACTCAAGGAGCGGTACAAGTCAATCCAAAACAGCGTCTGGCAGCCAGTATGTGTTTCGGTTGCTGGACAAAATGCGGCGTTAGATTACGCATTGATAATGAAACAGAGAAAGTTTTACGTATCAGTGGCAATCCTTATCACCCTTTAGCTGCCGAAGAGCAAATCCCTTATAAAACTACTGTTGAACAATCTCTTTTGGGCATCAGTGGTAAAGATGAAATCGGACTCGGCGGGCGCTCGACTGTCTGTGCTCGTGGCAATGCAATGCTGGAACAGTTAAGCAGCCCCTATCGGATTAAAACTCCGTTAAAACGGGTTGGCGAAAGAGGCAGTGGCAAATGGGAACCCATTAGTTTTGAACAGCTGATTAAAGAAGTTGTTCACGGCGGTGACCTGTTTAATGAAGGCCATGTTGATGGGCTTAAAGCTATTCGGGATTTAAAAACCCCACTTGATCCTAAAAACCCAGAATACGGCCCCAAAGCCAATCAGTTGCTAATGAGTAACGCGGGTGATGATGGACGCACTGCCTTCTTCAAACGTTTCACCTTTAATAGTTTTGGTACACGAAACTTTGGACACCATGGCGCTTATTGTGGATTTTCTATGCGAGCGGCATCCGGTGCATTAATGAATGATTTGAAAAAATACGCTCATGTTAAACCAGACTGGTCACATGTAGACTTTGGATTATTTATTGGCAGTTCTCCTGCACAATCCGGCAATCCTTTTCAACGTCAGGCTCGCCAGCTTGCAAAAGCAAGAACAGAGCGAGATTTTGAATACATTGTGGTATCTCCGGTTTTACCAAATAGCTCTAATCTTGCCAGTCAGCCTAACAATAACTGGGTACCTGTCAAGCCAGGTTCCGATGCTGGTTTAGTAATGGGTATGATCAGATGGATTATCGAAAATAAGCGTTATGATGCTAATTTTCTGGCACAACCCGGACCAAAAGCTGCACAAGCAGCGGATGAAGCGCAATGGAGTAACGGCACACATCTGGTTATTTCTGATGAGACTCACCCTCGTTATGGCGCATTCCTGCGCAGCAGTGATGTGGGCAAAGCGTTTAAGGGAAAAGCTTACGGTAAAGGTGATGCCTTTATGGTGGTTGAAGCTGACAGTAAACAACTCGTTGCTAATAACAAGTCAGCTGAAGCTGTAATATTTGTTAGCCGCGAAGTGGAAACTAGTAAGGGTAACGTTTTAGTAAAAAGCAGTATGCAGCGTTTAAAAGAAGAGGCTGAGCGTTTTTCACTGAAAGAATACAGTGAAGTATGTGGTATAGCTGAAGCAACCATTATTGGTCTGGCAGACAAATTTACCAGTTATGGTAAACGTGCAGTGGTCGATGTTCATGGCGGCATGATGAGCAGTAACGGGTTTTATACTGCCTATGGCGCCTTAATGTTGAATGCGCTGGTCGGCAACTATAATGTTAAAGGTGGTGTATCATCCACAGGTGGAAAATTCCCCGAATTTGGTGGAGGCCCTCGTTATAATTTTAAAAAATTCCCCGGCAAGGTAAAGCCTAAAGGCGTATTCCTGTCTCGCTCACGTTTTCCTTATCAAAAAACCACTGAGTACAAAAGTAAAGTGGCAGCCGGGAAAAACCCTTATCCTTCACAGCAACCCTGGTATCCGTTCTCACCACCAATAATGACTGAGCATCTATCATCTGCTCTCGATGGTTACCCATATCCTATTAAGGCAATGATTTTTAACATGTCTAACCCTATTTATGGGCAGGCTGGTTTAAAAACATTAATCGAGAAAAAACTTAAAGATCCCGCCAACATACCTTTATTTATTGCGATTGATGCTTTTATCAATGAAACAACCGCATTTGCCGACTACGTTGTGCCAGACACTATCACCTATGAAAGCTGGGGCTGGACCAGTGCCTGGAGTGGAACGGTGACTAAATTATCAACCGCTCGCTGGCCTGCAGTTGAACCCGCCACCGACAAAACACCTAAAGGTGAAGCAATCTGTATGGAAAGCTTTTTAATCGCGGTGGCAAAAGAAATGAAATTGCCAGGCTTTGGCGATAAAGCCATTCCTGACAACGAAGGTAATCTCGGTGCATTAAATAAAGTCTCTGACTTTTATTTAAAAGCAGCGGCTAACGTTGCCTACTTTAAAGGTAAAGCCGTGCCTGATGCTAGCGCAAAAGACATTGAACTCAGCGGCCTTGATAGATTGCAAACCAATATTAAACAAACTTTAAAACCAGCTGAACAGGCAAAAGTTGCTTACATGCTGGCCAGAGGTGGTCGCTTTGAAGATGCTGACAAAGCTTATGTCGGCAAAGAACTGAAACACAAATACGGAAAGAACTTATGTATCTGGAATGAAAAAGTCGGCACCAGTATTAATACACTCAGTGGCAAACACTATGTCGGTTGCCCCACTTATTATCCTCAGCAACTGGCTGATGGTACTCCGTTGGATAAAATCTATCCGCCATCAAAGTGGCCATTTTTATTGTCTTCTTTCAAATCTCATGTGCAAAGTTCATGTTCCATCACCTCTGAACGATTACGTTCTGTACATTCACATAACCCGGTGTCTATCAATCGCGAAGATGCTAAACGCATGGGTATTAACAATGGAGATAAAATTCGTATAACAACCCCTGGTGGTTCAGCAATAGCCGTTGCTCTGGTGCGTAATGGTGTGTTCCGCGGAACCATTGGCATTGAGCATGGTTTTGGACATAAAGAGTTAGGAGCCAGAGCCCATTTAATTGGTGATCAGCGCCAACCGGAAGCACCGGAGATTGGCGCAGGCATTAACTTAAATGACATTGGCCTAATTGATCCACACCGTAATGGTTCTGCGACACTGTTAGATTGGGTATCAGGAGGTAGTGCAAGGCAAGGATTACCCGCTAGCATTGAAAAAATTAGTTAATTAATCACACCGGATTGATACAGTGAAGCAACCACCTTCACTGTATCAGTTTTATATCAGATACAAATCATGATGCACCATGTACATCTTCACTCTGGCAATTTTTATATTGGCCTAGTAACCGGCTATCAATCAATTGCTAATCAGCAATAATACGCCCATCGCTTCCTGTCGCCTTACGCAACCTCATTACAGCACGCACTGATAAAGCTGAAAGCATTACCATTTCACCACAATCAACTAATACATCTGTAATTACTTTGGTTACAGCTATTTTATCGACTCCTGCACCACCCGTAGTCACACTCAAAGAATGTTCACCGCTATTTATAACGGCATTCTTTTGAGAATCGACGATATGAAAACCTAGACTTCTTGGATCTTTATCCACAGATTTGATAAATTGAAGGCTGATTTTACGATTAGTCTTTCTTTGCTAGAACGGAATATCGTCATCAAAGTCATTATTCGCTGGAGCAGGTGCAGCTTGTGATGGAGCCGACTGCGGAGCAGATTGTTGTCCACTAGCTTGGTTGAAGTCACTACTACCACCACCACGCGAATCTAACATTTGCATTTCACTGGCAATAATTTC
>VAPL010269626.1_pt1 | contig 10556 bp, 10 predicted proteins | sample 3395061 | NCBI WGS metagenome assembly VAPL01 (sample SAMN08290444, study PRJNA428436) | hydrothermal vent metagenome | isolation source: Deep-sea hydrothermal vent chimney 2 | place: Pacific Ocean: Juan De Fuca Ridge | depth 2182 m m
ACCGGACGCTAGTGTTGGTGGGAGCGGTAAATGTTTGCCCTATACGGCAAATATATCCGCTAAAGTTAAACCACTATACTTGTATTAGTGCACACTACTATGTGATAAGCATAACGTGATTTACAAGTCTTAGTGTTAGAAAGGAGAGCGTCATGCCTCAGATTATCAACACCAATATTATGTCGTTGAATTCACAACGTCACTTAAATCGATCTCAAGATGCCTTACAAACCTCACTACAAAGACTATCATCTGGTCTGCGTATTAACAGTGCGAAAGACGATGCTGCCGGTTTGGCTATTTCAGAACGTTTCACTGCACAAATTCGTGGTTTGAATCAAGCGGTTAGAAACTCTAATGATGGTATTTCACTTGCTCAAACTGCTGAAGGTGCTTTGTCTGAAAGTGGTAACATCCTACAACGAATTCGTGAATTGTCAGTGCAGTCTGCCAATGCCACTAACTCGGCGTCTGATCGTCAAGCGCTTCAAGCTGAAGTAGGTCAATTAGTACAAGAGCTAGAACGAATTGCTGTTAATACCGAATTTAACGGACAAAAAATCTTAGATGGTACGTTTGGTGCGGCCATCTTCCAAGTTGGTGCAAATGCAAATCAAACGATTCAAGCTACTACTAGCAATTTTCGTACCGAACAATTTGGTAATTACCGAATTGAAGGTGCAGCAAACTCAACAGCAGGTGTTAGCCGTATAACGGGTGAAACCATTAATCTTAATGGACATTTAGGTTCGTCTGCAATTGCACTTGACCCTAATATTAGTGCACAAGAAGTATCGGAATTAGTTAATGCGCAAACCAGTAATACCGGTATATCATCGTTTGCAAAAACAGATATTGATATGTCATTCACGGCTTCTGGTGGTTTCGCATTTACTGTAGAAGGCAATGGTGGCATACAAGAAGAAATTGCTTTTACCATTACGGATACCTCTGGTAATGATGGTTTGTCTGCTGTAGTGACAGCATTTAACGATATATCATCTAAAACGGGTGTAACTGCTAAAGTTAATAATGATGGTTCAGGTGTTACTTTAACACATTTGACTGGTGGAAATATTTCATTAACAGCTAATGCAAATAACCTATCCGCAGTTAATGTTGGTACATCGTCTTTAAGTGCTAACACTACAGTTGTAACAACAGGGCAATTAACTTTTGATTCGGATAAATCCTTTGGTGTAACCGGGCAATCTAATCAATCAATATCGATGGCTTCTGAAGCAGCATTTTTGATGTCAATATCTGAAATGGATATCTCTACTGTTGATGGTGCTAATAGAACTTTAGCAATAGTTGATGCTGGGTTAAACACAGTAAACGGACAACGTGCGCAGTTTGGTGCTATTCAAAGTCGATTTGAATCTACCATTGCTAACTTAGCAACAAATGCTGAAAATCTGTCTGCTGCTCGATCTCGTATTCGTGATACTGACTTCGCAATGGAAACAGCTGAATTAACACGGGCTCAAATACTGCAACAAGCAGGTACAGCAATGTTAGCGCAAGCTAATGTGCAGCCACAAAACGTATTGAGCTTACTCCAATAGTAAGATAATTTCATAGTTGAAAAACTATTATTTTACTGGATTAATGAGGTACGAATATTATGGCTACACACACATTAGCGAATGTGTCGACAATGATGAGCCAAACTCTTAAAACCAATACTGGTAGTAAAACTACCAGTATTGGAGTTTCGACTTCGACATTACAGCAAGAAGGTGCTGTAGAATCGGTCTCTACGCAAGTAGAGGTGTCTAAAGAAACCGTTGACAGAGTGGTACATCAATTGGAAACACAATCCCAAAGTCTGAGAAGAGATCTGCTGTTCAGTGTAGATGATTCAACAGGCCGTGTGATTGTTACCGTTCGAGATTCTGAGACAAATGAAGTGATACGACAGATTCCCAGTGAGGAATTACTGGCCCTATCGCAACATTTAACGGATGCATTAGAAGATGATGCATCTGGTTTTCTGTTTGAATCTAAAGCTTAGTGGCACCGCAATTGCATTGACAATTGTATGTTATTACTAAGTAAATTGATTTTGCAGGTGCAGCAATGCACAAGAATCTTGAGGTAATTAAATGGCGACCATTTCATCTGCGGGTGTTGGATCAGGACTTGATGTTGCAAGTCTTGTTGAACAATTAGTTGCTGCAGAAGGTGACCCTGTACGGACACGTCTTGACCGCAGGGAAGCGGACTTACAAGAAGGCATCACTTCGATGGCTACGTTTAGAGGTGTTTTAACAGAATTTAAAACATCATTAGATAACCTTAGAAGTGGTGAACAACTACGTGTTATTGATGTAATTAGTAGTGATACAGAAGAAAACTCATTGTCGATAACATCAAATAACCAAGCAATTCCAACTGAATTTAATGTCGATGTTTTGCAACTAGCAAAATCTCATAAATTAACTTCTACACAATTTAAATCAGACACTATTGCAGTTGGTAGTGGCGCACTTACTTTTCAGTTTGGACATTACACCCAAGGTACTAATGAATTTGTGTTAAATCCTGAAGCAAATGTCAGCACGGTAACAATTGAACCTGAGAATAATAATCTGCGCGGAATAAGTGAGGCTATTAATAAAGCAGATATAGGGGTGAAATCTATTGTTATTAATAATGGTAGTGGTGCGAGACTAATTTTTTCATCACTATCAACAGGCACAAATAATAATTTGAGAATTACAATTTCTGATAATGATAACACTGATTCGAATCTCAGCGGTTTATCCACCCTGGCTTATGATGCTAGTGCTAATTTCGGTGTAGGAAAAAACCTTCATGAAACACAAATAGCACAAGATTCCATTATAAATATCGATGGTATTGAAGTACGTAAAGATTCAAATACAATTAATAATGTAATACGAGGAGTGACGTTTGATGTGCACTCGCTCACAGAAAATAGTATCAATGTCAGACTAGAATTAAATGATAAGGCTGCTGCTGAATTTATTACTGGTTTTGTAACATCGTATAATGAATTAATGACAACAGTTGATGAGTTAACAGGCTTTGATTCTGAAACACAAATAGCCGGACCATTATCCGGTGAGCCAGCAATTCGAAATATTGTTGAGCAGTTGCGTCGTAATCTCAGCGTGACTTTTGATAATGTAAATGAAAACTTCATTTCATTGGCTGCAATCGGTATTGATACTGAGCGTAATGGTAAGTTAAAACTTGATTCTGAAAAACTTAATGCGGCAATTGCTTCTAACTTACCGGAAGTTGTTCGCCTATTCGCTAAAACAGGAGCAACACAAGATCCGTTAATTGACTTTATAACTGCCACTAACCAAACAGCTGCGGGTACACATGAAATTAATATAACGCAATTAGCGACAAAAGCGGTATTAACAACACAACTGAAAACGACACCGAGCATATTGATTAACGAAGATAATGATAATTATGCCTTTAAAGTTGATGGCATTGAAACAAATGATGTTGAGCTAACTAAAAAAACATATAATAATATTGATGAATTGGCAGTAGAATTGCAAACTCGTATTAATGCGGATTCAAATATTAGTGACGCAGGTGTTTCAGTTGAAGTGTTGAACAATGCAGGTGTGTTACAGATAACATCGAATAAATTTGGCAGTGGTTCGCGTGTTGAATTGGTTCGAGCTGATTTAAATGGCAAAGAACTCGGCTTGATTGTGGCAAAAGGTATTGATGGTGTTGATGTTGCCGGCACAATAGCGAAACAGGAAGCCATTGGAACAGGTCAAGTTTTAACAGGAACACGTGAAGTCGAAGGTTTGGCAGTTAAAGTATTATCCGGAAATATTGGTAAGCGAAAAAATGTAATTTTTTCACGTGGTGTCGCGGAGCAAATAGATTTATTAGTAAATAAATTAACGCAATCTGATGGAGTGTTAGATACTCGTGATAAAGGCAGTGGGCAACGTTTAGAAGATATTACGAAACAACGAGAAGTTTTGGCTCGCCGTTTAGCAAAGCTAGAAGAACGTTTAATGAAACAGTTTACCGCATTGGATTCTTCATTGAGTAAAATGCAAAAGACCAGTGAATTCTTAACAAATCAATTAGGTGGTTTGTCTGGCGTCAGAAATTCTAATAGACGTTAGACAAATAAAAATATTTTGTTCGTAACTAAAGTACAATTGAGGTATCAGCATGAATATGGCTAAATTTCACAATGCAGTACAACAGTATAATAAAGTTGGTGTAGCTGCTGGCGTTGAAGAAGCAAGCCCACATAGATTAATTCAAATGCTAATGGAAGGTGTTATTGAAAAAATAGCCATTGCCAAAGGGCATATGGAACGAGGCGAGACGGCAAAAAAAGGTTCTCACATCAGTTGGGCTATTTCAATTGTTGATGGCTTGCGCGCTAGTTTAGATATGAATATGGGCGGTGAAGTAGCTCAAAACCTTGATGATCTTTATGATTACATTAACCACCGATTAGTAACTGCAAATTTAGAAAATGATACAGATTTACTTGATGAAGTAACTTCACTTCTAAAGTCAATTAAAAGCGCTTGGGATGAGTTACCTGAAGCGGATAAAACTACGAATACTTGATTATATATGGAATCATTTGAAGTCTATAGTAAAGTTCGGCAAGCAGTGACGCTATCTGAGAATATGCTAGATATGGCACACCAGTCTAAGTGGTTGTTATTCGAAAAAACGGAAAAATTAAGGCAACAACTTTTAACTGAAATTTTTGAACACGATTCTGTTAAAGATATGTTACCTAAAATTAGTCATTTTTTACAACAAATATTGGATATCGATAATGAAAGTATTCAATTGAGCCAGCAAGCCAGACTTGAAACGCTACAACAATTATCTACATTCCGAAGTAATGTTACTGCAGTTGGTGCATATCAACAACTTTCATCATTAGAACCTAATAAGTAAGCTAAGCTCTCTATAATTTATTGTAGTGTAAACTACACTACTTAGTATGAATGAACAAAAAATTTCAGTTGTCACACGTTTATCGATTCAATGGCATGTATGTGATGTGTTAAAACAAGGTGAACAATTTGATTTTATTAATGCTCCTGCAATTCAACTGCTTGAAGTATTTGATAATCAACCAAGTTCGTATTCATTATCGAATAATAATACTCAAATAAAACAAAACGATATTAATCGCATCGAATCGAAACTCGATTTATTATTGTTGATGTTTAGTCGAAGTGAATTTAATAAAAAATATAGTAAAATACCCAATTTTGAAGTTAATTTATCTTCCCAGTCTATTAAAATTAAAATGACAGAGACGTTTCAAATCAATCAATTGATTGAGATGGAAGTATTTTTTAACCGCTATTGCCCTGAGCCACTATTATTATCCGGTATTGTTTCAAACATAGATAATCATAATAGTGTTACAGTCAATTTTGAAAATATTGGTAAATTGTCACAAAATTATTTAGAAAAATACGTTTTTCGTTTACATCGAATTGATATTGCACGAGCGAAATCGGATTTGAGCTAAGTTGTGCCAAATACAACAACTTAACTGATGAATTTCGGTTAATTTACAGTAGATCTGACAGTATTTTGACAAGTACATTTAAACAGCTAATATAGTCTTGTAAGTAGTTATTATTACAATAATTAATAAAAGGCTAATAGAATGTCAGCAGCAATATTGGTATTAGATCAAAATGAACATTCCCGCACACAAGTTGCAGAATTACTCCGGTTTATAGATTATTGCACTGTCATTGAATTTGATAGTTTAGACTCTTACGGCCAGACAAAAAATAATCATAAAAATGATATTGAAATAGTGATATTAAATGGCAAAGCAGATGTCAAACAAACGGTGGCTGAGCTTGATAAGATTCGCTTACATTTTGGTAATATAGCTGTGTTATTGCTGCATGAACGTGATAGTGAGAAAGCAATTCAAAAAGAAGTCGTGCCAAAAATTGTAGGCACAATTGATGTACCTTATAAATACAAACAAGTTGTTCATGCGCTACATTTAGCAGAAGTTTTTAATCGAGCACAAAATAAAACAGGCTTGGATCGTAAACCCGAATTATTTCGTAGTTTGGTTGGTAATAGTCGTTCTATTCAAATTGTGCGTAAAGCGATTGAGCAAGTTGCAGATTCGGATGCTAATGTTTTGATTTTAGGAGAATCAGGCACAGGCAAAGAAGTGGTCGCTCGTAATTTACATTATTATTCTTCGCGAACAGATGGTCCATTTGTACCCGTTAATTGCGGTGCAATACCGGGTGATTTATTAGAAAGTGAATTATTCGGTCATGAAAAAGGTGCTTTTACCGGGGCAATTAGTGCCAGACAAGGTCGTTTTGAAATGGCCTCAGGGGGGACATTATTTTTAGACGAAATTGGTGATATGCCATTGGCTATGCAAGTTAAACTATTGCGAGTTATACAAGAACGTACTTTTGAACGAGTTGGCAGTAACAAAAGTATTCAGTCCGATATACGAATTATTGCAGCCACTCATCGGGATTTAGAAATAGAAATTAAAGAAGGGCGGTTTAGAGAAGATTTATATTATCGATTAAATGTTTTTCCAATAGAAATGCCTCCTTTAAATAATCGTGTTGAAGATATACCATTATTAATAAATGAATTAATAACGCGATTAGAACACGAGCAACGTGGTTCCACTCGCTTAACTCCAGCTACTATTGGTGCACTGTGTCAGCATCATTGGCCGGGTAATGTCCGTGAGCTTTCAAATTTAATGGAACGTTTAGTTATTATGTATCCATATGGCGTTGTCAATATTCGAGACCTACCTGAAAAGTTTCGAGGACCAAATGACCAGCTGGAAACGCCTGCAATTGATATTGAAACTATTGAGGCCACTAAGATGCCAATGACAAGCAGTCATATTCCACACTTATCAGCAGCGGGTATTGATTTAAAAGAACATCTTGCCGAATTAGAATTTAATCTTATCAAACAAGCCTTAGATGAGTCCGATGGTATTGTCGCTCATGCTGCGAAATTACTGCACATGCGTCGTACCACTTTGGTTGAGAAAATGCGTAAATATGGCTTGCAGCGCTCGGAACAAGCGACGAGTATTTGACACTAATTTTGTAAATTTAAACAATCATAGTTAAGCTATTGATTTAATAAGACTCTTATTTTGGGCACAATATTTGCTCTCTAAGTTTATACAGATTCAATAATGTTATTAAATTTGTTTAAATTATGGAGAACCATCACATGCAGGAACCTGCGCAACAAAATCCAAATGGACATAAAGATTTAGAACAAGCCTTTAGTACATTCAATAGTTTATCTGTTCAACTTACTGAGTCGTATCGTGAGTTAGAAAAACGTGTTGCTGATTTAAATAATGAATTACATGATACCCAATCAGATTATATTAAAGAGTTAAAAGACAAAGAGAGAATAGCGCATCGGCTTGAGTCTTTATTAAGTGTATTGCCTGGTGGTGTCGTTGTTTTAGATGGTCATGGTCATATACAGGATTATAATCGCGCAGCAATCGATTTGTTAGGTGAACCATTAAAACATAAACCTTGGTGTGACGTTATTCAGCGTGCTTTTTCTCCGCGTTATGATGATGGGCATGAAGTATCCTTAGTTGATGGGCGTCGTGTGAAAATTTCAACTTGTCCACTAGAGTCTGAACCAGGACAAATTTTATTACTAACTGAAGTAACTGAAATGCGTTCTTTGCAAGATAGGTTAAATCAGCATCAGCGTTTGGCAGCTATGGGTGAAATGGCTGCCTCATTAGCACACCAAGTTAGAACACCTTTAGCTTCTGCATTATTACATGCGTCATCATTAAAACGAGAAAAAATAACTCATGATGAACGAAAAACGATAAGCGAAAAAATTGTTTCAAAATTGGGACAGTTAGATCTACTAGTTAATGACATGTTGTTATATTCTAAAAATGGCACAGTAACAGAAGAAGATTTTTCTATTTCATCGTTGTGTGATGATATTCAACTGTTTGCAAGTCCACAATTAAGTTCAACGAATACTCAATTTATAATAAATAATAAAATAACAGATAGTTATTTGTTTGGTAATAGAAAAATGTTAGTTAGTGCCATAAATAATTTAATTACTAATGCGATTCAAGCGATGGGTAATAATGGAAAAATCAGTATTGAAACGATGAAAAAATCAGGGAAGCTATTAATTGCAATTAAAGATAGTGGCCCTGGCATGAGTCATAAAGTTCAACATCAAATATTTAAACCTTTTTTTACTACAAAAACTGACGGAACCGGATTAGGTTTAGCCGTGGTAACAGCAATAGCTAATGCTCATGGTGGAATTATTCGTGTGGATTCGCAACCGGGTAAGGGATGTGTTTTTACTATGGAATTGCCTATTAAGGGTGAACGTTTTAGACCATTAGAGAAAGGCAATCTTAGTAAAGAGTATCGATCAACTGAAAATAGATATATATCAGTCGGTTATTAATTTAATAGCAGTTTAATCGAGGTGGGTATGGTAAATAATACTATCATGGTAGTTGAAGATGATAACGATTTGAGTGAAGCACTATGTGATACATTAAAATTGGCAGGCTATAACGTAACTAGCGCAGAAGATGGTGAAGATGCATTAACATTATTACAAAAAAAAGTTGTTGATTTAATAGTGAGTGATGTTCATATGAAACGAATGGATGGACATACTCTATTAAATGAAATTCAAAAAGAATATCCACAATTACCCGTTATGCTAATGACAGCATATGGCACCATTCAAAAAGCTGTTGAAGCGATGCAAATGGGTGCTGTTGATTATTTAGTTAAACCATTTGAAGCTGAAGTGTTGGTGAATATGGTTAGTCAATACCTTGATGCAACAAAACATGCTGATGATGACATGATAGTTGAATCAATATGTATGAAAAAATTAGCACTAACAGCAAAAAAAGTTGCAAAAGGAAATGTGCCAATTTTAATTACTGGTGAAAGCGGAACAGGAAAAGAAGTCTTGGCGCGTTTTATTCATAGCCAATCTGAACGATGTGATGCAGCTTTTATTGCGATTAATTGTGCAGCCATACCAGAAAATATGTTAGAGGCAACATTGTTTGGGTATGAGAAGGGAGCATTTACTGGAGCATATAAAGCTTGTCCTGGAAAATTTGAGCAAGCACAGGGTGGTACATTTTTATTAGATGAAATTTCAGAAATGGATCTTGCCTTGCAAGCAAAGTTACTTCGAGTTTTACAGGAGCATGAAGTAGAACGTCTTGGTGGAACCAAAACTATCAGCTTGGATGTTAGAATTCTATCAACCTCAAATCGAAATATGAAAGAAGAAGTTAATGCTGGACGCTTTAGAGAAGATCTTTTTTATCGGTTAAATGTATTTCCATTAAAAATCCCAAGTTTGGTTAATCGGGAAGACGATATATTACCAATTTGTAGTAAATTAATTCAAAAACATTCAACTGCATTAAATATTAATACCCCTGTTTTGAGTGAAGAAGCAAAGTATAAAATACTAAACCATCAATGGCCAGGAAATATTCGTGAATTAGAAAATGTTATTCAGCGTGCGTTGTTAATGTGTTCAGGAAATAGAATTACCGGTGATGATGTTTTAATCGAACTTGAATCGTCAACTTCCTCAAATATTTCATCTATGGAAGACTATAAAGAAAAAACTGAAGTTAATAAATATGACGGCCAAGATAGCAGTGAAAAAATTGAATTAACATCATTAGGCGATGATTTAAAAAATAGAGAGTTTAATATTATTTTGGAAACGTTAACTGAATTAAAAGGTAGTCGAAAAAAAACAGCCGAACGACTTGCAATTAGCCAACGAACATTACGCTATAAATTAGCAAAAATTAGAGAAATGGGGATTCGTATTCCAGGTGATGTTTAGGAATATGAGTTGATCAATAATATTTATATAATCGAGGTTATCAGTGAACACAATTACACCCAATATGTTGCTAGCGCAAATGCGAATGTTATCAGCACAATCCGAAGGCTTGCCTGTCACTAAAACTGCAGCTAATACCAATACAGAAGAGGTTGGTTTTTCAGATTTATTAAAACAGTCAATAAATGCGGTTAATTCTCAACAATCAACGGCCAAATCACTTGCGATGTCTTTTGAGCGCGGAGATAAAAATGTTGAATTGTCTGACGTTATGATTTCGATGCAAAAAGCTAATGTTTCATTTCAAGCCATGTTAGAGGTAAGGAATAAATTAGTAAATGCATATCAAGATATCATGAATATGCAAGTGTGATGTATTTTTTTGAGGTTAATTAATTTATGGATTTAGTGAAAGCAGAAAATGTAAATAGACCCTTTGTTGCTATGTCTGCATTACCTATCATTCGGCAAGCCGGATTGTTAATAGGTTTAGCTGCAAGTATTGCAATTGGCATCTATGCGGTATTGTGGTCGCAAGATGGTGGGTTTGTTCCCGTGGCGAGTAATTTGGCTGCACGTGATAATTCAAAGATAATATCTATATTACAAACGGCAGCATTGGAATATAAAATTGATCA
>VAPL010957971.1_pt1 | contig 10556 bp, 10 predicted proteins | sample 3395061 | NCBI WGS metagenome assembly VAPL01 (sample SAMN08290444, study PRJNA428436) | hydrothermal vent metagenome | isolation source: Deep-sea hydrothermal vent chimney 2 | place: Pacific Ocean: Juan De Fuca Ridge | depth 2182 m m
ATCTGGGCAGCAATTTATGAGGAAACACCGGCATCACTCGGTGGCGTTCCAGTGACTTATGAGGGCAAGATGATCTTTGATAAAGATGTACTTGAACTTATGAATAAAGGCTATGCTTTTCTTCACGAACTTAAAGTGTTGAAGTCACCCAATCCCCCTGAAAATGCATACAACGACATGCCCATAACAAAGGCACTTGAGGAAATGAATCTGACAGCGCCGGTTGGCAGGATTTACGGGGAGCCACGTTCAGATAATCCGTATCCGTAGTTCGTTATAGAGTACACGGAAACCTATTGACATACCCGGCAGCCGCCGGGTATGTCATATCTCGACGCAGGTAAAGAACTGATGAAAATCGACAAACACAGTGCTGAATGCTCCTGGGAAAACGACACAGGTTTTGATGCCAGGACACCGTTTGGTGCTATCGATATGTTTGATGACGGTGGCCACCGAGCCGTTGAATTGATGCTTCTTTCAGCTGCTGCCTGTCTGGACTATTTTCTGGTCGAATATGCCAGAACAAGGAAACTCGACGTATCCAATATCCATGTACATTGTGAAGGGGAGATGGCTAATCAGCCGATACGCGTTAATAAAATAATAACGATGGTGACGATCACCGGGAATATAAGTGACCGGGAAGCAAACAAGATGGTTACTATGTGCGAACGAGCCTGCAAGGTGATGAATACACTTAAGTCGACGCCTGAATGCAGGCTCAGCGTGAACCCTGTCCAGACCAGTTTAGTTAAATAAAGTAGCCCACGGACTCGCCGGGGCTACTATGCATTCATCAGGTCCTGGCTTTCCTTGGCATGAGATACCACAGGACAAATGCCACCAGAAATAAGGCTGGAATATCGCCCAGCAGATTAATTCGTTCTGTCTTGTCGATCATAGCCTGGACCAGCATTATTGCACCGTGCACAAAACTCGACCAGATTGTAAACCATATAAGACTCTCATTAGCTAAAGGGTCTTTCGCAGCACGAATCAAAAATACTCCCAGGGTGGCGTAAACGCCCATAATCATCTGCTCGTATTCGGGTTGTCGTGGTGTCCAGCCCCAACCTTCAGGCCATACCCACATCATCATGATGTAGATTCCTGCAATGAAAATTAAGCCGAACACATAAAGGAAAAATTTCAAATACCTGAGTCTTTGTTCTGGTGACATGGACTATCTCCTCTGGATACCTGCGCTGGCAGGCGTTAAGTTCTGGAATAGCAGCTCAGGCCTGCCTGAGCTGCTATTTCGCGTTCCCGTCCAATCCCGGGACAGTTCTCCAGTATGGATTACAGGAAGGAAATCCTGTCGGTCAGACCCACACCAGAAGTTCACCTTTGCCATCGACGGCAAGGTCGCCGGCATAGCGGTGCACACGGCGATTACCGTTATTGAGTTCGGCAAAACGGGTGTCCAGCTTGGCAAACGATTTCATCAGCAAGGGCAGGAAGCCGAGGTTGTGTTCACCGCAATCGTTAAGCGTGGAGGGTAGTTGTTCAGGTATTTCGCACAGTAGCAGGGTGCCTCGTTTCATCGCGTAACCAGGTTTCGGTCCAACTTTGCCCAGTACTGCAATGGTGCCGGCCACCATGCGTGAACCGCAGTATGCACCAGCGCTGCCTTCGATAAGAATACAGCCGCGACGCAGGTGGTCACCGGTACGGTCACCGGTGTTACCTCGTACCAGCAGCGTGCCGCCGCGCATGCCCTGGCGGTCGCCGGGCAAGGCGCCACCGGCAAAGTCACCGCAGTCACCTTTGACCAGGATCATGCCGTCGCGCATGCCGCTGGCGGTCCAGTGGCCGGTATTACCGGACACTTCGATGAAACCATTACGCATGTTCTGGCCGAGATTGTCGCCGGTGTCACCCTCAATACGGATTTGACCGGATGTCATACCGGTTCCGATTCCATGCAGGTGTTTACTGCTGTTCAGTATGACCAGTTCCTGTGCTTCATCCCCGCTAATGTCAAACAGGTCGGACAGTTGCCGGCGACGATTGCCGTTGCACAGCGGCAAGGCGCCGATCGTTTCGTGGTCCAGTCCCGTCAACCGGTCCGGAGACAGGAATGAGGCATCGAGTGCGCACCAGGGTGGTTTTCGCAGGGTCAGGGTCAGGGCACTCATGCCATAATCTCCTGCAAATGAAAATGAAACTTGCCGAGTTCCCCGCCGTAGTTGCCGGCGGAAACACGCTTGATACCGTTATCGGCGCCCAATGCACAAACGGCGTGAATACCGGCACGCATGGCTGTGCTGATATCGTCATCGGTCAGGCCATTGATGACAATCTCCATAACGGATTCGATATCATCCGATAACTGGCTATGCGTTAACCCTTTCAGGGTCGGGCAAAAGATATGATTGGTGGACGCAGGTAGCGTTTTATACCTGGAGCCGATTTTGGACCCTGACCGTACCACGCCACCGGGGAAGGGCATAATCACGTTGGGAATGTCCTGCATGGCATCAATTGCCAGTTCACAGGCGGTTAATGCCTGTTCCTGTGATGTTGCCAGAACCAGAAAATTACCGCCCCCCACGGCGCTGGAATACCCGGTGCTTTCCTCCGCGATAAACTCACCGTCCATGACCGGTACGCGCCAGTAACGACGCCCATCGATCAGCTTGGAAATCTGATAGCCGTCACCGAAGAAGCGCAAGTTCTTGCCCAGGTTAATGGTCTTATCGCTGTTCATGCCGGCAAAAATCGCGCTGGTCGGCGAGGTCAGTACACACTGGCCGACCCTTTTCTCCAGCTGTTTCTCCAACTCCTTGCCGGACATGCTGAACATCAGCACGGAAACACCCGGGCGTCCATCGGGGGTTTCCCCGGCAGATAATTCATGTTCAATACTGGCCTCGACACCACAGCCGATGACCGAGGTGGCAAAGCCGGTCATGGCTTCTGCGGCGTGTCTTGCCCAGCGGTGATTCAGTGCAGTAATCAACACACGGGTGGCTTTCATTCCGAAAGCTTCGGCAAAGGTTTCATCAATAGTGACGCCGTTGATAATCATGTCGTACCCCGTGACACACAGTCTGTCACCATTACCGGGCTGCCGATGTTATTGGCCATTTCATCATCGCTGATTTTGAAGTTTTCCATATGCACGCTGTGATAGCGATCGAAGTAGTTGCCGAGTGATTTCTCGATACCGGGGTCGAATTCGGGGCGTACCACGTAGGTATTTCCACGTACTACGTTGCAAATCTCACCCTGGCGCACAACCAGTTCCCCGCCCTTGAAGACATAGGCCGGGTGTTCGAACATCTGTTCGTAGTTTTCATTGAGATCGTACACAGTGATATCGGCATAACCACCGGCAGCCAGATGTCCCCGGTCATTTAACCCGAGAATACGAGCCGGGCCGGCACGAGTCATGATGGCCATTTCATACAAGGTATACTCACGTGTCAGTCCGGACAGGCGCGAATAGGCAGCCGCCTCAGGGTGGATTTGCAGGAGTTTTTCTTCACGGAAACTGCGGTCCATCAGCAGACGGATAAGATGTGGGTAGCTGGTGAACGGTGCTCCATTGGGATGGTCGGTGGTCAGGAATACACGCCAGGGATCGTCCACCATCAGGAAAATCTCCAGGCCGATGGTCCACTGTATGGCGTTGGCGAAATTCTTGTCGCGGTAGTGGAACGGTACGACACCGCAACCTGCATCACATTCAATATCGGTACATACCCATTTATTGGGGTGTGCGTGTTTATGATTGGCGTACTGGCGCATGGTGTCACCGGAAATGGTGACTGTCTGTCCGAACATCACCTGGCCTACGTCAGCACTGATATTGTGGTTGGCATTTATGGCAGCTGCAATTTCTGCAGCGGCAGAGGAGAACTTGTAATCGCCCTCGGTACCGTAGCTGTGAAACTGAATGTGCGCCAGGTGCAAGGGCAGGCCGTCGGCGGCTTTCATGGTATCCAGTGTGGTCTCGAAGTTACCCGGCACACCCAGATTGCTGGCGTGCACATGCAGAGGGTGTGGTACACCGAGTTCATACAGGGCGCGAGCCAGGCTGCTGACGATCTCACGTGGCGTAAGGTTGTAATAGGGCGACTTCTCGTCAAGGTCCAGCTTGCGCTTGTTGAATTTGAAGGCATTGATGCCGCCCGGATTAACCACCTTGATGCCAATACACTGGCTGGCGTGCAAGGTCCAGGCGACGTAGTCGTTGACCAGCTTCTGGTCTGTACCTGCAGACAGCAGACGAAGCAGGAAGTCATCATTACCGAGAATAGCGTAACCCCCGGTATCGAGCATTGGCGTATCGGCCATTTCCATATGTGCCTGGCGCGCATTAATAGGCAGAACGGCAGGCTCGAAGGCCGAGGTGTAGCCCATTTCCGCGTAACGGTAACCGGCCAGCAAGGTGGAGGGTGTCGCATGGTTGCAGCCGGAACGCGGTCGGGTGTCGTTAATGCCGGGGTCGTTACGGCATAATTCCGGTAACAGGGTGCGCGCGATATTGACTTTACCGCCACCGATATGAGTATGCAGGTCGATGGCGCCGGCCATGACCACCTTGCCTCGGATATCATGTTCGACGTCGATATTTTCATCTGCAGTCGGTGCGTCAACAATTCGGTTGTCACGGATATAAATGTTGTGGACTTCACCGTCTACGCCATTGGCGGGATCGTAGACAATCCCGCCACTCAGTTTGATCAGCATGAAGATTCCCTGGTCTATAGACGCTCAGTAATGGCCTGCAGAACGTCGGATACAGACAACAGACTGGTGTTGCGTAACGACTGCAGGGGTAACACGACGCCGGTGTCACAGCGGTAAATGTTTCCGCTGTGGTCAATGCCGGGTGTTGCTACCGGGATGAAAACCTGGGGTGGCGTGTCGCATTGCATACCGGCGCGGCCCAGCACAATCGTGGGTGTCTGCGACGCCGGGGGTGTACGCCGGGTATCAAATGCCGAAATCCACAGTAATAGATCGACTTCCTGTTCAGACAGCAAACGCTCACCATCGAAGATGACAGGGTTGAAATGCGGTTTGCCTGCGGACAGGCAGAAACGGGTCGCAAAACCCGTCAGCCAGGTCGATACCTGCGCGAAGGTGTAATCACCGTCACTACCACCCAGCGGTAAAGCCGAACAACGGGTGTCAGTATTGAGATCCTTGACCAGTTCGCAGATTGCCTGCACGGTTAATTCGGCATGTGGAAAATTGAACTCTGCACTGTTCCAGGTTATGACGCCGTAACGGGCATCGCGCAGGCGGTTCACCAGTTTTCGCAATTCGCTCTGCGGGATACTCGCGATATTATCCGCCTGCACTGGCTGGCCGCCAGCCAGTGCACGCAAGGCCATGGCAACATCACCAAGTTGTTCAGGCAGACAGGGTAAACGGGTGACCCGGTTGTCTTCTGACAGTATGCTTTTATCGTTTTGTGGCCCGATCAGTACCAGTTCACGCCGTTGCGTATCCTGCCCGAACATAGATTCTGAATTATTGAAAAAACGCTCATAAAATCGTGGTGTACGTTCTGATATATTGCTTCCGAACACCACCAGCAGGTCAACACGGTTACGCACCTCGGTAAGCGTCGTAGCCATCCAGCCACTGTCTTGCACCACCAGGATATTGCGTAGCATGATGGCACTGTTCATGTGATCAAGTACGGCACCGATGTGGTCGGCAAGACGCAGTGTGGCGCGAGCACCTGAAACATCGACGGCAAGACCACCGAACAGTGGATATTGCGAATCGCGCAATAAATCGGCGGCGTGAGCCAGTGCTTCGTCGAACGAACAGGTACGGCCACGGATCTGTGGCTGGCGGTTAATTGCAGCGGCGGGTGGCAGGGGTTGTTCGAACCCGGCCTGACAGCGCGCACAACTGTTGTTCTCGATGCGGAGCTGGTCATTAATGACCTGTATGGTCAGGTCATCACAGCCTAAACCACAATATGAGCAGGTTACGTTATGGTGCAAAGCGTCTGTTGTGTGTGTGCTCATGTGCTACAACGTGGCTGATCGAGTCTGCCTAGCAGTCCAGCATGGATCATGCCAGTTATTCCCGGTACACGGCTGACGTATAAAACGCGAGTCATGAACGGTGTGAGGCCCGTTTTTACGCAGCTTTTCCGAAAGCTGAAAAATATCCTCGCGTAACTGTGGCAGCTGCCGTGCACAAACTGTTACAGCGTGGGGCAAAGAGCGTTACACACTGTTTCAATGGTGTCGCAGTGCACCGTTGACGGGTGTGTAACTAGCTGGGAAACACAGGAAAAATTTAACTGGCATGCACGTTGCTCTAGTGCATGCATGGGCAGTACACAGACAATCGGGACACAGTTTGAATCTGTGCGGGTGGAGGCGCCGGCACGCCTGCACCTGGGCTTCATGGACCTTAATGGTAATCTGGGGCGTCGTTTCGGTAGCCTGGGCCTGACGCTGGACGGTATTGCCACCGAGATTGAAGTTCGTCCTTGTCGTACCTTGCAGGTTGAAGGTGGTCCGGCCTCGACACAAGTCCGCGTGCTGACGTGCGCCGCATCGCTGATCGAAAAACTTGGTTTACCACGAGGGGTGCATATCAACATTCACCGTGCCATCCCGGACCATGTCGGCCTGGGTTCCGGCACTCAGCTGGCGTTGGCTATCGCTACCGGCCTGTCGTATCTGTATGGCATTGGGTTACAGACGCGCCGGATGGCAAACCTGATGAGTCGGGGGTCACGTTCCGGAATTGGTATCGGTGCTTTTGATACCGGGGGATTTATTCTCGATGGTGGATGCGGTGACGTGAATGCACCACCACCAGTGATCATGCAAACCGCGTTCCCTGAAAACTGGCGCCTGTTGCTGATATTCGATGAGCAGGGTTCTGGTCTTCACGGCAAGGATGAGAAAGAAGCGTTCAGAACCCTGCCGGTATTTCCCGAGGACCAGGCGGCACAATTGTGTCGATTGGTGATGATGCAAGTGTTGCCAGCGCTGGCAGAACAGGATTGCGAACGTTTCAGTGGCGCAATCGGTCGCTTGCAACAGGTGGTCGGCGATCATTTTGCACCGGCGCAGTCCGGACGTTTCGCCAGTCCTGCTGTGACGCAAGTGCTGGACTGGCTGGTGGAGCAGCAGGTTTACGGTATCGGACAGAGTTCCTGGGGGCCCACCGGTTTTGCCATTGTCGACAGTCAGTCATGTGCGGATGCCTTGCTACAGGCTGGCGTAGAGCGTTTCGGCGATAACCCCGGGTTACGTTTCATGATCTGTCGTGCCCGTAATCATGGCAGTCGAATTGAAACTTTCCGTAAAACCGCGTTGCGTGCCGCGATGTAGGACTGTGTTACAGGATTAACGGAATGAAAAGCCCCTATATATTACACATGATTACATCCGCCAAAAATCTCAGTCCATTCGATGTGAATATGGCCGTCGATGCAGGATGGACAACAGTGGTTCCCTACACGCAGGTTGAAACAGTGGAAGTGACGACTTTGGTGCAGGATGCGATTTTCTCGCGCAGGCCCAAGGATGTGCGCCATACCGGTATGTTTATCGGTGGTCGCGATATCGATGAAGCCATGGATATGCTGGATCTGTCAAAGAGTGCCATGGTTCCGCCTTTTGAGATTTCTGTGTTTGCCGATCCCAGCGGTGCCTTCACCACAGCGGCCGGCCTGGTAGCGGCTGTCGAGCGGCAATTACAGAAAGTTCACGATACCGACCTGGTTGGCAAGCGTGTATTGGTGTTCGGCGGGAGCGGCCCGGTGGGCACAGCGGCTTCCGTCATTGCGGCACGTGCCGGCGCACAGGTTGCCATTGTCGGCCACGGAAGCGATGAACACCGGTGCCAGGTAGTTGCTACCTGTAAGAAACGTTATGGCGTCGATCTCGAATCGGCGGATGGCAGTAGCGATAGCTTGAAGGAACAACTGCTGGCAGATGCTGATGTGGTACTTGGTACGGCCAGGGCTGGTATCCAGGTGCTATCAGCAGAAAACTTGCGCGCCGCCACAAAACTCAAGGTAGCCGCTGATCTGAATGCCGTGCCACCGCTGGGTATTGAAGGCATCAATCTGATGGATGATGGCAAGGTGATCGAGGGACTAAATGGCGCTGTCGGAGTCGGTGCGCTGGCTGTGGGTAACATCAAGTACCAGCTACAGCAGACATTGCTTAAGGATATGGTAACGGCTGAAAAGCCGCAGTACCTGGATTTTCAGCATGCTTTCGAACGGGCCAGGGACTATGTGGCACAACTCTGATCCCGTGCTGATCGTTGCCCTGTCAGGGCGTGCATTAGCACGCTCGGCACGCGCTTCAATGATTCCCGTGACAGTACTTGATGTGTTCTGCGATACAGACACGCAAGTGTGGGCAAATACCACCGGTTGTATTGGTGATGTGGCCAATGGTATCGATGAGCAGCGCCTGTTGACACTGGCAGACAGCCTTTGTCCGCCACGGCATTGCAGTGGTCTTGTGTACGGCGCTGGTTTTGAAGGTAATCCAGAGGTGATTTCGGTACTAAGTGAAGAACGAAAGCTGTTTGGTAATGCACCTGATGTGCTTGCCGATATTTGTACACCGAAAGTTTTTTTTGCAGCGCTTGAACACCTGGGTGTGCCATTCCCCGAAACATCTTTCCAGTACCCGTCTGACCCGGAGGGATGGCTGGCGAAGCGTGCCGGGACCAGTGGTGGTGCACATGTACAGCCCGCCCGGAGTGTCATTGACCAGGACGGTTATTACTACCAGCGCGAGGTGCCAGGTCGGGTTATGTCGATATTATTCCTGGCGAATGGTCGCGAGGTAGACATTGTTGGTGTCAGTGAACAATGGAATGCCGGGGTCAGCGACAAGCCATACCGCTATGGCGGAGCAATATCACACCAGCGTATCAGTAAGGCGCTTTATCACAACTTCAGAGAACTGGCCTGTACCCTGACGCGGCAATGGAAGCTGCGTGGTCTGAACAGTATCGATCTGATTGTTGACGAAGATGATTTCCAGGTGCTGGAAGTCAATGCCCGTCCCACTGCAACGGCCGAGCTCTATGATTTCGAAAGCCACGAAAGTCTGTTCAGGCAGCATCTGGATGCCTGCTGTGGCAGCGCGTTGAATTACCGTGGGAACTCGGAGCGCATGTACGCACATCGGCTGGTATACGCTGAACGTGATCTTCATGTGCCATACCATTTTACCTGGCCAAACTGGTGCAGTGACCGTCCCATGGCAGGTTCAGACATCCGTTGTGGTGAACCGGTATGTACCGTACATGCCAGTGGCAACAGTCTGTTTGGCCTGAATGGTTTTCTGCAACGTCGTAGCCGTTTTATCCAGGAAGTGTTTATCCCTGTCTACACTTCAACAAATGCAACCGTGTCCCGGAAGTCCGGGGTTAACGCATGATGGCTATTGAAACAGAATCCATCAGGGTCAGGGCCAATCATCCTGGCATCAACCGGTTGGCACAGCCGTTACTGGAGGCTTTACAGCACGATTCAGGACAGTTACGTATTATCAGACAGCGTCTGTCCAATGGCTGCCAGATCATTGATGCCGGTATGGATACGCCCGGTGGATTGGAGGCAGGAAGGCGTATTGCTGAAATCTGTATGGGGGGTATGGGTCATGTCACGCTTAATGGTGAAGGCAAAATTCAACGCTGGCCTTTGAGCCTGAATGTACACAGCAGTGATCCGGTACTGGCCTGTCTGGGTAGTCAGTATGCCGGCTGGCGACTGGATCACGGCAAAGGCAAGGAAGCGTTCCATGCCCTGGGTTCGGGACCAGCTCGCGTGCTGGCTGGCAAGGAAGACTTGTTCACTGAACTGGACTGCCGTGACAATAGTGACAGTACCTGTCTGGTGCTGGAAGTTGACCGGTTGCCACCGCTGGAGCTGACCGGGAAAATCGCCCGTGATTGCGGTGTCGATATCACTGAACTGACGTTGATACTGACACCCAACCGTAGCCTGGCCGGCACGACACAGGTGGTTGCACGTGTGCTCGAAGTCGCCATGCACAAGGCACATGCACTGGGTTTTCCGCTAGACAATATAATCGACGGTTTCGGCAGTGCGCCGCTATCACCACCGTCACCGGATTTTGTTACCGGCATGGGTCGTACCAATGATGCCATTCTGTATGGTGGTTATGTTCACCTGTATGTCGCTGGCAGTGATGATGCGGCCCGTGATCTGACCGAGCACCTGCCCAGTTGTTCATCGCGCGATTACGGGAAACCTTTTGCCGAAGTCTTCAAGGCATATAACTACGACTTTTTTGAAATTGATCCCCTGTTATTCAGTCCTGCACAGGTCACCGTGTCTTGCCTGGAAAGTGGTAATACTTTTCGCGCCGGCAAGATTGATGAACCGATGCTTGACCGTTCCTTTGGTGAGACATGATGAGCCTGCGTATCGCGCTGATCACCGATGACCCTGGCTGGCACGGCGCACGCCTGTGCGAAGCCTTTGCTGCACGCGCCTGTGCGGTGCATGTGGTGTCATTACGCGATTGTGCCATCGATTTGCTGGATGCACCGCAGGGATTATATATACC
>VAPL010011669.1_pt1 | contig 10555 bp, 8 predicted proteins | sample 3395061 | NCBI WGS metagenome assembly VAPL01 (sample SAMN08290444, study PRJNA428436) | hydrothermal vent metagenome | isolation source: Deep-sea hydrothermal vent chimney 2 | place: Pacific Ocean: Juan De Fuca Ridge | depth 2182 m m
CTTGATAAGACCTGCGTGGTGGGCTGCAAGAATCTCAAGGTCTATGAGACTGAAGAGCGCTGTGAGATCAGCGGGCATGTTATCCGTTTTGGCGATCCCATTTCCATCGACGGCCGCAAGGGGCTCTTCCTGCGCGGCAGCCATCCCATTCAGAAGGAAGTACATATCCTGCCCATCTGATTTATGCCCCTTCTCCTTTATTCATATATAAGCGCTGAAATTCTAGCCCCTTTTTTTGCCAGCCTGCTGATTCTAAACGGGGTACTCTTTATCGGCCGCCTTATGCAGGTGATGGATCTTATCTTCACCATGAATATTGGTCTGACTGATTTTATCCGTCTCTGTATTTATTTGTCTCCCAAGCTCCTGCTCTTCTCCCTGCCCATGGCCAGTTCCATTGCGGTGATTATCGCTTTCACCCGTCTCACTAATGATAACGAGATTGTGGCTTTGAAGGCGGCCGGGGTCAGCCTTTACAAAATGATGCCGCCGGTGATCCTCTTTGCCGCCTGTACGGCCTTGATTACGGGTTACTCGGCTGTTCATTTTATTCCGGCCGGTTCCACGGCCATGAATAATCTCTTTATAAAACTGGCCACCGAGAAGATAAACAGCGGGGTGCGGGCCAAACGCTTCAGCGACGATACCGGTGCCTTGGTGATCTACGCCGATGAGGTGAACCCCCGGACCCGGGCCTGGAAGGGGGTATATATCTCTGATCTGCGGGATAAGGATCATCCGGTAACCATTATTGCCGCCCGCGGCACCTTAATCCCCCATTTGGATCGGATGTATATAAGTTTGAGCCTTGATAATGGCACCATGCACCGCACGGACGGTCGTCTGACCCAGACCATTAAATTTGCTCATTATAGTATTAATCTGCCGGTGAAGCCGCCTAAACTCATTGCCGGTATGGGAAAATCGCGTTCCAGCATGACTCAGGCGGCCTTGCTGAAGGCAGCGCATAATCCTGCCAAAACCCCGGAGCAGCGGGCCGAATTTTTAAGTGAGTATCATAAACGCCTGGCTCTGGCCGGCGGCTGCTTTATTCTTACTCTCCTTGGGATGCCTCTGGCCCTGCGCGGCCGCCCCGGCCGCCGTAATCTGGCTCTGCCTCTTGGAATTGGGTTTTTTCTGCTCTATTTTATCTGTTTAAGCATAGCCGAAAGCCTGACCACGACTACCGTTCTGCCGGTGGGGCTTATTATGTGGCTGCCTAATATAATACTGGGGCTCATAACCATCATCATAACGCGTTCCACCGCTGCTGAGGGCTGGCAAAAACATAAGTTGACTTAGTAGGTAAGGATGTTTAATGTTGCTTGCAAATTGCTCCCCTGCCGCTAAAGAGGCTGAGCTTTCCGTGCTTTTTGGGCAAAAATTATTCTGTCCCGAATAGATTAGTTCTGGGTATTCACTTTTTGCAGTTATTTTTAGAATTAAAAATTCCTCTTCAGGAGAATAAGATATTGGATTTAAACGACTCACTAACCACTGGTATCAGCGATTTTTTTGATCTAGAAAATCAGGAAATTCCAGAGGAGCTGCCGGTAATGGCGGTACGGGATGTGGTTATATTTAATTATATGATTATCCCCCTCTTTGTCGGCCGTCCCGCCTCTGTGGCCGCTGTTAATGATGCCCTGGCCAAGGATAAACTGCTGCTCCTCGTTACCCAGAAAGACAGCACTCTGGATAAACCTGGGCCTGATGATATCTACAGGGTGGGTATGGTCAGCATGATTATGCGTACCCTGAAACTGCCCGACGGTCGGCTCAAGGTGCTGATTCAGGCCTTGAGCAAGGCCAGGATAGATGAACTAATCCAGACCGACCCCCATTTTTTGGCTAGAATCACCGTCCTTAATGATGAAGAGACTACTGAGGTTGATGTTGAGATAGAGGCTCAGATGCGCACGGTTCGGGAGCAGACGGAAAAGCTTCTCGCCTTGAAGGGGATCATGGCCTCCGAGCTGATGATGATTTTGAATAATATTGAGGAGCCCGGCCGTCTTGCTGATCTGGTTATCTCCAATCTGCGCCTGAGAACCAATGAATCTCAGGAGGTCTTGGAGACCACTGATCCAGTCGAGCGTTTACGCAAAGTAGCGGATTTCCTGCGTAAGGAACTGGCGGTCTCCATTATGCAGGACAAGATTGAGTCCCAGGCCAAGGACGAGATGAGCAAGAGCCAGCGGGAGTATTATCTCCGGGAGCAGATGCACGCACTGAAGAAGGAGTTGGGTGACGTTGACGACCGCTCGGAAGAACTCGATGAGCTGCGTAAAAAAATCACCAAGACGCGGATGCCCAAAGAGATCAAAAAGGAGGCCTTGAAGCAGTTAAAACGCTTTGAGATGATGCATCCGGATGCATCTGAGGCCACCATTGTCCGTACCTATCTTGACTGGATTATTGATGTTCCCTGGCAGTGCAGCACCAAGGATAAACTTGACCTGAAAGAGGCACGTAAGGTGTTGGACAGCGATCATTATGGTCTTGATAAGGTCAAGGAACGGATTTTGGAATATCTCGCCGTCCGTAAACTGAATAAGAGTACCAAAGGGCCAATCCTGTGTTTTGTGGGGCCGCCAGGGGTGGGCAAAACCTCTCTCGGCCGCTCCATTGCCCGGGCCATGGGCCGTAAATTTTATCGGCTCTCCCTCGGCGGTATGCATGATGAGGCCGAGATTCGCGGTCATCGCCGTACCTATATCGGTGCCATGCCCGGCCGCATTATTCAGGGACTGAAGACCGCAGGCTCCAATAATCCGGTATTTATGATGGATGAAATAGACAAGGTGGGGCAGGATTATCGAGGTGATCCCTCCTCCGCCCTCCTTGAGGTGCTGGATCCGGAGCAGAATTTTTCCTTTTCCGATCATTACTTGAATCTGCCCTTTGATCTCTCCAAGGTCATGTTCATTGTCACCGCCAATATGGCCGATACCATCCCCGCCCCCCTCTACGACCGCATGGAGATTATTCGGCTCTCCGGTTATACCCAGGAGGAAAAGCTGATTATCGCCAAGCGCTATCTTGTGCCTCGTCAATTAAAGGATAACGGCCTCAAAAAGAAGCATATTATCATTGACGATCAGGTTTTGGGATTGATTATCAGCGGCTACACCATGGAGGCTGGTCTCCGGAATCTAGAGCGTGAGATTGGCAAGGTCTGCCGCAAGGTAGCTCGTAAGATAGCCGAGGGCGGCCGTGGCCCCTATAAGATCTCTAAACGGACTCTGAGTAAATATCTTGGGCCACAAAAGTTTCTGCCCGAGGCGGAGCAGGACAAAATTGACCAGCCGGGCCTGGCCACCGGCCTGGCCTGGACTGAAACCGGCGGGGTTCTCCTCTATATCGAGGTCTCGGTTCTCAAGGGCAAGGGCGGTCTTACCCTCACTGGGCAGTTGGGCGATGTTATGAAGGAATCGGCCCAGGCGGCTTTGAGCTTTTGCCGGGCCCATGTCGGTAAACTGAAATTACCGGATAATTATTTTGAGGATATTGATATTCATATTCATGTTCCGGCCGGGGCTATCCCCAAGGATGGGCCGTCGGCCGGGGTAACCATGGCCACCGCCCTTTATTCCGCCATTTCCGGTCGTCAGGTACGTTCAGATATCGCCATGACCGGCGAGATTACCCTGCGGGGCCGAGTCTTGCCCATTGGCGGCCTCAAAGAAAAGGCTCTGGCCGCCCTGCGGGCCGGAATCAAGACCGTCATCATTCCGGATGAAAATAAAAAAGATCTAGTAGAAATCCCCAAGGATATTCGAGAGAAGATGGAGTTTATCCCAGTCAGGAATATGAGTCGTATTTTAAATATTGCCTTTAAAAAATAACCAGTTATTACCGGATATTCCGAAGATGCCGGAGAAATGGGGGCGGTGGATTATTGTTGCCGTCCTGCTGTTTTTGCTTGCCGCCCTTTTAAGCCTCAACCTCTGGCATTATTCTAAAACTCCCCTGACTACCGGAGTCTCTGATGCTCCGGTTACTATCTATATCCCTCCTGGCACCTCATTTAAACAGATTCAGCATATTTTGAGTACCGCCGGTTTAATAGAACCTGATCGCCGCTTTCTTGTTTTGGCTAGTTTAACCGGGGCTGTCGGCCGCCTGCGGGCTGGCGAATACCGCTTGCCGGGCCGGATTTCACCGTTGGAGTTATTGCGTTGTTTGCGCCAGGGCAAGACTCTGCGCCATTTTTTGACCATTCCCGAGGGAGCCAATATTTTCCAGGCCGCCAGGATAATTGCCGATAGCGGCCTGACTAATGAGCGGCAGGCCCTGGCTCTATTCCATGATCCTGATTTTATTCACTCCCTAGGCTTGCGTGAGACCAGTCTTGAGGGCTATCTCTTTCCGGATACCTACTCCTTTAAACGGGGGATGACGGCCCGCTCGGTGATTGGCCGTATGGTAAAGAGGATGGTAATTAAATTTAGCGAGGAGTGCCGTCAGCAAAGCCCGAATGATAAGGTAATTATAGACTGTGATCTGTTAAAGGCGGCAAGTCCGGCGGATTTTTTGGCCGCCGGGGGCTATCTTCACCTCAAGGCTCGTGAGGCCCTCATCCTGGCCTCTATTGTTGAGAAAGAGACCGCCGCGCCGGAAGAGCGGCCGATAATCGCCCAGGTCTTTATAAATCGTTTACGAAAACGAATGCGCCTGCAGACTGATCCTACGGTTATCTATGGCCTTAAAAAATTTCATTCCCCCCTCACTAAGCTTGATCTGAGAACCCCAACCCCCTATAACACCTATATCCTGCCCGCCCTGCCTCAAGGCCCCATCTGTAATCCCGGTTCTGCCGCCCTGCGGGCGGTTATGCGCCCCACTCCGGGCCATTATTATTATTTTGTCTCCCGTCACAACGGCCGCCATTTTTTTTCCACCACCCTCAAAGAGCATAATCGGGCGGTAAGTAAATATAGAGCTTATCGAGGTCTTCGATAAAATGATTGATTGAGAGTTTAAGTGCTTTGTTTTACCGATAAAATAATGTATTTTGTATTTAGTCTGATGTACTAAAAGTACCAGCCATCGGGGTGTAACTATAATTTACCAATGTTGCTTGCAATCCAAACAGTTATAGACGTAAAAATTATCAAGAGGTGCAGCATGAGATCAAGAATCCGTCTCCAGGCTCTGCGGGAATCGGCTGGCGGCCGCCAAAGTGGTTTTTCCTTAATTGAATTATTGATTGTTATGGTCATTCTTGGCCTGCTCGCCTCTCTTGTCGGCCCCAAAATGTTCAGCAAGCTGGGAATGGCCAAACAGAAAACGGCCCAGACCCAGATTGAAATGTTAATGACCGCCCTTGATTCATACCGTCTTGATGTCGGGCGGTATCCCTCTTCACAGGAGGGACTGGAGGCCCTGGTGCGGAATACCGGCAACGACAAATGGCATGGCCCCTATTTAGCCAAGGGGTTGCCCAAGGATCCCTGGGGCAATGACTATCATTATCAGAATCCTGGTGAACACGGGGAGGTTGATATAACCTCCTATGGGGCCGACGGCACCAGCGGCGGTGAGGGTGAGAATGCCGATATCGGCAGCTGGCAGTAAATGTACAACCAATTTAAAAAATTAAACTTCTGGCTTATTATCGGTACAGACTGCCTGCTGTTAACCTGTGCCCATATTCTGGCCTATTGGATACGTTTTGCTCAGCTTAGCGCTTCAGAATGGCACCATATAGCCCTTGTTCTGCCCTTTTTACTGCCCTTTAAAATTATCGTCTTCTCTATGCTGGGACTTTATAGCGGCATGTGGCGTTATACCGGTATTAATGATCTGTTAAAGGTTATCAAGGCCGTAGTCATTACCACCATTACCGCCCTCGCTGTTCTGGCGGTGGTCAACCGCTTAGATGGCTTCTCGCGTTCCGTCTTTATACTTGACGGTATCCTTACCCTGTTTTTTATCGGCGGTTTTCGTCTCGCTCTCCGCCTTTATTATCAGCGTTCCGACGGCAGTTTTTTTGCTCTTGACCGGGCCGCCCGCCTGTCTCAAAAAAAACGGCTGCTGATTATCGGGGCTGGGGACGCAGCCGAAAAGATGGTGCGTGAAATCAGAGATAATCCCCATCTTCCTTATCTGGTAGTTGGTTTTCTGGATGATATGCCGGTCAAAATCGGTAACCGGATTCACGGTATTACGGTGCTGGCTCCTATTTCTGAATTGCACGAGACCATTATCAAGACCAGGAGTCAGGAGGTGTTAATAGCCATTCCTTCGGCCACTCGTGATCAGATGCAGCGTATAGTTGATCTCTGTCGAACCGGCTCGGTACCCTATAAGACCCTGCCCAGTCTCGGCGAGATTATTAATAACAAGATATCCATCCGGGGGATCAGGGATGTCGCTTACCGTGATCTCCTGGGCCGTCCTCAGGTGCGTCTTGAGCAGAAACAGATAGAAGAGGTTTTTCAGGCTAAAAGCATTTTGGTGACTGGAGCCGGCGGTTCAATTGGTTCAGAGCTCTGCCGTCAATTGCTGCGTTTTTCCCCTGGTCGTTTGATCCTGCTTGACGCCGGGGAGGAGAACCTATATCAGATAGAGATGGAACTTTTGCATGAGCATGGTTTTGTCGATTACGTAACCATTCTCGGCAAGGTGCAGGATCGAGAATTGCTCGACAATATATTTAAACGCTATCAGCCCCAGATAGTTATCCATGCCGCGGCCTATAAACATGTACCCATGGTGGAGAAAAATCCCTGGGAGGGGGTTTTTAATAATGTTTTTGCCTCCCGGCGGCTGATGCGGGCTGCCTGTCGGTACGGGGTGGAGCGTTTTATTGTGGTTTCCACTGATAAGGCGGTACGTCCTACTAATGTTATGGGAGCTACCAAACGGCTCTGTGAACGGATTATGCAGGCCTATTGCCTGGCCAGCAGGGAGAAGGGCAAAACCCGCTTTATGGCGGTACGTTTTGGTAATGTCCTGGGCTCCTCCGGCTCGGTAATCCCTCTCTTTAAACGCCAGATTGAGATGGGCGGCCCGGTGACCGTAACTCATCCGGAGATTAACCGTTATTTTATGTCCATTGACGAGGCGGCCCAGCTTATTCTCCAGGCCGCAGCCATGGGTGAGGGCGGGGAAATATTCATCCTCAAGATGGGTTCGCCGGTTTTGATCGCTCAGATGGCCCGTGACCTCATAAGGCTGTGCGGCAAGGAGCCGGATACTGAAATTGAGATTAAATATACCGGTCTGCGGCCTGGGGAAAAGCTCTATGAGGAGTTGATTACCGAAGGTGAGGGAATTATTGCCACCCGGCATGAAAAGATTATGGTTTTGCGCGGTAACGGTATCCAGCTGGCGGAGTTGCGGCCGCTCCTCGAAAAGCTGAAAGGCCGCGCTCATGACCACGATGCCGAGGGGATTAAAAAAATTCTGCTGGAAATGGTGCCTGAATATACCCCAGAGGAGAATGAGGCGGTATTTTAATCAGGAATCAGGGGCCAGAAGGTAGTCTTGCGCCTGTCCGGTTCTGTACACCTCACCAGTAACCAAAAACAGATTAGCAGCCTTTTGAATATTATTATAGTTAAAACCAGTGCTATTGGTGATGTTACGCACAGCCTGCCAGCTTTAAAAGCCCTGCGGGATCAATTCCCCAAGGCTGCCATCAGCTGGCTGGTGGAGGAAGAGGCGGCGGATATTCTGGCCGGGCATCCCGACATCGACCGTCTGCTCATCTCGTCGCGCAAACGCTGGCTGCGGCAGTTAAAGGCCGGAAATATTCTGCCCACCATTAGAGAAATATGGCGCTTTATAAGAGAGCTTCGAGCCATCAAATATGATCTTCTGCTTGATTTTCAGGGACTCTTAAAGAGCAGTATCTTCATTGCTCTCTGCCGGGCCCGGAGAAAAGCGGGCTTTGGGCGGGGCATGGAGCACAGTGAAGGCAGCTACCTGTTTTTAAATGAAAGAATAGCGCCTGTGTCCATGGATATCCACGCCGTGGAACGGGAGTTATACCTGCTTAATGCCATAGGAATTAAAATCGCTCAAACAGCCTGCGAGCTGTCCATTGCCCCGCAAAGTCATAAGGAAGCGGATAATATTCTCAGCCGGGCCGGGGTAGACCACTCTCAGCCCCTGGTCATTCTGAACCCCATGACAACCTGGCCCACCAAGCATTGGCCGCCGGAGAGTTTTGCGGCCCTCAGCCGTCTTCTCTCAGAAAATGGGGTGCAGATTGCCTTCACCGGCAGTTCGGCTGACCGGGATGAGATTGCGGCCATAATTCATAAATCTCAGGCCAGGGCTCTCAATCTGGCCGGTAAAACCAGTTTACGGCAGTTGGCTGCTGTCTTTGCCAGGGCCGCCGTGGTCATCAGTACTGACACCGGGCCCATGCATATTGCCGCTGCCGCCGGAGTCCCGGTTGTGGCCCTCTTCGGCCCCACCGCTCCCTGGCGCACCGGCCCTCATGGCGGTCAACACACCATTATCAGAACCGCCCCCCCTTGCAGCCCCTGCTTCAAAAAAGAATGCCCCACCGGCAGCTGTATGAAAGATATCAAGGCTGAAACCGTATACCAGGCCGTTCTCCCCTATCTATAATCAAACCTCTTTCACCTCTCCCTGGCGGTAATAGAGCCGCAGATTACGGCCATAAACAACCACACCGAATATCTGACCGATGAACAATACCGGGTCACGTCTAAAAATCGCGTAACTGATCACCATAAAAGAGCCAGCGAGACTTATGACCCAAAAGCCCATGGGAAACACCGACTCCTTTACCCGTTCAATATAGAGCCATTGATAGACAAAACGCCCGGTGAAGACCAACTGACCGGCCACCCCCCAGAGCATGAGTTTGAAGGGGATCTGTTTATTAAATAATATATTGTTAAAACTGTAACTATCTCCCAGCAGCAGCCAGAGGATGGCGATAAGGGGGAAGAGATAACCCAATATTCTGAACAAGGCCGGCATCCGCTGCCAGCTGCCCTGATAATGGAGATTGCGGATATAAACGCCATAGGTAATGGATTGACCGGCGATAATGGCCAAATCCCGGCGCAGAATCCCATAGATCATGAAGATAAAAGAGGCAACAATACTCAATTGCCAGAAGAGAAGCGGTGACAATACCCGGCCCGCCCGCTCGGAAAAAATCCATTGTACCAGAAGACGGGCCGAAAAGAGGATCTGAGCCAGAAAACCGACACCATAAACAAAATATTGATTCATTCGTTAACTATTTCAGATGGATGGGCAAAATTTTAAGTAACTATTTTGAGTGCAGGGGATATTTTACCTTGTGATGGCTTACCCAGAGTATGCCTGGCGCTGTCAACTTCAACCGCCGGTCATCCGTTCAGAACGACTGGCAACCTTGTAATTAATATAGCGTTTCCGCATCCAGATAAAGGCCAGGGTATCAAAAAAGGGGCCTAGCAGACGATTCCAGAGATTATATTTAGCAGTCCCGGCATAACGGGGAAAATGAGCCACCTTCACCTGCTTGACCCTCCCCCCCTGGAGCTGCACCAGGGCAGGCAGAAAACGGTGTGTCCCCTTGAAAAAGGGAATCCGGCGGGCGTAATCTGTTTTAATAATTTTTAACGGGCAGCAGGTATCAGCTATGTGATCGTTAATCATCAAGCGCCGGAAGCTGTTGGCGAATTTGGAAGACATCCTCTTGACTAAGGTATCCTGCCTTTTAGTCCGGATACCGTTTACCATATCGTAGTCAGGGAAGAACTCAAAAAAAGCGGTGAAATCGGCCGGGCTGGTCTGGAGGTCGGAATCTATATAACCAATAAGAACGGAACGGCAATTGTCAATACCAGCCTTCACCGCCGTGCTTAAACCGCAATTTTGTGCCAGACGAATAAACTCGTAACGCCTGTCCGCCCGGCAAATTGCCTCGATAAGGGCCTGACTGCCGTCCATAGAGCCGTCATTAACAAAGAGGACACTGACCCCGTTCCGGCCGCCATTATTCAAAAAGACATCCATCTCCTCCCGGAAATGCCCCAGACTTTCCTCCTCATTATAAACCGGCACGATAATGGTCAACCACCCCTCATGCCTCTCCGCAGTATTCCGCAAATTCAACGCCCCACGCAGAGATTAGCAAATTCACGGCCAATGGTACCCAACATGGGCATCTTTCGCAATTTGGCCGGAGAGCGCTCACCGTTGATATTGATAATTACCAGGCGCCCGGAACCATGCCGGTAAATATTATCAAAATCCAGCACCGTCCCTAGCACCACTAAGCGGCCGCTGCGCACCCGGTCATGGTAGCGAATCACAGCAAGATCTGTCTGATAATCGACATTGGCCTCAACATTCTTCCGCAGACGCTCCTTAAAGGGCATCTTTTTGTCATTATTACGAGAGAGCGCCAGATGCAGGTGATCCAGATCGCGGCGCAGGGCACCGGGCAGATCCCCGTACCCCTTCATAAAGAGCCGCACGGCCTCATTACCGGAATCCACGGTAATTAAGAGAACCGGGGTTAAAAGATGCCGCACGCCGTAATCAACCGCCCCGGCCGAAAGCTCTAACTGGC
>VAPL010157360.1_pt1 | contig 10548 bp, 18 predicted proteins | sample 3395061 | NCBI WGS metagenome assembly VAPL01 (sample SAMN08290444, study PRJNA428436) | hydrothermal vent metagenome | isolation source: Deep-sea hydrothermal vent chimney 2 | place: Pacific Ocean: Juan De Fuca Ridge | depth 2182 m m
GGATCAATAAAATAATGAACGGACAAATCTCTGGATAAATCAAAGATATTCATATCATAAGCCTCTCTGGAGCATTCTGGATTTTTGCACGTTGCTTTGAATGTTTCGGTTTTATTATTGTAAAGACTGGTTTTATTGCTAGATGTTTTGCAATCAGGACAGATAGGAAAAACAAATGATTTTTTCCCAGCAGATGGATTAATTATTGACATAGAATTTGGCTCATCTAAAAGTCGCTTAAGCCCCTTTCTAAAATTTTGATTTCTCTGAATATTAGACAAGAGATGCGTCCTTACAGGAACGCCAAAATAATCCTTCATGGCTCCAAAAAATTCCCCAAGATGAAAGTGAGAGGCTTCCAGTAAGTTATTATATTCTCCTCGTGGATCCGGGAGTTCAGCATAATATCTAATAAAATTATCATTAATATTTCTATCATGAAAATCTGGTAATTCCAAGTCGCATATAGTTACATTAACCACAGAGAGATGCGGCCCAATATTTTTCCCCAAATATCCAGAAAGGGCGAGGGTTGACATATTTCCAAGATGAATTCTTCCAGATGGTCTAACTCCAATTGCAATATTTACATCGTCTCCAGAAGAGGCATATTTGTCTGCGACGCTCCTAAAATTCAAATATTTCTCTCTCATGCTATAGATACAAAAAATCAATATATAAACATTTCTACCAGTAACCACTTTCAAATAATAACACTATCTAAATGATGTTTGTCTATTCGCTCGAGCCTTAGAATCTCCTGGCTTGCAAGCTTCCTTTCTTCTAATGTCCGCAATTAACATATTTTTATCATAAAGTAAAAAGGCAGTTCTCAATTTTTCATTAGAGTAGAATTCAACAAGTGCTCGTGCAATAGCTAGTCTTCCAGCCTCAACTTGGCAGGAAGTCCCACCACCCTTAACATTCAGGCTTATATCAAACATTAATTCTCCCAAGATATCCTTAGCAATAATTAATGGCTCACTAATTTCAAGTTGCTGTAAATTAGTTAAGAGGCTTAAGGGTTTCTTATTAAATGTAATAACCCCAGTTCCAGTTCCTATAGTTGCCTTAGCAACGGCAGTTTTTCGTTTTCCAGAAACAGTGATTTTCCCCTTTATCATTTCAATGCCCTCACAATTTCCTTAATGGTGCTAAATCTCATAGGTTTTTTGTATTCTAATTTAATGGCTCCTTCGACATTCTCGACATTTTCTGCATAACACATAAGTCTCCTTATTGCATCTCTTCCTCGTGCCCTATCTCTTGGTAACATGCCACGTATCATTCTTTTCACCAACCTATCTTCTGTTCTTGGGTATTTTGGCCCCTTCATTGATCCACCACTACCCATTTCCCTTTTTGCCAATATCTTTTTTACAAATAGTTTTTTATCCCCGGAAACAATAATTTTCCCACAATTAACAAGAACAACCTCATCACCCTTCAATAAATCCTTGGCAATCTTACTTGCAAGCCTTCCAAAAATAGCTCCATCCCCGTTATAAATTAATTTTACCATCTAACAAGATCCACCAAAGATATTTTTAATTAATTTATTTTTCATCGCAAAATATCAAACCCATTTAATTCAGGATTACTTTTCATCTCCTCTCTAATAAAAACAAATGTTCCCTTAATATTCTTTATTTTTAACAACGCCTTTTCACTAATAGACCACGCCACGATTTTCTTAGCTTCAGTTAAATCACCAGCACTCAATACTTTTCCAGCAATTAAAACATCTCCCTTAATCATATCAATATCTTTTAAGTTGACGGCAGGCCATCTCCTTTTTGGGCGAGCTAACTCTTTAGCCACAACGGGGTTGGTCTTCTTTAGCTTAATAATAGTTTGTGATAATTCACTATCCATCTTTGCCCTCATTCTTTTCTCTATTTTTGTTTTATTAATTTTTATTTCCATTTTATTTCAGAATTTTTGAAACATCATTAAGGTTGTTTTTTAGTGCCTTACATGCTTCCATAAATATTTTTTTAGCTTCAATCTGTCCCCATGACTCCACAACAAACACCAAAGTATTATCAAAAGAAATACTTACTCCGGGATAATCTGTCATATCATCATCATCCAATTCACACTCCCACGCACTTCTAACCTTTATTTTCTCCCCATATCTTTCAAAAACCTTCGGATAAAGTTCCGCCAATTCTACCTGTTTTGCTCCCTCATTACTAATTTTGATTTGAGGTAAATGCCTATAATAAACTAATCCAGGCGAAAATCTAGCATGATCAATTCCCATTCCAGCCCTCGCTCTCGCAACTATTTCAAGTGTTTGTCCTTCTCCTAATAATACTATTGGAGTTTCCTGATAAACCACATCATCTCCCATCTCTCCTGCTAAAACCATTTCCCCATCTCCTTTTCCTTTAACTTTTAATTTTAATTCAATAAAATCATCCTTTTTCATTTTCTGGTTTTTTAATGAGATTAATCCCAATCTGTGTGCAATTATTTCATCATAAAGAGCAGAATCATTTTTATAAATATCAGCCTCGGTAATTGCTAAGATTGGTATTTCTCCAGCGCTTCTACGAATAGCATTAGCTAAACTAACATTAATATCTGTAATGAATGCCACTTCTTCACTTGTGTTTTTTATTGTTTCCATAGTTGTTTTTTGAATTTTGAGTTTATAGGTTTAACCCTTCTAGACCATTTATGGTCTTCTTCCCCTCCTTCCTCCCTTCTTTTTAGGACCACCCCTAGCAACGGCGGTAGTCTCGGACATACTTAAGATTTTCATTCCTTCTTTTGTAAGAGTTCTAACGATTGCTCCAGCACCAGGTCCGATTCCAGTTGCTCCAGTTTGTCCTTTCATTCTAATATAAACAGAACTAATCCGGTAATCCCTACAGATTTCTTGAATTTTTTTTGCAATAAACATCGCAATGGTCGGATTTGCCCGCATCCTGTCATATTTGGTAATTTGCCCCCCAGATGTCCTACCGATAGTATTCCCAGCTAAGTCAGTGACTGTAGCAATAGTATTATTAAAACTAGCATAAATATTCACGATGCCTGTATTTTCTTCGTTTTTTGCCATTAGTTATTCTCTCCCTCTTGCTTTTTAGCTTTTGCCTTTTTTTCTTTTAATGAGATTTTCCCTTCGGTTATCTTATCAACAACAAAAGATGGAACATTAACAACCTTGCCGTCTATTAAGATGTTTTTATGAACAATCAACTGTCTCGCACCCCTCATAGTAGTCGCCAATTTTTTTCTAACAACAATCGTTTGCAACCTCCTAGAAAAAATGCTTTCTTCATCCAATGCTAAAATATCAGAGATATCCATAACCTCAATACCCATCTTGTTTAACTTGTTAAAAAACACCCTCTGCTCCTTATCGGTCTTTCCAATTAACCCCTTTGCCCTTCTCCTCATATTTGAAACCGCAGTCTTAGCTTTCCATATCTCTCTCTTATTCTTCAATCCATATTTTTTAACTAAAACATTCTCTTCATCCATCCTCTGTCTATCAAATAGCTTTTTAGGACGACTAAATAATTTTCTTTTACGTTTAATATCTCCCATTATTAATTTTTAACCTTCTTCTTAGCAGCTGCAACAGATGGTTTACGATTCCTCCTAAAATTAGCTTTAGTTCTTTGTCCACGTACAGGCAACCCAACAATATGCCGAATACCCTTGTATGATTTTATTTTTTTCAATCTTTTAAGATCAAACTCTTTTCTTAATTTTAAATCTACTCCACTAATATGAATATCTTCTCCACTATCTAAATCATTCCTTCGATTTTTTATGAAAGCAAGGAAGGACGGAGTTTTCATGAATTCCTCGATAGCGGACAATTCGTCCTTACTAAAATCCTGAACACTTCTTGCTTCATCTATCTTTAGTATTTTACAAATTGCATTAGAAACAGACCACGAAATACCATTAATTCTAGTTAATGCAGACTTTATTTTTATATCCCCACGAATATCCTTCCCCAAAATTCTCACTAAAATAACTTCTTCTTCTTTTTTTCTGTAATTTTTACCTTCTCCCATTTTACATAATAAACAGATTGTGACGCTGAACCTCCGTTAATTCCTCCATTATCCTTTTTTCAATTATTTTTTCTGGTGAAGGTATATTTGTTACCCTGCTTCGAATATCATCAAAAGATTCAAATTCCTTCTCTTCTCTTGCCCCAAGTATTGCTGCCGTATGTTTTTTCCCAAGACCTGGCAGTAATTCAAACTGATGAAGTCTCGTATTGATTGCTTGTGCGTCGTTAAAAAACCTTACAAACCTTTCTTCATCATTCCTTACGACATCTATAACAAATTCTTTAAGTTGTTCTTTTGCAGCATCTGTTAGTTTTTCCCTAGGACATCTGCCTAAAATATATTGAATCTTATCCCTCTTTCCGTCCCCAATATAAACCTTTTCTCCCTGTTCAAATTTCTCTCCACGACGAGGAACCAGTTGTAACAACGTCAACCCATTTGTTCCGATTGCTTGAGCCAATGGAACTCTTTTATCTTCAAGCGGATATCCATAAGGCAAAAAGTCTAAAACTACAGCATATTCTTCTTTAGGCATTTTTTACTCCACTTAATATTTTTTTCATTGTCTGTATTCTTTAATAAGTTCCAAAATTTTAGTTATTTCATCTTGGTCTAACGATAAACCCGAGACTGTTTTGCTGAGTTCGGTGGCGTCAGTTGGCAAAAAGTCTACCATTTTCACAATATGCTCATCTTTTAGTTTTATCATGTTAAGATTGTTAATTTTCTCGAATAGTTCCCTTGCGTCTTTTGCATCAAGAACATCAAAGTTTTTTATGAATAACTTAACATTCTCTGCTTTTTCTGAATTTACTATCATCTCAGAAACTTCCGCCATAGTCACAGGTTTAGATTCCCTTATCATAATAAACCTCTCAAATGAACAGGGTGAATTATAAACAACTTTGGTTTGTTCCCGTCCTTAATTTTAACTTCCTTAAATCTTCCACGGCTTCCTTTGATTTCTCCAGACATGCCCCTCAATCTTTCTGGAAAACTCGCACGAACTCCTCTTTCTTGGATAATCGCCACCCTTTCACCGTCGGAGAATTTTTTAAAGTAAGAACTAAGCCTAAGTTTTCCCTTTTCTCTGATTTTTTTTGCTCTTCTTGCCATTTTATTTATACAGAACCATTAGCGCTGTAATCAACTCGGACAATTTTGTCCTAGAAAATAAACAAAAATACCCCTTATAAACTTTCCGCTGGGGGCAGAGTGCCGTACAAATCAATCAAACAACTTTTGAAAGCTAGCACTATGGAGCCTTTTTATGTTTTCAGTGCATTTCCCCACATCTTATCAAACCCTATTCTTAGATTTTCTGATAATTTTACGTCCGTAATCTTAATCATCGCAAGAATCTTTTCCTCATCAATAGGGTCATTTACTCTCAATATTGTTTTGTCTCTGTCAATTATAATAAATGGCTCGGCAGGCATTTTCACCATTGTTTTTATTTCTATATTTTTTGTTATAATTTTTATAATCTTCATTTTTTTCAAAATTGCCATATGCTTACGGGCAAATTCCGCTGGAAAAATGGCCTTAATTTTCACACCCCTTTCAGCACACTTTTCAATTTCTCTTGCTAATTTAGGGATATTGAGTATGGCGTTTTTTGTTTGTCCGGATTTGTTAATAATATATGGGATTATACAAAGTTCTCTTTTTGCATCGTCAAAAATACTCCCAATCATTTTTTCGATATCCCCTCCTATTGCGGTGGACCAGAAAGTTTTCTCTTTATTTTCCAACACGCCAACTTTCCCAATTTCATCCTCAATTTGAATTAAATTCTGTTTAAGGAAGTCTGTTTCTTCTTTTAATTTTTGAGTCCTTTTGTTAAGGATTTTTTGAAAGGCTGTTTTCGGGTTTTTTATCTTATATTTTTTTGGTCTGGTTTCTTGAACATCAATTAACCCCATCGCAGAAAGACTACCAAGAGATTCGTAAATTTTACCAAAAGGAATCCCCCCTTTCTTTGAAATCACACTAGCCTCAACTACTCCATTCCTTAAGATGGTGTCATACGCAATAGACTCATATTTATTTAAGTGGATTTTTCGAAGCAGGTCTTTAATGTTCGTCATTTAAACTATTAGACAGTTGTATTTTGAGTGCAATCCTTAAATACACACAGTTTGTTTTATTATCAACCTTACGGTTGTTTTAATATATAAAACTTTGGAATAACATGGAAAACAAAAAAAGAGTAAAGTGGGCAGTTATTATTTTTGCATTGATTTTTTTTGTTTCGGGCGCCACCGCCCTCACAGATAATTATTGCATAAAAACAAGGGTAACCGACGTAACCCCATCTTCTGTAAGAATAGGCGACAGCGTGACAGTCGGAATTCAGTTTGATAATTGTGGTGCCGATTTACCCAAACACCTTAGTTTCAAAATAACACAATTAAGCAAAAACATTAAAATAAAAGAACCATTAATTATCAACTTTGATACTCCATTTGGTTATGCAAACAGTAAGCGATTTAATGTTTTTCATATGTTTGTTACAAATAATGCCACCCCAGGAATATATGTTTTTAAATACAAGGTGGAATACGGAAGTGATAATTTCAAAATATCCCAAGACGGCAACTTTTCAATTACAGTTACCAGCAAGAGGGCATACTTGGATATTGCCTATATAAAAACCGAGCCAATAATCCCGGCTATAGGGGATAAAACCACGCTAACCATCAGGTTGGAAAATTTTGGCAAAGGCGATGCTAATTCTGTCAAAGCAGAGGTAAGCCTTCCATTTTCGGGGGACAAGGAATCATTTCTTGGAGAGTTGGAATCTGACGACGATAGTTCGGCAGTTTTTAATTTTGTTCCAAACAGCAGTGGAACAATAAATTATAATATGACAGTTACATATGTAGACGACTTCGGAAGACACAATTTTACAGAACCACTTCGAATATACGTAGAGGGCAATTCTACCAATAGCTTGTTTTTATTTTTTGAAGTTATAATTTTTATTATAATATTAACGGGGGCATTTTACTATTTTAAACTTAAGAAACAACAAAAAAAGAAAGGGGGAAATTAATGGCGGACCACCTAAACGTTTTAAAAGTTTCTTCGTTTTTGGCCTATAGATCTATCAAGAGAACAAATATAGGAACTACGATTTTAACAATGTCTATTATATCATTGGTTTTAATAAACTTAATTTTTTTACCGTCAGTAGTAAATGGACTACAGCGGTCGATAGAAAGAGAGTCAAGAAATAACTTATATGGGAATCTCCTGATAGAACCAAAAGATAATAATCTTTATATAAAAAACATAAACAACTTACAAAAGAATATAAATAGAATTCCTGGTGTTATAGGTACCGCTCCCAGATACGCAATTGGAGCTACGTTTTCCTATAAGGACAAATTTTTAGGAGGAATGTTGTATTCTATGATTCCCTCCGACGAGGTGCTTGTTTCCAAAATTCATGAAGGAATTATATCTGGAGAGTATCTAAGCGATTCAGACAGCGGGGAAATATTATTAGGAAGAGATCTTGCTGGGAAAAAGGACAGCGAGGATGATCAGCCTTCTTTGGAGGGTGCAGAAGTGGGAGACGTGATAGGCGTTACCTTTAGCAACGGGGTTAGAAGGCATTATAGAGTAAAGGGAATTTTTGGAGTAAGTAAAATGGGGACAGATAGCCTAGCATTTATCAGTAAAAAAGAAATGGAATCAGTTCTAAAAATTAAAAACAAAGCTTCTTTGGTTTTGGTTAAATTGTCTAAGACAGGAACAGAAAAGCAGTTCAAAAATAAAATGATTAAGCTCGGAGTTAGTGACGATATAAAAACATGGCAAGAAAAAATTAGTGGCGTTATCGGATCCATTACTGGCACGTTTAACCTTCTTACAATGATAACCACCATTGTCAGTCTAATTATTGCGGTGGTAATTATTTTGGTAATTGTTTATATAAACACCATCCATAACCAGAGACAAATAGGAATTTTAAAAGCTATTGGAATAAATAGAAACGTTATCATTTTTTCTTATCTTTTTCAAGCTCTTTTTTATTGCATTGCCGGAATGTTTTTTGGGTCGTTTTTATTGTGGTTTTTATCTTATTATTTTACCCAGCATCCAATAGAGTTTCCAATGGGGGACGTTTCTCCGATTATCACGTTGCCATTAATAATTAAAAGTTCAGTAAGTTTGTTAGTGATATCCATTGTTGGAGGCTTTCTCCCGTCGTGGAAAACAGCAAAACAAAGTATATTGAAATCAATATGGGGATGAAAAATGATTGATGTGAAGGACCTAGAAAAAACATATGAAATGGGAGAAATAAGGGTAAAGGCATTAAAGAGCGTTTCAATGAATATTAAAAAAGGAGAATTCGTAGCACTAATGGGCTTTAGTGGTTCTGGAAAATCAACCTTCCTACATCAAGTCGGACTCTTGGATAATCCAACTAAAGGGAGCATTGTCATAGACAACGTAGACGTTTTGGGATTATCCGAAAAAGAAAAAACACTGTTTCGACTAAATCAGTTGGGGTATGTTTTTCAGGAATATGCCATTCTGGCGGAGTTAACTGCTATGGAAAATGTATATCTTCCACTTTTGATGATGGGGAAGAGCAGAAAGGAATGTGTCTCTTCGGCAAAAAAAGTTTTAGAAAAGGTTGGGCTCGGAGACAGGTTAAGTTATTTCCAAAAAGAATTGTCTGGAGGACAACAACAAAGAGTTGCAATAGCAAGGGCAATTGTAAATAAACCAAAAATACTTTTTGCAGACGAGCCAACAGCAAATCTCGATAGCACATCATCTATTCAAATCCTAAAATTATTTAGAGAATTGAATAAGAAATATGGACAAACAATAGTGATGGTAACTCATGAAGATTTTCATAAAAAATACGTAGACAGGGTTATTTATTTAAAAGATGGTAATATTGTTGGGGAAGATAAAAAGAAAACCCACACTCAATAAAGTGTTGGTAGTTTGCCTTCTACGATAAGCATGCATAGTTTACTTAAGTAAGGCTACAGCGAAGTGTTCTGAGGGGAGTTTTCAGAAACATCACTTGTTCCTTCATGGGCATTTGTATCTACACTTCCACAGCACCCACCAACAGAACCATATCCTAAGTCCTTTACGACAGAAGTTCCAACCTGTCCTAGTTCCAAATTACCAACATCACGTTCCCTCTCCATGTTCTCTACTATGGTTTTTGCCATCTTCTCTCCCCATACCTGATACATACACCGCTCACACATGTCGACGACAGAATTCTCATCCACTTCGGTTGAACAATAAATACATTTTTTCATTTTATCACCGAACAAAAATAGAAAACTCCCTTTTTAAATTTTTATGGGGCGAGAATGTGAGATGCCTAATCCTCCACTCACCATGACCCAATACAAAAATTTAAATACCCAAAACCCACTCTTCAATTATGATAATTCCAATAAGATGTTTTAGCTGTGGAAAGCCAATCGCCCACATTTATGTTCAGTATAAAAAGTTAGTCGAGGACGGCATGTCGCAAAAGGACGCCTTAGACAAGTTAGGGCTTAAAAGATATTGTTGCAGGGCACAGGTTTTAGGGCAGACAGACACAATAGAACTTGTTAATAAATTTAAAAAGTTCTAAGAGGAATTATGAAAACATTAAAATTCAGAAAAGAATTAAGTAAGTTAATTTTGAAAGGAAATAAAAACACTACGTGGAGACTTTTTGATGATAAAAACTTGTCTGTAGGTGACGAGGTAGATTTTCTGGTTTTTAAAACTCTAGAGCAGTTTGCAAAAGTCAAAATTATTTTTGTAAAAGAAACGGAGTTTGGGAAACTTACCGACGAAGATTGGGATGGACATGAAAAATTTTCATCAGACGAAGAAATGTATAAAACATACTCCGAATATTATAATTGCCCCGTAACGTCGACGAGCCCAGTGAAGATTATAAAATTCAAATTTCTGAATAAATAAATAGACAGCTCCGCGCCTTCCCATCAAAGACAGTACAAACACGAACGTACCAAGCTTAACTTCTGAGTTCGGAATGGGATCAGGTGTAACCAAGATACTATGGCCGTCTAACTTTATTAGAAGTTTTCGGTTTATAAAACTTACTGTTGCCCCGTTTTCAAAAACAAAAACACAATCACCACCAACGCCTTGAACAGGACTTGAACCTGCGACCCCTTCCTTAGGAGGGAAGTGCTCTATCCAAACTGAGCTACCAAGGCATAATTTAATTACAAGGATGTTCTTTTTAAAATTAATGAGAGGAGTCACTCCATCCAAAACCCAATAAAAAACAAACATTCAAAACCCCATTCACACACTCACGAGAGAAGTAGAATTACCCGAAATTAAACTACCAAGCAGTTGATTTTCCCGAACTCAGAAGAAACCCCAACATCGTTCGAATACTTCTAACCATGAGGGAAGGAGGATTGGCAATTTTTTCAAAGAAATAAATTGACAGAAAAATTCAAATTTTTCGTGTCCGAGCTTCTCTGAA
>VAPL010229128.1_pt1 | contig 10547 bp, 10 predicted proteins | sample 3395061 | NCBI WGS metagenome assembly VAPL01 (sample SAMN08290444, study PRJNA428436) | hydrothermal vent metagenome | isolation source: Deep-sea hydrothermal vent chimney 2 | place: Pacific Ocean: Juan De Fuca Ridge | depth 2182 m m
ATGTGCGCCGGGTCGCCCGAACAAAAAGCAATGGCGCAGGATGCGCTGAACCGGCTGTGGTATCCGGCGCTGATGATGTTTGGGCCTTCGGACAAGGATTCTGTTCATTCGGCGCAGTCTATGGCGTGGAAAATCAAAACCATGACAAACGATGACGGGCGTCAGCGGTTCGTTGACCAGACAGTGCCACAGGCGAAATATCTTGGCCTGACGATCCCGGACGAAGGTCTGATATGGAACGACGAGCACGGTGAATACGATTACACCGACCCGGATTGGTCTGAATTCTTTGCAGTCATCAACGGCAATGGTCCCTGCAATACAGAACGACTGGATGCCCGGCGCAAAGCCTGGGACGATGGCCAGTGGGTACGGGACGGATTGATGGAACACGCACGCAAAAAGGCTGCTTTAACAGCTGCTGAATAGGAGAAAAGTGATGAAAAACGAATGGCCCCTGTGGGAAGTGTTCATCCGCGGTCGACACGGGTTGGGTCACCGCCATGTCGGCAGCCTGCACGCGCCTGACGCGGAAATGGCAATCAAGAATGCCCGCGATGTTTATACGCGGCGCAATGAAGGTGTGTCGATCTGGGTGGTTGAGGCGGCACATATTGCAGCGTCTTCCCCCAGCGATAAGGGGCCGTTATATGAACCGTCCAATTCCAAGGTCTACCGCCACCCGACCTTCTTTGACATCCCCGACGAAGCGGGTGCGATGTGATGAAAGCTGTGCTGTTTCAATATCTGCTGCGGCTCGGGGATAATACGCTGGTACTGTCGCACCGGGTGTCGGAATGGTGCGGCCATTCACCAGTGCTGGAAGAAGACATCGCGCTGGCGAACACGGCGCTTGATCTGATCGGGCAGACGCAGCTTTGGCTTGGGCTAGCCAGTGAGGTTGAGGGCGAAGGCCGCTCGGCCGATGATCTGGCGTATTTGCGGGATGCCTGGGATTTTCGATGTCTGCTGCTGGTAGAGCGCCCGAACGGTGATTTCGGGCATACGATGATGCGCCAATTCCTGTTTGATGCCTTTAATGTGGTTCAATTGGCGGGGCTGAAAAAATCTGCTGATCAACGTGTGGCCGAGATTGCAGCAAAGGCCAGCAAAGAGGCCGCGTATCATCTGGAACGTTCCGGTGATACGGTGATCGGGCTTGGGGATGGCACCGAAGAAAGCCATACTCGGATGCAAGATGCACTGGATGCTCTGTGGCCTTACATCGGCGAAATGTTTGTTTCGGATGAGGTTGATACGGCTGTTTCCAGGGCCGGGATTGGGCCGGACGTAGCCGGATTGCGAGCGAAGTGGGATGGCATCGTCGGACCTGTTTTGGCAAAGGCGACACTTGAAGCTCCGGCTGGAGAATATTTCCACAAAGGCGGTAAAACCGGGGTTCAGCATACTGAACATCTGGGGCATATCCTGACGCAAATGCAGTGGTTGCAACGGGCTTATCCGGGGGCGGTATGGTAGGCACGCTGGCTTCGCTCAATCAGGTCTGGGGTTGGTTGGCAGACGTGCCGGACCCGGAAATCCCGGTGATTTCGCTGGTGGACCTGGGAATAATTCGGGGTGTGGTATGGGATGGAGATACATTGGTCGTAACCGTGACGCCGACCTATACTGGCTGCCCGGCGACTTCGATCATCAACATGGATATTGAGACGGCTATGCGAGAGCATGGGGTGGAAAAGCTGCGGCTGGAACGCCAGTTGTCACCTGCCTGGACAACGGATTGGCTGTCTGACATTGGGCGGGTTAAGCTGGAGAAATACGGCATTGCGCCACCGCAAGCAGCCGGTGGACCCAAGCGCTGCCCGCAGTGTAAATCTAAGAATGTATCACGGGTCAGCCAGTTCGGATCAACGCCGTGTAAGGCACTATGGCGCTGCGATGATTGCGCCGAACCGTTCGACTATTTCAAATGTATCTGAAGGGGCCTAGATGCCAGTTTTTCACAACCTGACAGTGACCGACATCCTTAGAACCATCAAAGACGCTGTTGTGGTGACTTTGAAGGCTGACGATGAAGCAGCGTTTGAGTTTACTCAGGGGCAATACTTGACGTTCCGCCGCGACTTTGAGGGCGAAGAACTGCGGCGCAATTATTCGATCTGCACGGGGCGGGATGAGGGCATCTTGCAGATCGGGATCAAGCGCGTGGATGGTGGCACGTTTTCCACCTGGGCGAATGAAGAACTGGCCGTAGGGGACAGATTGGAGGCCATGAAACCTCAGGGCCGTTTTTTTGGAAAATCAGAGCCTAATGCAGGGAAAAGCTACCTCGCATATGCCGGAGGTTCGGGGATTACGCCGATATTGTCGATCCTGAAAACCGTTCTGGCAACCGAGCCGGGGGCTGAGTTTACGCTGGTCTACGCCAACCGCGGCGTGGGATCGATCATGTTCCGCGAGGAACTGGAAGACCTGAAAAATATCTATATGGACCGCCTGACGGTGATCCATATTCTGGAAAGCAACGCGCAGGAGGTTGACTTGTTTACCGGGCGGGTAACAGAGGAAAAATGCGCGCTGCTGTTCAAACACTGGATTGATATTTCGGCCATAGATACCGCCTATATCTGCGGGCCAGAGCCGATGATGTTGGGGATCAGGTCGGCACTATCAGCTCACGGGCTGGCCAATGATCAGATCAGGTTTGAGCTGTTTGGCGCTAGCCAGCAAGGCCGCGCAAAGCATATGGCAGCGGTTGCGAATGCCTCTGCAAAGGGTTCCACATCGGCGACGATCATTCTGGACGGCGCAGCGCGCAACATCGAGATGGCGCGTGATACGTCAATCCTGGATGCCGCGACGACCAACGATCTGGGTGCGCCATTTTCCTGCAAGGCCGGGGTGTGTTCAACCTGCCGGGCCAAGCTGATAGAGGGCGAGGTGGACATGATCGCCAACCACGCGCTGGAAGATTACGAGGTTGAGCAGGGATATATTCTTACCTGCCAAAGCTATCCGCTGAGCAACAAGGTTGTGGTGGATTATGATCTTTAGGTGGGGGAAAAGTAGGATTGTGCGCAGAATGCGCTCCCTACAGCTTGCTGAAAAGTGTCCGGCCGCCCCTAAGCGCGACCGAACCAACACCGCGTCACATATTTAGCGCCATACTCATCAGTTCTTTCTTTCCTTGGAAGTCTGACAGTTTTACGCCGCGCCCAACAAGTGCTTCGCGCAGTTCTGTCTCCGTCAAAGCCTCAATCGCATCGGACGTCATGTTCATAAAGTTTAGTTTTCTTACTACCGCCGGATTCGTATCGCCGAAAATACTCTCATTCTTGTAGCTGAAATCTGTCGCGTATTTGTCAAAGAAAAACGCAAGAAACGTATTTAGACTTGGCCGAACCCTTGGGTCGGCAGTCATGTGAACTGCCGAGTCATCCAAGGTTTCCAACATAAGTTTTGCCCAATGCGCCGCACCCTTTTCATTCATCAACTCCATAGCGTTATGGGTATGGTGAAAGTTCAATCTGAATTCACCGCCATGATAGGCGAACCCACCGCCCATCACGTCAAGCCACATTGACGCTTGTGTCCTGATATGGTGATCCATACGGCCGACCCTGATGAATACAGAGCGAAACCATTCTTCGTCATTGAATACGCGCTCGTAAAAATTGGTTACAATTTTGACGATACGGTCCTGACCAAGCACAGAATACAACTGCCAGAACTGAATTGGCTTGGTTTCATCGTTTGACGCGGTCAACGAAACGATTTGCCGCATTCTGTGGGCATCTGTCGGAAGCTTGTTTTTCTCAATCGCTGACGCAATGAATTTCTGCTGAATAGATTCCGACATGTAGCCATGTTGCGGCGGGAAACTCGGGTAAGCGTATTTAGTCATCGGTTCATCTCCTTCGTGCATAACAATTTCAAAATCGTTTTAAGTGTCGAAGTCGGGTATTGTTGCTGGCTTAATTCAGTTGGCGGAATTTCTCATATTCTGAAGCGATATGTGCAGGTAGTTACTCTGTGCTCAGAATTCCAGTCTTTGTATACTCTGGCGTGTGGCTTGGAAAAATTCTGGGCTTAAACCCCACCGATCCCCGTCAGCGAAAGGTCGGCGACCAAACGCGCGTAGTTTTCTCTCGCTTGCGTATCGGCGTGGCGGTTCCACATGTAGAACCAGTTCAGCATTCCGAAAACCGACATGGTGACTGCGTGGAGTTTGGAACTGTCGGTAACAAAAGCCTGTGGCGCGATTGTGCTGATGACACCCGACAGGTGGCGCACGAGATCTCGCTGATATTCTAGCAAGATGTCCTGTTGCTCGCGTGGCAATGCGGGGATGCCGGTGGCTTGCACACGATGTTCGTTGTCGGCTCCCTGATAGGCCAGCAAGATTTCCAACAGCACGGCGTGGAAGTGTTCAGACGGGGATTTCCTGTCGGGGGTTACAGCGGTTATACGATCCCGTAATTCGCGCAAATGAGTGTCTAATATGGCGAAAAGTAGGGCGTCTTTGCTGTCATAATAGTGATAGATATTTGCCTTGGATATATTGCAGGCTTTGGCGACCTGGGCCATGGATGCACGGTCAACGCCTTCGGTTGCGAACACAGCTGCGGCGGTTTTCAGGATCAGTTTGCTTTTAACATCAAAGTCTTTGGCGATAGTACGGGCCATGTCTATTCTTTCGGCCGGTTATCAATCACGCGCACCGCTTTACCTTCGGAACGCGGCACAGCGCCGGGATTGCCGACGTGGATCTCGACACTGATTCCAGCGGTGTCTTTGATCTTTTTCGCAAGCGTCTTAGCGGCTTGTTTTTTGTCGGTCTCACTGATTTCTTTTGGCGTGGCTTCAACCATCACCTGCATTGCGTCCATACGCCCCTGCCGGTGTAGTTCAATCTGGAAATGCGGCGCGAGACCGGGGGTGGCAAGCAGATGTTCTTCGATCTGGGTCGGGAAAATATTAACTCCTCGAATGATAATCATATCGTCCGAGCGCCCAGTGATCTTTTCCATCCGCCGCATTGTGCGTGCTGTGCCCGGAAGCAGGCGGGACAGGTCGCGGGTGCGGTAGCGGATCATTGGCAGGCCTTCTTTCGTAAGAGTGGTGAAAACCAGTTCGCCAATTTCACCATCGGGGAGGTTTTTGCCAGTAATAGGGTCAATTATCTCGGGATAAAAGTGATCTTCCCAGATGTGCAGGCCGTCTTTTGACTCGACACACTCGTTGGCGACACCTGGCCCCATAATTTCGGACAGACCGTAGATGTCGACCGCGTGCATGTCGAACGCTTCTTCGACCTCGCACCGCATGGCGTTGGTCCAGGGTTCCGCACCGAAAATACCAACCTGTAACGAGCAGTCGCGCGGATCCAGTCCCTGGGATTTGAATTCGTCTAAGATGTTGAGCATATAGGACGGCGTAACCATGATGGTTGTTGGTTTGAAGTCTTGGATTAGGGTGACCTGACGCGGGGTCATACCACCGGAGACAGGCACAACTGTACAGCCTAGTCGTTCGGCCCCGTAATGCGCGCCGAGACCACCGGTGAATAGGCCATAGCCGTACGCGATATGTACAATGTCGCCGGTGCGGGTGCCGCTGGCACGCATGGAGCGGGCGACGAGGTCGGACCAGTTGTTCAGGTCGTTTTTGGTGTAGCCAACAACAGTGGGTTTGCCGGTGGTACCGGATGACGCGTGGATGCGTTGGATTTGGTTACGCGGCACGGCGAACAGGCCGAAGGGGTAATTGTCGCGCAGGTCAGATTTGACGGTAAAAGGGAATTTCGAGAGGTCGGAAAGCGATTTCATGTCGTCCGGGTGAATACCCGCATCATTAAAGCGTTGGTGATACATGGGGACGTTTTCATATGCGTGGTTCAGTGACCATTTCATACGTCTCAGTTGTAGCGCCTGAATTTCATCAGCTGAGGCGATTTCGATTGGGTCGAGGTCTGATTTCTCCGGTGTCAGTTCTTTCATGTCGATCCTCGAAATGTGTGTCTATTCTTCAATTATCTGGCCTTTTATGGCGCGTGAATGGCCCCGAAATTCGGCGATAACCTCGCTATTTTGGTTGGTCACCGTCACGTCATAGATGCCATTGCGCCCGGCCAGAGATACTTCGCGGGCCTTGGCCGTTAACTGGTCACCGACATGCGCAGGGGCGGTATAAGAGATAGTGTTGTATTGGGCGACGGTGGACTGGTTGCGACTGTTGCAGGCAAAAGCAAAAGCGCTGTCGGCCAGCGCATAGGTAACACCGCCATGGCAGATGCCGTGGCCGTTGGCGTGGTGCGATTGCACAGTCAGGCGCAGGGCAGAGCGGGCTTCAGAAACTTCCAGAATTTCCATCCCGAACCAGTTTGATGCACTATCATTACCCCACATTGTTTTGGCGCATTTGCTAGCCCGTTCATCTGGTGTCATTTCATTTTCCCATTCGCGCTTCTCATGAATCCTTGCATAAACCGTCCAAGCGGTCAATAAATAGAAACCGCGCGAAACACCATATTTTTAACGCCGTTCGGAGTCGTAGCAATGAGTATTCAGCAGGTTAATAGCTTTGCCAAAGGGGCTTGGATTGCGCCGGGAAACGGGTCGCGGACAATTTCAAGTGCGATCACTGGCGAGGTGATTGCAAAAGCCGGCAACACAGCACTGGATTTTGCCGGTATGCTGGAATTCGCCCGCTCGGTTGGTGGACCTGCGCTGCGGGCGATGACATTTCATGATCGGGCCCGAATTCTAAAGGCTCTGGCGGTGTTCTTGGGCCAACACAAGCAAGTGCTTTACGATCTTTCGTTCCAGACGGGTGCGACGCAAGCGGATAATCTGATTGATATTGATGGCGGCATCGGAACGGTTTTTGTTTTCGCGTCTAAGGGGCGGCGGGAAATGCCCGACGGGCAAGTTTATCTGGATGGCAATGTTGAGCAGTTAAGCCGGAATGGTACGTTTCTGGGTCAGCATATATGTACACCGTTGCAAGGCGTGGCGGTTCATATAAACGCATTTAACTTTCCGGTTTGGGGGATGCTGGAAAAACTGGCGCCGACACTGCTGGCCGGGGTACCGGCGATTGTAAAACCGGCGACATCCAGTTGTTATGTGACCGAGGCGTGTGTTCGTTTGATGGATGCGAGTGGCATCCTGCCCAAGGGGGCGTTGCAGCTGATTTCGGGTGGAGCCGGCGATCTGCTGGATCATGTAGGTTGTCAGGATGTAGTGAGCTTTACCGGCTCGGCAGCTACAGCGCTACACCTGCGTTCAGCGCGCAATATTCTGGAAAACTCAGTTCGGTTTGTGGCAGAGCAGGATAGTCTGAATGGCTCAATCCTTGGGCCGGATGCCGTTCCGGGAACGCCCGAGTTTGATCTGTTTGTGAAAGAGGTTCAGCGCGAAATGACCACTAAGGCCGGGCAGAAATGCACTGCGATCCGGCGCATAATGGTGCCCGATGAACAGGTGGGTGCGGTGATTGACGCGGTATCGGCACGGTTGGCGGCAACGGTCATTGGCGATCCGCGGGAAAGCGATACCCAGATGGGTGCATTGGTGTCTAACGAGCAGAAAAATGACGTTATTGCGCAAGTTAGGATTATCTCTGAAGAGGCGAAATTAGTCAGTGGTGACGCTATTATTCCTAAATCCGGGGCCTATCTTGCACCGATGTTATTCCATTGTACTGACCCGGACAGCGCTAAGCGGGTACACGATACCGAAGCATTTGGCCCGGTTTCAACTGTGATGGGCTATCGCGATGTTGATCATGCAATTGAGTTGGTAAACAAGGGTCAGGGCAGTCTCGTGGCGTCTGTAATTACCCGCTCTGGAGATGTTGCGCGCCAAATTGCACTCGGGGCCGGAGCATTTCATGGGAGGCTGTATTTCAACAATCGCGAATCGATGGCGGAAAGTACCGGCCATGGTTCCCCCCTGCCCCACATGACCCATGGTGGACCGGGACGTGCGGGCGGTGGTGAGGAATTGGGGGGCGTGCGCGGCGTATTGCACTACATGCAGCGAACGGCCGTACAGGGTAGTCCAGATATTCTGACCGCGATTGGTGAGACTTGGATACCAGAAGCGACTGAAATAGAAGGCCCGGCTCATCCGTTTACCCGAAAGTTTGGAGATCTGGTGGTTGGTGAAACAATTCACACCAAACCACGGCAGATTTCGCTGGAAGATATTGAACATTTTGCCGAGTTCACTGGTGATACTTTTTACGCGCATATGGATGATCAGGCAGCCGCTGCAAATCCGTTTTTTCCCGGACGGGTGGCGCACGGGTATTTGCTGTTGTCCTTTGCCGCCGGACTATTTGTAGAGCCTAATCCAGGGCCAGTGCTGGCAAATACGGGCTTAGACAACCTGCGATTCCTGAAACCGGTAGAACCGGGTGACAACATTAAAGTACGGCTGACAGTGAAGAAAAAGACGAGGCGCAACGATCAATATGGTGAAGTGCGATGGCAGGTTAACCTGAACAATCAGCGCGGCGAACCAGTCGCTGAATATGAGCTGCTGACGATGGTTTCCTATTAGATGATCTATAGGCCTGTGCCAAGATTCCGAATATTCCACTAAAAAAGGAGAGGTGAGTTTGGCCCACAACCTCTCCTTTTTTGCCAATCCATCTGTAGGATAGAGAATACGTGATGGATCGGTCAGTTCTGTTAGCGTTAACATACCCAAATCGCGATGCTTGAACAAGCCAAGGTTTTGCTGCAACAGTAATTATCAGCCAGAAAAGGTAAATATCGTGGTTAAATCGCCAGCAAATGCTCCGCACCGCCCTTTGACGTTGCGCGATGTATCCGAGGCATCGGGTGTTAGTGAAATGACCGTATCAAGGGTATTGCGCAACCGAGGCGATGTGTCGGATGCGACCCGTGCAAAAGTATTGGAAGCGTCCAAATCACTGGGATATGTACCGAACAAAATTGCCGGAGCGTTAGCATCGCAGCGTGTTAATCTGGTGGCGGTAATTGTTCCTTCCCTATCCAATATGGTTTTCCCTGAGGTACTAACGGGCATCACGCAAGTGCTGGACGAAACCGATTTGCAGCCGGTATTTGGTGTTACGAATTACAGCCCTGAGCGGGAAGAAAAGGTGCTGTATGAAATGCTGTCCTGGCGCCCAAGTGGGGTGATAATAGCCGGATTAGAGCATAGTGAAGCTAGTCAGGCGATGCTGCGATCAGCCGGGATACCAGTGGTCGAAATCATGGATGTTGACGGCGACCCGATTGATGCGGCTGTCGGGATTTCGCATCGCCGAGCCGGGCGCGAAATGGCGCAGGAAATTGTAGAAGCCGGGTATCAGCGGATCGGATTTCTGGGCACAAAGATGCCTTTGGATCACCGGGCAAGAAAACGGTTTGAGGGCTTTACAGAGGCGCTGGCGAAGGCCGGGTTGGAAATGGCAGATCAAGAATTTTATTCAGGCGCGTCTTCGTTGGTTAAAGGACGCGAATTGACAGAAAAACTATTAACGCGTTCGCCGGATCTGGATTTCATTTATTATTCAAATGACATGATCGGTGCTGGTGGGTTGCTGTACTGCCTTGAAAAGGGGCTGGACGTTCCTGGCCAGATCGGGCTGGCAGGGTTCAACGGTGTTGAGCTGTTGGATGGGCTGCCACGCCAGTTGGCGACCATGGATTCCTGTCGCGCCGAAATTGGACGCGCTGCTGCAGATATCATTGCAAAACGGGTGGAAGAACCAAGCATCGAATCCGGGCAGCTGTTGGCATTGGCGCCGCTGTTGGCGGCAGGTGACACGCTGCGGCGCTAGTTCCGTTTTCAGAAAAAATACGGCTTCAAGGCCTGTTGGATACCAGCCAAAACCAGTGCCTGAGATTTGGGGTGGGTTTGTTCCAGTTGTGCGGCGCGCTCCAGTAAATTTGGTGGGAAAAACTGCTCTGCCATTGGGTCTGGAAGGGCTTGTTTTGATAGACGCTCATGGATTGCGGCGACTGCGGCCTGGCTTGTATTGGTGGGCCAATAGTATCTAATCCTGTCGGAATAGCTAAAATGGAGCAGGGTTTTCAGGGCATCCGGATCACCGGAATAGTGGCCTTGCCAATATCCTGGGGCGCGCAGCATTTCAGCCTCTAACACATCGCGTAACACGGGCGTTGTGCGGGCTGAGCCATCAAGGGCATCGATCAGGAAATCAAGCGCGTACATTGTCTGACGGTAGGCAAATGTCAGGGCTGGCCCGACTTTTTGAAAGGCAAAGCCCATCTGGGCGAGGCGCGGATATGCATTGGGATGTTGATAATCGGTAGAGTGGGCCTCAAAACAAATACCGGGGTAATCTTGCAGGATGCTCCGCAGGTCCACGCCGGTGGCATCCGTTGGCAGATGATCTATTTCCGATGGGCCGAATTCTACGCCCGGCTGAACTACTAATCCGACGATCTGCCTGGCAGCGTCACTTAAGCCACGGTGTTCAAATGCCTGTAAATGGGTGGCAAGTGTCGCTCTGGCAGCTTCAGGGTTAGTCGGATGAACAACGTGAGCAGATTCTTCAAAGGCGCGAACGCCACCGGGGGGCGG
>VAPL010929783.1_pt1 | contig 10547 bp, 7 predicted proteins | sample 3395061 | NCBI WGS metagenome assembly VAPL01 (sample SAMN08290444, study PRJNA428436) | hydrothermal vent metagenome | isolation source: Deep-sea hydrothermal vent chimney 2 | place: Pacific Ocean: Juan De Fuca Ridge | depth 2182 m m
CCATTAAAGTACACACTAATCAGGCTGTTGCAGCTTGACCGGATATACACCTCCGTCTGGTTTCTATCCCTGATCGCCATAATCACCTGCAGCCTGAGCTGCTCACTCTATTACCAGATTAAAAGAGCCATGACCCCCCCGGGAACAGGCTCTGGCAGCAAACCTGTTTCTCAACCGCCGAGCCTCTCCTATGCTGCGGCTGTAACCGAAAAGGCACTCAGGCTGGTTATGCGGCAACGCGGCTACCACCCCTCCACGGCCGGCTCATCCGATAGTAGTTTGATTTTCACTAAGAACGGGGTCGGCCTGTGGGGCGGAGTTGTCTTTCATCTGGGTCTGCTTTGTATTATACTGGCCGGACTTTGGAACGCCGGCCTGCAGCGAAGAGGCCTTGTCATCCTCACCGTGGGTGAGACCTTTAGCGGGCAGAGCGGCAAGTGGGCAAGTACCAGAACAGGGATACTAACCGGGCCCTTTACTCCGAAACTAACGGCCCGCCTTGATAGCTTCCAGCCCCGGTATTGGGATAGCGGTCAGGTAAAAGCTATCCACAGCAAAGTAAGCGTTACCGCCAGCGGCGGAAAAAGTCGCGCTGTACCAATTAGCGTTAATCATCCAGGGTATATAAACGGCATCAAACTTTTCCTGTCCGGCGACTATGGTTATGCCCTGGATTTACTTTTAAACAGCAAAGGCGCTCATCCAATCCTGGCCCATATTCTGCTGAACGCCCCCGCCCGCCGCCAGGACGCGATATCATACGATATGACAATCCCCACTACCGCTTACCGGCTGCATATCAACTTTCACCCCGACAGACAAAAGCCCTCCATGCTTTTGACCTCACCCAGTGCCGACCTGGCGGTCAGTGTCTCTGGGACGCCGCCGCTCAAAATTAGACTGCTTCCCGGCCAGAGCATTGTGCTGCCCATGGGCAATACCCTGACTTTTAACAAGGTATCCTACTGGACTGGAATCATTTTTGCCAGAATCTATGGAATTCCTTTACTATACGCGGGATTCGGTTTATGCATTGCGGGGGCCTTTTTACTATACGCCCTGCCGATCAAGGTAGTCTATATACAAATCAGCCCGGTCAACCCCCAGCGGCAAAGGGGAGAGCGCTTACGACAGATTTCCATCAGCGGCCGAACCAGGAGATACCAGGCCCTTTTTGGCCAGGAATTACAAGAAATTGCAACCGAACTCCAGGAGGCGCCAGTTCAATGACCCTGACAATCCCCGACCACAGACATCTGCTTATCTTGACGGCCATAGCCCACTGGCTGGCCGTTTCCCTGTACCTTGCGGCCAGCGGCTTTTTCTTTTATGGTATCAGGAGCGGAAAAACAAAAAATTTTAAGATAGGTTTCTGGCTGGCCGCCGCCGGCATGCTCCCTCACACCCTCGCCCTCGGTGCCAGATGGCTGGCCGTGGGGCACGGTCCCTACCTTCAGAAGGATGAATCACTCTCTGTTCTAGCCTATGGCACCATAGGCATGTTTCTGCTCTTCAGCGCCAAATCAAACCGTTTGCGAGGTATTGGCACCGTCCTTCTGCCTGGAGCCCTGATATTAATGACGGCTCAATTATTCCTGCCGGCCGAGACCGGAATCAGGCCGCCGGCCACCTTTAACGGTATCTGGTTCGCTGTCCATGTAACCTCCATCATCCCGGCCATGGGAGCCTTTTTTATTGCCATAAGTTCTTCAATTCTTTACTTATGGCAGGAAAAACGACCCGATAAACAGTCCACTAAATTACCTTCTCTGCCGGTGCTTGACGCCTGCAACTATAAATATGCCGGCTTCGCCTTTATTCTCTGGGGAATTATGATCGTGGCCGGGGCCGCTTGGGCGGAACAGAGCTGGGGCAATTACTGGAGCTGGGACGCCATTGAAAACTGGTCGCTTATAACCTGGCTGCTCCTCGGCCTGCTCCTGCACTTGCGACGTTTCCACGGCTGGCAGGGTAAAAAGGCCGCCTGGTTGATGGTAGCCTGTTTTTCAGTCTCAATCCTTACTCTTTTTTTCCTTCCCGTATTAACAGGCTCCATTCATAAAGAATATTTATTGTAAGATATTTGCCCCCTTAACAAAATCTATATAGTGCTTAGTGTTGTTTATTGGAAACAGAGGGATATGCTAATCTATTCAAAGGAGATATGACATGTCTATAAGAAAAATTGATAAATCTGAATGCGAATCTTACTTTAATACCCTGTCCAAAGCCATGCAGGATAAAATGGCTGAAATCGAAGTCATGGCGATGGGCACCATGAATAAAAAGCAGACTAATTGGATCAAAATTCACGGAATCTCCTATAATCCAGAGGAAGATGTTCTTTTTATTTTCTGCGAAAACCTTGAGCATCGAATTAAAAAAGCCCTTGAGTTTAAGGCCTGGGGAACAGATAACAGCATAGATAAGATCGAAATAGTGGGTTCCGACGGCTACAGTCACTTGCTCACCTTCAAGAATCCTGTGAAACTGGCATAATTACCACAACACAGTAGACCGCGGAACAGTACTGCAAATGTATCCTTCTAAAATCTTTCCAGCCTCTTTATTTATATGAAAGTCACCAGCCAATGGTGTTGGCCTTGCCACGACTTTCATGTTTCGTTGTGCCCGGGTGATCGGGCATGGCTGTTACTCAAGCCAAGATACCATTTTATCAAATTATCAAATACAAAAAGCCGGGCTCAAAAAATCCGGCTTTTTGTATTTGATTATGTCAGGAGAATCAATGGACACGGCTGAATCATGCGATGGGCGTGTAATCCTCTGTTTTAACGGCGGTTCATCCTCCATCAAATTCGCCCTTTTTCAATGCCGGGGGCAGGAAGAAACTCTTCTCGCTCATGGTGCGGTTGAACGTATCGGCTTACCCGCCGGTCTGCTCCAAGTATTCGGAGCCAGGCATGAACCCCTGGCCGAGTTGAACCGCGGCTTTGCCGACCACAACAGTGCGATTCACAGCGCTCTGGATACCCTTAACTCCCTGCGTCTTCCCCGGCCCGAAGCAGTTGGGCATCGGCTGGTACATGGCGGCAAGGAATACGATTCTCCCATGATCGTGGATCTGCCGCTGCTCACGGCCTTGAAAAGATTGACGGCCTTCGCCCCTCTACATCTGCCGGCAGAGCTTCAGGGAATTAAATCCATATCCCGGCGTTTTCCAGAAATACCGCAGGTCGCCTGTTTCGACACCGCCTTTCATCGGCGGATGCCGGAGATGGCCCAGCGTTTTCCGCTGCCGCGTGACCTCTGGCAGCACGGTGTGCGCAAATACGGCTTTCACGGCCTGTCTTATGAGTATATTCTTGATGTCCTCGGCGAAGCCGCCAGGGGCCGAATAATTATCGCCCATCTTGGCAATGGTGCCAGCATGGCCGCCATTCTGGACGGCCGGCCCATAGACACCACCATGGGTTTTACGCCGACCGGCGGCCTGATGATGGGAACCCGCTGCGGGGATCTCGACCCAGGGCTACTCCTCTATCTGCTCAGGGAAAATACCAGAGGCGTTGCTGAGATCGAGGAACTTGTCAATCATCAATCTGGTCTTCTTGGAGTTTCAGGAATCAGCTCCGACATGGAGACCCTGCTGGAGAAGAGGGACAGCGATTACCGCGCCGCTCAGGCAATTGAGATGTTCTGTTACCATATCCGTAAACATATTGGGGCGCTGGCAGCCGTACTCGAAGGGTTGGAGACCATTATTTTTACCGGCGGTATCGGCGAAAAGGCAGCGCCAATCCGCCGCAGTGTCTGCCAGGGCCTCGCCTATCTCGGCGTCCAAATCGACCCGGCACTTAATGATTGCCATGCCAAGACGATTTCCACTGCCGGCAGTTCCTGCCGGGTTATGGTTGTACCAACGGATGAAGAACTCATGATCGCCCGGCATACATACCGGGCGGTTTTCAGCCATAATCACCCGTAACTTTCCTGACCACAGGGGGCAGATTTTTCGATCTGCCCCGCTTGTGTCATGGACTCACTCCGGCCTTATGCCGTAGTGCCAGCCTATTCCTTTTCCGCTACGCCCCGGCCGCCGCTCCATCGCCAGTTGCGGATTTCCGGCATATCTTCACCGTGTTTACGGATATATTCCTTGTGATCCTGCAGTTTATCGCGCAGAAACTGCTTGGCATAGGCCGCCCTGGAGCCCAGACTCGGCACTCGGTCGATGACATCGCTCACCAGATGAAAACGATCCAGGTCGTTTAACACCACCATATCAAAAGGCGTGGTGGTTGTGCCCTCTTCCTTATAGCCGCGGACATGCAGCTGCTGGTGATTGGTGCGGCGATAGGTCAGGCGGTGAATCAGCCATGGATAACCGTGGAAGGCGAAGATAATGGGCTTATCTGTGGTAAAGAGGACATCGAAGTCCCGGTCGGAGAGACCGTGGGGGTGTTCGCTCTGCGGCTGCAGGGTCATCAGGTTCACCACATTGATTACCCGGATCTTCAGGTCTGGAAAGTGCTGGCGCAAAATTTCTACCGCGGCCAGGGTCTCCAGAGTCGGAACATCCCCGGCACAGGCCATGACCACATCGGGATTACCTCCCTCATCGTTACTGGCCCATTTCCAGATGCCAAGTCCGGCCGTACAGTGCCTGACGGCCGCCTCCATATCCAGCCACTGCAGCTCCGGCTGCTTACCGGCAACAATAACATTGATTTTATCACGGCTGCGCAGACAATGATCGGTCACGGACAGGAGGGTATTGGCGTCGGGCGGCAGATAAACGCGGATGGTCTCCGCTTTTTTGTTCACCACATGATCAATGAAACCGGGATCCTGGTGGCTGAAACCATTATGATCCTGCCGCCAGACATGCGAGGTCAGCAGGTAGTTCAACGAGGCAATGGGGCGCCGCCAGGGGATTTGGCTGGTAACCTTCAACCACTTGGCATGCTGATTGAACATCGAATCAATAATGTGAATAAAGGCCTCGTAACAGGAAAACAGACCATGACGGCCCGTGAGCAGATATCCTTCCAGCCACCCCTGGCAGAGATGTTCGCTCAACACCTCCATCACCCGGCCGTCGGCTGAGATATGGTCATCAGTTTTTAAAATTTCAGCGGTGGAGACTCGCTCGGTGATATCGAAAAGATGGGTCAGACGGTTCGAGGCCGTCTCGTCCGGCCCCATAACCCGGAAATTGCGATTTTCCCAGTTGAGCTTCATCACGTCACGCAAAAAAGCTCCCATGATCCTGGTCGCCTCGGCCAGCGTCCTGCCCGGCCGCGGCACAGCCACGGCATGATCCCTGAAATCAGGCATCCTTAAATCATGCAGAAGAAGCCCGCCGTTGGCATGGGGATTGGCCCCCATGCGCCGCTCACCCTCAGGCGCCAGCTCGGCCAGCTCGGCAATAAGCCTACCGTTATCGTCAAAAAGTTCTTCGGGGCGGTAGCTCCGCAGCCATTGCTCCAGTAATTTCAGATGCTCTGGGTTTACCGCCGGTTCAGACAGAGGCACCTGATGAGCCCGCCAGGTACCTTCCACCGGCAGGCCGTCAACCTCTTTGGGGCCGGTCCAGCCCTTGGGAGTACGGAAAATAATCATCGGCCAAGCCGATCGTTTGCTGAAGCCATGAGTGCGAGCCTCATTCTGGATGCGCCGGATCTCAGCAATAGCCGTATCCATAGCTGCCGCCAGCTGCTGATGAACCTTGAGGGGATCACTTCCCTCAACAAAACAGGGCTGGTAACCGTAACCACGAAAAAGCTGATCCAGTTCATCATTACTGATACGCGCCAGAACCGTGGGATTGGCGATCTTGTAGCCGTTCAGGTGCAGAATCGGCAGGACAGCACCATCATGGGCGGGATTTAAAAATTTATTCGAATGCCAACTGGTGGCCAGAGGGCCGGTTTCCGCCTCCCCGTCCCCAACTACGCAGACAGACAAAAGATCAGGGTTATCAAAGACGGCCCCGTACGCATGCGCCAGCGAATAGCCAAGTTCACCGCCTTCGTTAATGGAACCCGGCGTTTCAGGGGCCACGTGGCTGGGAATACCGCCGGGAAACGAAAACTGCCGGCAGAGTTTTCTCAGCCCTTCGGTATCACGGGAAATATTGGGATACACCTCACTGTAGGTTCCCTCAAGATAGGTGTTGGCGACCAGCCCCGGTCCCCCGTGTCCAGGCCCGGCAATATAGATTATGTTCAAATCATATTTCTTGATCAGGCGGTTCAGGTGGACATAAATAAAATTAAGGCCGGGCGTCGTTCCCCAGTGGCCAAGGAGGCGCAGTTTAATGTGCTCCGCCTGCAACGGTTCTTTTAAAAGGGGATTATCGTAGAGGTAAATCTGGCCGACTGAGAGATAATTCGCCGCCCGCCAATACGCGTTCATTGCTGTAACTTCTTTTTTGGTCAGTGTCTCACCCATGATTCAATCTCCTCTTTTCATTATTTTAATCCAGTAAAAGCAGAGAGCTTGGAGACTGTAAGTAAATACTCACGGCACCAGCCTTCCTGTTCCAACGCATCAATTACCTATACCTTGCCAAAATCATGGATAATCTTCACGTGTAGGACGAACAATAATATCACTTATATGCACATGGGGCGGCTGAGTGACAATATAATGTATGGCGTTTGCTATATCATCTCCCCCGAGAAGCGGCCCAAATTTATCATCAAAATTCTGTACCATTTTGTCACTATAGCCCGCGCCCAGCGTTGGCAACAACAATGTCAACTGTTTGACCGAAATGGTCATCAGCCGCGACAAAGAGCCTTTCCAACACGGCGTTATCGGTAGCATCAGCGGCAACACCACAGAAGGCGGAACCTAACTCATCTTCAAGCTCAGCTAATTTTACGGCGTTACGCCCATTTCCAACTACCCCGAAGCCTGCTGCCACAAATTTTTTTACTGCAGCCTCACCAATCCCGGATGTCGCCCCGGTTACAACAGCAATACGCCTATATTTTTCAGACATTATGTTCTCCTTATTTAACTGTTCGGGAAGGAGCAGGGATATTGTGGGCCAAATTCATTTTTTAGAGATCAGCCGCCTTGGCCTTTAATTCAGCAATCACCCGGCCATAATCATCTTGCCCAAAGACGGCGGAACCAGCAACAAAGATGTTGGCTCCGGCCGCGGCTATGGGGCCAATGGTATCCGGGCTGACCCCGCCATCTATCTCAATACCCGTTGAGAGTCCCCGCGCCTCAATCATATTCTTTAGCTCTTTTGTTTTGGCGATGGTAAACGGGATAAATTTCTGACCGCCAAAACCAGGGTTGACGCTCATCAACATCACCAGATCAAGATCATCTAAGATATAATCCAAGGTGCTGAGCGAAGTCGCCGGATTCAATACCGCCCCCGCCTTGCAGCCCAATTCCTTTATCCGGTGAATGGTGCGATGGAGATGATTACAGGTCTCCACATGCACTGTAATCCAATTGGCCCCGGCCGCGGCAAAATCATCTATATAGGCATCCGGGTCTTCGATCATCAAATGAACATCAAGGGTGGCGGCGGTAATCTTCCGCACCGCTCGTACCACCAGCGGCCCAATGGTTATATTGGGCACAAAATGACCGTCCATGACATCAACATGAATTACATCCGCCCCCTGTTCCAGGACAGAAGTTACCTCTTCGCCGAGGCGGGCAAAATCCGCCGATAATATTGATGGGGCTATCATTAATTTCCGCATTCTTTTGTACCTGTTTTTTGTCAGATTAAGGGCTTGAAAATGAACGTTTAGGCCGGGGAAAAGGCGTATGCAATAAAAGGGCGTATGCAATACGCCCCTACAGCATGTCTGCTCGTAATAGTGCCCCTGCCCGGTTCCACCATTTGTCTTATATGAAAATCACCTGCCAACGGCCTCGTCAGGACTTTCATGTTTCGTTGTGCCTGGGGAGCCGGGGATGGCCGCTACTGTTTCCCGCGGGCCCACCGTCACCAGCACATAATGATCGGGTTGAATATACTTGCGGGCCGCGGCCATGACCTGCTCCGGGGTTATCAGAGACAGGGCGTGAATATACTTGTTGCCATAATCCTGACCCAGGTCATAGGTCTCATCCAAGGCCATATCCATGGCCTGGGAGGCGTGAGTCTGCAGGCCGAGTTCATAACGGCCAATCAAGATATTTCTGGCTTTTTCCAGTTCCTCGGAGCTGATAGGTATATCACGAATCTTGGTCAGTTCCTGCCATACCGCCTTCTCGGCTTCATCTTTTTTATCCGGGCTGGTACCTATATAAACTCCGAAGGAGCCGGTATCAAGACCCAGAAGCTCAAATGACGACAGGCTGTAGGCCAGACTCTGTTTATCACGCAGCTGCATAAAGAGACGGCCGCTCTGGCCGCTCAACACGGTATCCAGAATATCCAGGGCATAGCGGTCGGCACTCTTCAGAGAGGCCCCGAGAAAGCCGATAATGATATGCACCTGTTCCTTGTCACGGGTGATATTGACTATTTTTGCCCCGGCAGGCGGCCGCGGCAGGAGAAATTCCTCATTGAGATCATCGCCGCTGCCGTTATGCCAGCCTCCAAAGAGGCGTTTAACCTCCCCATAGACCTCCTTAGCCTTGACCTTGCCGGCCACGGCCAGCACGAGATGGCGGGGCAGAGCGTGCTCCTCATAGATTTTACGGAGTTCAGGGGCGGTGAATTTCTTGATGGCCGCCTTAGAGCCCTCCATGTTCAGGCTGTAAGGATGCGATTGGAAAAGGGCCTTATTAAATTCGTTAAAGGCCAGTGAGGTCAGGGAATCCTCCTGCTGCTGCAGCACAGCGAGGCGCTCAGGTTTTATTTTAGCGGCCTCCTCAGGATCAAAGGCCGGGGTAATCAAAACATCCCGCATCAGGGTCAGCCCCTTGTCAAAGAAACGGGCCAGGAAATCACCCTTAAGACCAAAGGTGTTCTTACCGTTAAAGCCCTTGATCTCACCGGCCATATCGGCCAGTTTAATGGCCATCTCGCGGCTGGACAATTTTGCCGTGCCCCTGGGCAGCAGATCGCTGATAAAGGCGAAAGCGCCGTTGGTCGCCGCGGTCTCGGCCCTGGAACCGCCGGGAAAAACAGCCCTGATGGAGACGGTTGGGTTTTGGTCGTCCTCCCGAACCAGCAGGGTAATGCCGTTATTCAGTTTAAAACGGTGCACATTACCAAGATAAGAGGGAATCAGAGAAGTCGGGATACTGGCCCTGGCCTCCTTTTCCGCCACCTTGATAATGCCCTCGACTTCCGCCCGCTTCAATTCAAATTTAGAGTCCTTGGGGATAAGATAGCCGGCCGTCAGATTATGACCATTAAAATATTTACGGGCCACCCGGATAATATCCTCCCGGCTCACTGCCCGTACCTGGGCCAGATAATCGTCCTCATCAGGTTCGCCGCTCTGGGCCTCAAAGGCCCCCAGAACCTGAGCCTCACCCTCAACCTGCTCCATATTGAAGACGAAATCGCTCTCTTCATTGTACTTCACCCGCTCCAGCTCATCGTTATCCACCGGCACGTATTTTAATTTAAAGAGCTCCACAAGAGCCGCCTGCAAAGCCGCCTTGATATTATTTTCGTCCAGAGTGGCCATTATCTCCAGAAGCCCTGGGTACTTCGGGGTAAAGGCCGAAGCGCTCACCTGATAAACTAATCCCTTTTTATTCCGTAGTTCGTTATAGAGCCTGGAGGAATCATCCTGCCCCAGAATACCGGCAATGACATCCATAACCGGGGCATCGGCATCCTTAAAGGCGGGAGCGGGCATGGCCATGGCCAGTTGAGGCAGGTTGACATCCTCCCGCAGGTGGAAGAGGCGGAAGGTCTTCTGAGGTGGTTCCACCGGCAGTTTCCTAACCGGAATTTTATCAGCCGCCATGCCGTTAAAAAGTTCACCAGCCCGCCGCACCACATCTCGATAATGCACATTACCCACTACCACCAGGGTAAAATTATTGGGATGATAATGTTTGGCCATATATTTCAGAATATCCTCACGGTCAAAGGACGAAACACTCTTTACCGTCCCAATTACCGGCAGCCTGTAGGGATGAACCTTAAAGGCATGTTCCATGAGATCCTGAAAAAGTTTGATCTGAGGACGGTCATTACGCATACGAACCTCCTCCAGTACCACCTTTTTTTCCCTCTCCAGTTCCTTAGGATCAAAAACCGAGTTCTGTACCGCGTCACTCAAGACATCCAGGCCGGTCTGCCAGTAACGGGCCGGCAGGGTGGCGTGATAGACCGTGTATTCATAAGAAGTATAAGCGTTAATCTGACCGCCCTTTTCCTCAATGGCCGCCGCCACCTCACCGGGGCCGCGGGTCTTGGTGCCCTTAAAGATCATATGCTCAATTAAATGGGTTATGCCGCGTTCATTGTCATCCTCATAGATACTGCCGGCCTTGACCCAAAGCTGAACGGTAGCAGCCTTGCCGTCCGGTACTTCGCGGACAATGATGGTCATGCCGTTTTTAAGCTGGGTTTTATAGAGGTGGGGCTTCAACATTTTGGCCTTCGCGTTGGTTGTCATAAGTATCATCAAGAG
>VAPL010217752.1_pt1 | contig 10542 bp, 8 predicted proteins | sample 3395061 | NCBI WGS metagenome assembly VAPL01 (sample SAMN08290444, study PRJNA428436) | hydrothermal vent metagenome | isolation source: Deep-sea hydrothermal vent chimney 2 | place: Pacific Ocean: Juan De Fuca Ridge | depth 2182 m m
AAATCAATCGGGTAAAAATCCGGGCATCGCCCTGGACCAATTTCCTATCTGGGTTGGTGCACATTGCGCCAATAAACCGGGCAACAACCTGTTTATACCCTGTAAGTTGCGTGCTAAAAGGAAAGAAAATTATGACTGGCACATTTTAATGAACTTTCTTCAGGTTGCGTCACTTCTGATTGTATTGGCTGGCGCTTTCGGAGCGATCAACTATCTGTTTCTGCGCCTGCCATCGGCCATCGGTATTTTGATTGTCGCACTCGCAGCGTCCTTGTTTATTCTGGGATTGGACTACTTCCTGCCGACATTGGAGATGGCCAATTCGGTGCGGGGTATTGTGAACGGGATCGAATTTTCTGAGGCATTATTAGAGGGCATGTTGGGGCTTTTGCTGTTCGCCGGTGCATTACATGTCAAAATCGCTGATCTTCGCGCCCAATGGCGGGTGGTTTTTCTGATGGCCACCATGGGGATCGCCCTGTCGACAACTATATTTGGCTTTGCTTTCAGCTGGCTCACCGGCATGCCAATTCTGATTGCACTGGTCTTTGGCGCACTGATATCACCAACCGATCCGGTGGCCGTTCTTGGTGTATTGCGCCAGGCAAATCTTCGCAAAACGCTGGAAACAAAAATTGCCGGGGAATCGCTTTTTAACGATGGTGTTGGATATGTGGTTTTTCTGGTTCTGTTAGGCATCGCTTTTCCCGGTGATGAAGCCCATGGCAGTAGCTTTTCAGATGCAGTTAAACTGTTTTTCCAGGAAGCAGTTGGTGGCGCACTGCTGGGTATTGCACTGGGTTGGCTTACCTTTCGTGTCATGCGGCGGATAGATGACTATTCGCTGGAAGTCCTGATTACCCTTGGCCTGGCATTTGGCGGATACGAATTGGCCGTCGCATTAAAAGTTTCTGCGCCAATCATGGCGGTCTGCGCCGGACTGTTTATTGGCGACGTCGGAACAAAGCATGGCATGAGCGAAGAAACCCGTAAATATGTTCTGGCGTTCTGGCACATGATTGACGAAATTCTGAACGCCATCCTATTTCTGATGATAGGATTTGAAGTGTTCGCAGTGGCACTAAATATTGACAGCCTGATTGCGGGCACAATGGCCATCGTATTGGCTTTGATTGCACGTCTTGCCGCGGTTGCGATACCTGTCTTGTTGTTGCGTCCATTCCGCAGTTTTTCACCTGGCGTAATTCCAATAATGACATGGGGCGGCCTAAAGGGCGGCATCTCTGTCGCACTTGCCCTTTCATTGCCAGATAGTGAATGGAAACCAATGATATTGGCGGCAACCTATATCGTGGTAATATTTTCGATTATTGTTCAGGGACTAACAGTCGCACGATTGGCCACCCGGTTAGGAAGAGAACCGGATCTTATGTAAATTTCTTAATAGGCCACGGTCTACACAGGGATTTATACAAATGGCGCTTCAGTATCTATGCAACCCTACAACCAGATAAAAAAATACCAGTAGGGCACATATATGGGGCGAATTCCGGCAGTCGATGGTCTAAGGTATTTTGCTGCATTGCTGGTTGTTGGTATCCATAAAGGTCTGGCTTTTCACGTTGGATATTTTGGCGTCGAAATATCAAGTGGCACACCAATAATGAATATAGGAAAGAGACCTTCCTGAAAAATTGCCGGAACCAGTTTCTAAAAACTACCAAATACATTAAATCAAAACTTGTTTCGTTTGTGAGATCAATAATCTACAATAAATTTTGATAAACGGGGTTAGATTGTGTCAGGAATAATAATACAAAAATGCGAATCTATTGGCGTACGCCTGACCGGGCAACGCCGCGTCGTTGCCGCAGTGTTAGAGCAATCGGCAGACCACCCTGATGTAGAAGAACTTTATGCGCGATCCTCTAAACTTGATCCAAATATTTCGCTTGCGACTGTATACCGTACAGTGAAATTATTTGAAGATTCCGGGATCCTTGAAAAACATGATTTCGGCGATGGCAGGGCCAGATATGAAACAACAGATCGTGAACACCATGACCATTTGATAGATCTGAATTCAGGGGAAGTCTTTGAATTCGTAGACCGGGAAATTGAGGTTTTGCAGCAAAAAATTGCAACAAAACTTGGATATAAATTAAGGGGGCACAGGTTGGAACTATACGGTGTGCCGCTAAAAAAGGACAAAAAATGAGCACCATAATAGACATCATTGGTCGCGAAATTCTGGATAGCCGGGGCAACCCGACAGTCGAAGTAGATGTGATACTTGAGGACGGAACAATGGGTCGCGCAGCCGTTCCCTCCGGTGCATCAACCGGTGCCCATGAGGCCGTGGAAAAGCGCGACGGCGACAATACCCGATATCAGGGCAAAGGCGTACTGGAAGCAGTGATGGCAGTGAACGGCGAGTTGGCCGAAGGCCTGGTCGGTATTGATGCCACCGAACAGGAAGCCATTGACGCCTTGATGATCGAAATGGATGGCACTGAAAATAAGGGCCGACTGGGTGCAAACGCCATCCTTGGGGTGTCTTTGGCGGTGGCCAAAGCCGCTGCAGATTATTCAGCATTACCACTTTATCGATATGTAGGCGGCGCGTCTGCCCGTGTTCTGCCGGTTCCAATGATGAATATCATCAATGGCGGTGAACACGCCGACAACCCCATCGACATTCAGGAATTCATGATAATGCCCGTCGCCGCTGATAATATCCGAGAGGCAATTCGCATGGGGGCAGAAGTTTTCCATACACTTAAAAAGGAACTGTCAGCAGCAGGGCATAATACGGGAATTGGCGATGAAGGTGGCTTTGCCCCCAACCTTTCCAGCACCCGGGACGCTCTGGATTTCATCCTGCAGTCGATCGAAAAAGCTGGCTACAAACCCGGCGAAGACATCCACCTGGCATTGGATTGCGCCGCATCAGAATATTTCAAAGATGGTAAATACGAGCTGAAAGGCGAAGGCAAATCCCTGTCGTCTCAGGAAAATGTTGCCTATCTTGCCGCGCTGGTGGCTGACTATCCAATTATCTCAATAGAAGACGGGATGGATGAAGATGACTGGGACGGATGGAAAACCCTGACCGACACACTGGGGGATAAGGTTCAGCTTGTGGGCGATGACCTGTTTGTCACCAACCCAACCCGTCTGGCACGCGGAATTAAGCTGGGCAGCGCCAATTCAATGTTGGTCAAAGTCAACCAGATCGGCACACTTTCCGAAACTCTTCGTGCGGTCGACATGGCGCACCGGGCGGGCTTTACCAATGTAATGAGCCACCGTTCAGGGGAAACTGAAGACTCAACCATTGCCGATCTTGCTGTGGCCACAAACTGCGGTCAGATTAAAACTGGTTCTTTGTCGCGATCAGACCGGCTTGCCAAATACAACCAACTGATACGTATTGAAGAAATGTTGGGGGAAACGGCTGAATATGCCGGGGCATCGGTACTTAAGACGTCCTAGGGGACGAAATGAATAAGACGATGTCGGCTGACCTGATTATTGCCCAACTAAACCTGTCCCCCCATCCGGAAGGCGGTCATTACCGACAGACATGGATAGCCAAAAACCCGGGGCGCGCCACGGGAACAAGCATATATTTCCTGTTGAAAGCAGATGAAATCAGCCATTGGCACCGGGTTGACGCCACTGAAATCTGGTATTTCCATACCGGCTCCCCCTTGATAATTTCCGTATCTGAAACTGATCAGGGTCCAAAATCCACACTTGTTTTGGGCCCTGACATTCAGATGGGTCACCAACCCCAGATCGTTATACCAGAACATCACTGGCAAACGGCCCGCAGCACGGGCGAATTTACATTGGTCAGTTGTTCAGTGTCACCGGGTTTCAGATTTGCCGGATTTGAACTTGCTGAACATGGTTTTGAGATACAATAATTGCGAATTCTAAAATCAAAATATTAAACCCTACAGCCCCTCCGCCATCAAACAGTCAGCCAGTTTTGTTAAGCCGCCTTAACAAACTCGACGTATCCCATCTTCCGCCGCCCATCTTTTGCACATCTTTATAGAATTGGTCCACAAGTGCCGTTACCGGCAGGCTCGCCCCATTTTCATTGGCCGTTGCAAGGCAAATCCCTAAATCCTTACGCATCCAATCAACGGCAAAACCATGTTCAAAATCATCCGCCAGCATCGTCTCATACCGGTTCAGCATCTGCCATGAACCGGCCGCCCCGCCGCTGATCACATCCACTACGGCGCCCCCGTCCAGCCCTGCCTTTTGTGCGAAATGCAGCGCCTCTGACAGCCCTTGCACCAGTCCCGCAATGGCAATCTGATTGCACATTTTAGTCAGTTGACCTGCCCCTGTTTCACCAAGCAGACAGCAGCTTTTTGCGTAGGAATTTATGACTGTCTTCGCGCGGGTATAGGCTGCTTTTTCCCCGCCGCACATAACCACAAGCTGCCCGTTTTCTGCCCCGGCCTGACCCCCGGAAACCGGTGCATCAATAAATGTAACACCATGTTCAGCGGCACGCGCATAAACTTCTTTGGTAACCGTTGCCGAAACGGTGGTGTGGTCAACAAACACGGATCCCTCTGCCATGGCGTTCAACGCCCCATCATTACCCAGAGTAACCGCTCGCAGATCATCATCATTGCCGACACATGCCATCACAAAATCTGCGCCAACCGATGCTTTTCTTGGTGTTTCCGCGGATTTACCACCATATTGTTTCACCCAGGTTTTCGCCTTTGCTTCTGTCCGGTTATAAACCGTAACGTCGTGCCCCGCGCTCACCAGATGGCCCGCCATAGGATAGCCCATCACCCCAAGCCCTAAAAATGTCACCTTCGCCATTGGCTTCCTCCGCGTTTGAAAATAATCTATACCTAGGCCTGTGTAACGGCTTGATTAACTTGGTCAATGACAGGGTCCCATGGCATTTCTTTTTCGCTGGTTGCTTCGGCTGTTTACAGGTGTGGTTTTGCTTGGCCTGCTTGGTATTGGCCTTATCTATTGGCTGGGTCTGCGCTCAATTCCTGACTACAATGCCAATTTTACGGTTGCGGGGGTGTCCGGCCCCATAGAAATTGTCCGCGACAATTCAAATGTTCCCCATATTTTTGGTGAAACCAACGAAGATGTCCTGTTTGGGCTTGGATTTGCCCATGCTCAGGATCGGTTGTGGCAGATGATGTTGATGCGCAGAACGGCGCAGGGGCGGCTATCAGAAATATTTGGCGAAAGAACTGTTTCCATTGATGAACTGCTCCGGCGTCTTGATATATACGGGCTTTCGGTTAGCTCAACAGCGGCTTTGGATGAACCCACCTTGGCTGCACTGTCGGCCTATTCCGCGGGCGTCAACGCCTGGCTAGCTCAGGTTAACACAGGTGCCCTGGGTCGTGGCGCGCCTGAATATTTCCTGTTTTCCAATCAGATCGCCCCCTGGCAGCCGGCAGATTCAATTGCTGTCGCCAAACTTATGGCGCTACAACTGGCCTCGCAGCTTGATCAGGAAGTATTGCTGGCACGAACATCTTTAATGCTCCCACCAGAGCGTGTGCTGGACATCATACCAGACACCCCGGGGCCCGGCATCGGGGAACTGCCGGAATTTTCCAGCCTGTTCCCAACCCTGCCCCGTTACACTGCTCTTGATATTACAGCGTCAGACCCGTTGTCCCCCTTTAATCGTGCGCCCTTGGCCGGGGCGTCAAACGCCTGGGCCGCCGCCCCAAGCCGCAGCACCTCTGGTTCGACATTGCTGGCCAATGATCCGCATCTTGGCCTTACTGCGCCTTCAATCTGGTATCTCGCACGGCTTGAACTGCAAACCGGTGGGGTCATCGGTGGTACAGTTCCGGGTATTCCTTCTGTTATGGTTGGGCGCAGCGATAATCTGGGCTGGGGTCTGACATCCGCATATGTTGACGATCAGGACATATTTATTGAAAAACTGAACCCTGAAAACCCCAACGAAGTATTAACACCGGACGGGTACCAGCCACTTCGCAGCCGAACATCTATCATCAACATTAAAGATGCACCGCCAAAAACAATCACCCTGCAATGGTCAGACAACGGCCCGATCTTACCAGGGTCATTTTATAACCTCCGGGCCGTCACCCCCCCGGGTCATGTGGCATCAGTTGGATGGACCGTTCTGGATGGGGCCGACACGTCCATGATTTTTGGCCAGCGTCTTATGGCAGCGCAGAATATTGATCAGGCGATCGATGCAGGTGCCTACTTTGTTGCGCCCGCCCAGAATTTGACTCTGGCGGATCGTCAGGACATTGCCATGAAAACGATTGGCAAAATGCCACGCCGTTCCGCGCAGCATCAGTCTTTTGGCCGCTTACCGACACCGGGCTGGCTGCCGAAAAACAGATGGCAAGGGCTGCTTAATTACACGGCAAATCCAGAATTCAAATCCCCCGTCGGGGGAATTTTAGGCAACACCAACAACAAAACCGTTGATCGGCCTTTTCCATTCCATGTCTCTTATCTCTGGGGGGACACGCAGCGGATTGAACGCCTTAAAAAACTCATGCAAAACCGTGAGGTTCATACACGCGATAGTTTTATTGAGGCCCAACTGGACACCGTTAGCTTTACAGCACGCAGCCTGCTCCCCCTGATTGCTGCAAACCTGTGGTTCACCGGCGACACCGCACCCGAAGGAACGCCTGAAAGACGCCGCCAGAAAGCGTTAGAGCTTTTGGCCGACTGGAATGGGGAAATGAACGAACATTTGCCCGAGCCTCTGATATATTCCGCGTGGCTTCGCGCTTTGCAATCCCGGCTCATTCAAGATGAACTTGGCCCCCTGTCAGATGAGTTTACCCATGTGGAACCGGTTTTTATTGAACGTGTCTACCGGGACATCGACGGCGCAGCCAGGTGGTGTGATGTTACTCAGTCCAGCAAACAGGAAAACTGCACAGATATCGCCCGGCAGTCCCTGGATGACGCGTTGATATGGTTGGACGAAAATTACCCCGGTAAGTTGGAATCCCTGCGATGGGGAAACGCCCATGAAGCAGTGCACAAAAATCCGGTATTAGGTGACATACCAATACTCAAATATTTCGTAAACATTCGCCAATCGACAAGTGGCGGTGACAATACACTGATGCGTGGGCGTACCTCGGGGCTGGATCCTGAACCCTTTACCAATGTACATGGTGCCGGGTACCGGGGTGTGTACGATTTCGCTGACCCGGATAGTTCTGTCTTTATCATCTCAACTGGCCAGTCGGGCCATCCGCTTTCGCGCCATTACGATGATCTTGGGGAACTTTGGCGACGTGGCGAATATATTCCAATGTCATTGGATCCCGACCTTGCCCGCGCAGCCTCGGTGGGGGTCACAAACCTGATTCCAAACTGATAAGATAACCCGGCAAATTTAAATACTCAGCGGTTCTGTTCCCGAAATTGCTTTTCCTGGCGTGCTGTCCAATTAACATGAATTCGATAGCCATTTTCGTCCTGAACTTCACTTTGCACGACACCCTGTTCAAACAACCACGCCCGTCCCTTGCCTTTACTGAATGGCAGGACCAGCTCACGATCAATCCGTTCCCCATCCAAAGCCTGCGCAATTGCTTCTACCAACACCTCCATTCCGGCACCGGTCAGCGCCGAAATAGGAAATGTCATCTCAGCGCGTTGTGCCACCGACGCCATGGTTTCCTGTTCCTGTAACGAACAAGCATCAAGCTTATTCCAAACCTCCAGCTGGGGCACAGCAGGATCGACACCCAATGTGTCCAGAATTTCCGCTACATCCTGTGCCTGCTCAGATGACTGTTCATGGCTGATATCGCGGACATGAATGATCAAATCCGCCCCAAGAACTTCTTCCAGTGTCGCCCTGAACGACGCCACAAGCTCTGTTGGTAATTCAGAAATAAACCCGACAGTATCCGATAGAATAATTTCCTTACCAGAGGGTAAGCTGGTGGCCCGCATGGTTGGATCAAGTGTCGCAAACAACATATCCTCCACCATCACATCAGCTCCGGTCAGCCGATTGAACAGGGTTGATTTCCCGGCATTTGTATAGCCCACCAATGCAACGATCGGGAACGGCACCTTTGCCCGCGCAGCACGGTGCAACTGGCGGGTTTTAACCACCTTTGACAATTGTCGCTTAAGCCGGTTGATTGCGTCATCGATGGCCCGTCGATCGGCCTCAATCTGGGTTTCGCCGGGGCCACCGACAAATCCCAGCCCGCCACGCTGGCGTTCCAGATGGGTCCAGGCTCTGACCAAACGGGTGCGCTGGTAACTCAGCGCTGCCATCTCAACCTGTAAAACCCCCTCACGGGTCTGGGCCCGATCTGAAAATATTTCCAGTATCAATCCGGTACGATCAAGCAGTTTTACGTTCCAGGCTTCTTCAAGGTTTCGTTGTTGCACCGGGGAAACCGCCCCATCTACAAGGACCAGATCAACCTCCGCAGCCTCAAAGGCGTCTTTCAACTCGGCAACTTTGCCTTTGCCAAACAACAGACCGGGCTGCGCCTTAGCCAACTTAACCACAGTAGAACCCAGCACTTCCAGTTCCGGCAATGCCAATGCAAGTGCCACTGCTTCTGCCAGCGCTGGTTCGGGCAATCTTCTTGATCTGTTACCCTGAAGGTCAGGATGTAGAACCCATGCGCGCGTTATATGCGCATCATGTTCCTTCACGAACCTTCTTCACCCTCATACAGGCTGACGGGCTGGGAAGGCATAATTGTTGAAATAGCATGCTTATACACCAGTTGGGCCTGACCATCACGGCGCAGCAACACACAAAAATTATCAAACCAGGTGATCACTCCCTGAAGTTTCACACCATTAATAAGAAATATCGTCACCGGAACTTTAGCCTTCCGGACACTGTTTAAGAATGCATCTTGCAAATTTTGTTTATCGCCAGCCATTATTTGAGCCTTTTTCTTGCGCGGTTTTTTTGCGTTCTGCCTCTCTACGGCAGGCCGTTGTCTTATAATCCAATTATGGAACGCGAAGCGTAGGTTTGCCAGCCCAAAATTAACACCCGTTAATCACCAAAACAATTGACCTAACTGCGCCAAAATTCTGGATTAAGAAGTGCAATAATCGCCAGCGTTTCAAGCCGACCCAATACCATTGCCACTGACAGGACTAATTTACTTGCATCCCCAATCGTTGAAAAATCCACAGGCGTCTGCCCGACAACATTGATAAGCGGCCCGGTTGTGGAAAGGGCAGCCACCGCCAAGATTACAGCGTTTTCAAACTCTACACCGGCCAATCCAAATAAGACAATAATCCCGGCAAGCCCCAGCGCAAACAGCATAAAAAACACCCATGCAACATAAGCCCCCTGCCGGCGCAGCCGTCTGGCCTCAGTTCCGGAACCACCAATGGATGACGGATGAACCAGTCGGTCCATCTCTCGAAACCCATGCTTGTACAGAACATAAACGCGCATTAACTTAACGCCGCCTGCCGTTGTCGCAACACCCCCGCCAATCAACGCCAGCCCCATCAGTATTATACCAGGTGTCTGAAAACCTGACCAGTCTCTGGCATCACTCCAGGCAGTGCTTTCAAATCCCGTCGTACTGAGAAAAGAAAGTACCGTAAAAATCCCCCCCCAGGCTGCCTTGGCTGCGTCTTTAATATTACCCGAGCTTTCAACATCAACCGCCCCCACCCAATGACGCATGAAAAACATTGCTGAAACAGCGGTGACAATCAGGAACGCCAGCTGAAACTCACGGTCTGAAAATCTGGGTATTAGCCCCCAGCCATAGCTATCCACACCGGCACTTTGTCTGGTGATGACAAATGCCAGCGCGATGAAAATCACAACTTCGCCCCAAAGGCCCGAACCGGTTGCACCAAGCCCGCCAATTGGGGAAATACCGCTGGTTGAAAGTACCGACATTGAATGACTGATTGCCACCAGCGGGGTATCCCCCAACATCAATAAAATGATCCAAAGAAACAATGTCAGCCCTGAATAAATCGGAAATATTTGGACCGTGTACCGTTGCAACCTCAACGATCCATCCCGTGCACCGCCAACATGGGCAGAATCCACCGCCCCCCGTCCAACACTGGATGTTGACATAACTTCGTAGCCGCCCAAATTCATCGGCGCCAAAATCGCAACGGCTGCAACCAGCATAAGAAAACCACCCATCCAGCCCACCAAAGCGCGCCAAAGATGCACCGATGCCGGTAGCCGGTCCGGCTCATCAAACAACGTCAATCCGGTTGTTGTTAAGTCAGATACCATTTCGACATAGGCGTTGAAAAAACTTGTGTCCGGTATCGCGAAACTGAATGGAACCGCCAGCATCAAAGGTAAAAATCCGTATGCCGCAAGCAATGATAACAGATAACTGCGGCCCTGACGCCGGATTACCCGGTTTGAAGTCGCAATTCCCAACATGATGGTTAAAATCAGGAACAGGTTTGCCGACTGAAAAAATACCCGCATGGTTTCAAAATCACCAATCACCGCAGCATGGGCTGCAGGAATATACATCGCAAATGCACCAATCCCCATCAGGATGATTGCAAATGGCA
>VAPL010396272.1_pt1 | contig 10540 bp, 11 predicted proteins | sample 3395061 | NCBI WGS metagenome assembly VAPL01 (sample SAMN08290444, study PRJNA428436) | hydrothermal vent metagenome | isolation source: Deep-sea hydrothermal vent chimney 2 | place: Pacific Ocean: Juan De Fuca Ridge | depth 2182 m m
GCCGCGCATCCAGCCATCCCTCGCGACTGGCTTTGGCTGCCTGGCCTTGTTCGTCGTGTAAGCGTTCGCGGTAGCAGCGAAAGTCCCGGTAAGCGTCGATCTCGTGTTTCAACTCCCGCACCACCAACTCGATCATTATCGCATCGTCCAGAAACCCAAGGCCAGGAATGTGGTCCGGAATCAGGTCTTCAGGCTCGGCGAAATACGCCAGCGCATTCAAGACCCGGGTCGCTTCCTGATGCGGCAGACGCCACTCGATATCCGAGAGCATGCGGATCATTAGTTTGAGGTTGCGCAAGCGGCTGACGATAAAGCCCGGCGCCGTCGACTCTTCGACCTGCAGCAGCAGTTCCTCCGCGGCGGCAACGATGTCCTCCGGTGGCATACGGGAGGCAGCTTTTCTTGCCTCCAGCATGATCAATCGAAAGTGTTTCAGATCGTTTTCGTCAAGCTCGAATGATATGCGCAATGACAAGCTGCAGCTCCGCAAGGTTAGGCAGCGGAGATTATCATGAAGGTTGTTACGAAGGAATTTACCTGCGGAACCGGTTGTTCCAGTTCCTGGAACGATCAAAGCCGCCGGTGTTATACGGATCGATGCCGGTCTCGTCGTCCGATTCCGCCACTGAGTCATCGATGATCTTCAGCGTTTCATGAGTTCCGGTGTCTTCGCGGACGTACTTGTTCCTGATCAGCGGGTCGCTGCCCGACGCGTCGCTGTCGTTCGCCTGCCCTGCAAAGTCGATGTGATCGGAATCCGGTTTTTCTATTGCCGGATTTCTTCGGCGCGTAGCCGGTAAGGCTTCGGGCGAGCGAAGGTTTACGGGCTTGCCGTCGATCGAAAATCGATTTCGTACCCAGTTGGTGAATTTGTCCATCATTCCAAAGCGCCGCCAGTTCTGTCGTCAAGCAACAAGAAGATTCAAGAGAGCCGCAATTATTGTCGCGAAACGATATTTTACAAGGACTAGAACCTCAGAATGCTATTGCTTTCGAAAAACGTGATACAGGTCACACTTTGCGGTGCTGGTCTAAACTTCGGGCGTTTGTGCAGTGGGGCCCGATGCGCGCCACGCCAGGGCCGTCAAGCGCAAGCATTGCCATCCCAGGTAGGGCGAGAGAACGAGGAACCAGGCGACTGCGTCGCCGTGGCGAACCTTGTAGCTCAGAGTCGCGAAAAAGTCACCGTAACCGAGGCCGCCGTAAGTCCCGAAAACGCCTCGCCCAACGCTGTAAATAATAATCGGAATGATAACCAGACCAAGAAAAAGAAAGCCGGTGAAAATAGCGACTTCCTTCGTAGCCAGCACCCTGAGGCGGGAGGATTTCGTTTGCTTGGTCATCAATAGCGGTCGCGGAAAGATCGTTCGGACCTGCTATCGTTGCTTACCTCGGGGTGGACGTCAAGATTACTCCGGCTTTTCGGGAGTACCAGAGGGTCTGCGACGGCGGCGATAGATCGCGAAGCTCAGATGCACGCAGGCGGCGGAGAACAATAGGTAGTGCGGCAGAACCCAGAACCATTCGGAGATGTAGAGCGTGGTTAGAAATGCAACCACGCCGGACAACAGGTAAAAATAGGGCAGCGCATTATAAACGAGTTTCGGTAACCAAATTTTCTTCGTCAGGTGATTTCCAGCCTGACGGGTGGTTTCCTGAGTTTCTGAGAGTGGTAGCGAGTTCCGTTCGGCGGCACCAATCATTGGCATGATCCACATTCCTTGTAGTCCTGTGAATCCTATGCGATTTGGAAATCTGAGACCGTGAAAGCCTTCACAGTTCGCCAGGGTGGATCAGGATTAGCGCTTCTTGCGCTCTTCGTAGCGAAAGCGGGCTTTGCCGATGACAACGATATCGCCATGGCTAAGGAAGTGCTCCGAGATTCTTTTGGAATTTACGCGAATGCCGTTCTTGCTGCCCCAGTCGATGATCCGCGTTGTATCGCCGTCGGTCTGAATGACGGCGTGCCGGCGGCTGACGTAGGCAGCCTTGAGTTGGATGTCGTTATCCGTCGTTCTTCCGATGGTAAGTCGGTCTTTGAATAATGGGAAGCGCAGCACCTGATCGTCTACCGTACCGATGAGGACTCGTGTAGTTCGTTCGACACTCGGGTGTGATTCCTTTTCCTCACCTTCAAACCCGCTCACCAGTGTTCTATCGCCGGTCACCGGAAAATCATCCGGACTTTCGCCAACCAAATCGATTTGTTCCGCCTTCTTGGCAAGCTCGGCCAGTAGAATTGAAATCGCCGCACTCTTGGTGGATAACTTCTGCTCGTAGCTGTCCACAGTACGCATGAGTTTGCTTACCTTTTTCTGCAGTGTGCCGATGTGGCTGGTGGACTGTTCTTCAGCATCAGCAAGCATGTGTTCCAGCTCGTCTTTGAAACCTCGCGCGTCGACCAGATCGGACGCGAGCTGGCAGTTAAGGTCGCCGGTCTCCACCACCGTGTCCTGTGCCTCACCGAGATCAAAGCGCAACAAGCGAATTTCGTTCTCGTGCTGATCCTGGATGCTGGCCAGCTTCGACTGCAGATGTTCTGTTTGCGCCTTTTCTTGCGTGAGTTCTTTGCCCAATTCAGTGCCCTTGGCGCGGCTTTCCTGCAAACAAGACGATAAGCGAACTGTTTCGCGCTCGGCCTGTCTTTGAGCTTCGAGAATATCCTGCAATTGCATGCGCATCGAGTCGGCGTAATCTTCGGAACGATTCAAACGCAGTTCCAGCTCGCCTGTGGTTAAAGCAGTGGCAGGCGGCGCAGCCGTCGCGTTTTCCACGTTTTCCACGATTGATGTCGTGGCGTCGAGTGAGAGCTGCAAGCCCTCGCAGCGGGTCGACAGTTGTTGATGATTTTCGTCACGCTGCCGAATCTCCAGCTTCAGAAGTTTTATTTTCCGATCGCGCTTCTTGATCAGTTGTTGCTTGCGCTGAGTACTGTCGTGGGTGGCTGCCAGTTCGTTGTTAAGTTGCCTGGTTTGTGCGGTACGCGCCGCAATCTCAGTTTCCACTCCGCGGCACTGGCTTTGTAACTGCTGTACGTCGTATTGCAGCCGATCGATCGTCTTGTCGCGGGCGCGCAGTTCAGCCTTCAGACTTGCAACCGAAACGGTTGACCTGCCACTCGCATCGCGGCCATCTTCCGTGCCGAAGGTCTTCGCGTCACACTCGGCTTGGTATTGCCGGAAGGTCGGCAACTCAAGTTCAGCGGTCGGGTCATCGTCGTTGGCGACTAACTCATTGATATTGTTATTGTCATTAGCCATCTCGCAATACTAGCACGTGAATCGGGCAGACCCCGGACCGGTCCGTCTGTTTCTCCGGCATTACGTCAAACGAGCCGTGCGGGAAATAGTGCTAGTCGCAGGAAACCGTCCGGTCAGCGGCCCACTCGCGCAGTTCCGCGATCTGCTCGGCCATGACAACGGATAACGGCCGGGTTTGCGCTACCTCGGATGCTATGTGGGCAGTTGCCAACGTTTGGTTTTTTGCGTGGGCGGCATACAAGGCGGCAACGACGGCCTGTTCGATTTCCGCTCCGGAGAAACCGTCCATGGCGCGAGCGAGTGCTTCAATGTCGAAGTTACTCAGTGGTTGATCGCGTCTCGAAAGGTGAATGGCCAGAATAGAGGCACGAATTTTCTCATTGGGTAGATCTACAAAAAAGATTTCGTCGAAACGACCCTTGCGAACCAGTTCCGGCGGCATCGCACTAATGTCGTTCGCCGTGGCAACGACGAACACATGGCTTTTCTTTTCGGCCATCCAGGTGAGGAATGAGCCGAGAACCCGCTGGGTCGTACCGGTTTCACCACCGCGACCGGCAATACCCTTTTCGACTTCGTCAATCCACAGCACGCACGGCGACATGACGTCGGCGGTCCTCAACGACTCGCGGAGCTTGCGCTCAGTCTCTCCGTGATACTTGTCGTAGATCGATGCAAAGTCCAGGCGCAACAACGGTACGCCAAAGATTGCCGCAGTTGCTTTTGCGGCGAGACTCTTGCCACAACCCTGAACGCCGATCAGCAATATACCTTTGGGTGCATCGAGATGTGCCGCGCTGTCGTCGCCCCGAAAGGCCGGGCGACGTTGAGCCAGCCAGGCTTTGAGTTTGGACAGGCCGCCGATATCGCCGGTCGTTGCTGTGTCGTACTCGAACTGAAGCGCGCCGCTGCGACTGAGAAGTTCGTACTTGGCCTGCATCACGCGCGGCAGGTCGCTCTTGGCGATTGCACCGTCATCGGAGATGGCATTGCTCGCAAGTCGGGCGGTGTCTGCGTACGTGAGCCCCGCAAGATTCCGAACGAGCAGCCGGTGCGCTTTCGGATCGATTTGCGCTTTGCTGCCGGGGTTTTTCCCGTCGTAGTCATCGACCGCCTGTTGCACGATCTTGACTCGTTCCTGTTCACTGGGCAGGGCCATATCGAAGCGCGCGCAATAGCTTTCGAGTTCGTGCGGAACAGTGACCTTGTGGCTAATCAGCACGATTTGGCGCTCGACATCGCGGAACCGGATACAGATGTCCTTTAGCAGGCGAATATGCACCGGGTCGTCCAAAAACGGATGGAAGTCCAGTAATACGTACATTCCAGGTTTGGAAACTGCTCGAATGTGTTTGAGCACGTCGGTCGGCTGCGAGTTGATCGCTTGCGGTTCCAGCGCGATGTCCAGTCGCTGCAGTCCGTCAGTAATCGTCCAACGAAATAACGGCATGTAATGGCTTGAGGCACGTCGCAGCGAAAGGGTTTGCAGCAGTTCGAGCATGCGTGCCTCCTCCTGAGATTCGATGATGACGATTGGTGTGCGCGATCGCAAAATCAGCTCAAGATCGTGGTTTCCATTCATGGATAATTTCTTGCCTCTGTCGTCGGTCCGATCGATTAGCAACCGGGCAGTTTGTCGATGTGAAGAGAGTCGGGAGTATCACCCAGAATCGCGGCGGAAGCAGCTCGCAATGTTGCAAGTGTAAGTTTGGTTCCGGTTCCTGACAGCTCGCCGACCAGAGTGTCGAGGTTCATTTCGCCGCTCGATTTAGCCAGGATTTCCTTGTCCAGGCTACGGAAGACTGTAACGGCGAGGGCGGTCGTAGCACCGGTCGAATCTGGCCCGCAAAGTGAGGTTGCAGAGTCCGCCCACGCGGATTGTTTTTCGAGCGCTCGATGATAGCGTCTCGTTGTGATCGCTGCGCCGCGCCGCAGTAACTCGAGACTGTAGTACTCTGCGAGTCCTTCGACGATCCAGTCGAATCCATCGGCGGCGCGGATGTCGAATGCGACGTGGATAACTTCGTGCAGCAGGGTGCTGGTCGCGTTTTCGCTGATCAGCGGTCGGTCAGCATGAATGAAGATGGATGCCGGCGCGGACAGTCCGCCGCGCCACATCGGATCTCCGGCGCTGACAATGGTCAACCGTGGAATTGCGTCCGGCACGACGGCACTTAACCCGGGCAGTGTCCAATTCAGCAGTGCGAGCATATCCAGGCGTCGCACTGTTTCGCCTTTCGGTGCTGCGATGGCAACGCTTGTACCGGCAATCGTATCGCGGCGAATGCCAAGTTCGCCCATCGCAATCCAGCCACGGGGTTGATCGAATCGCCGCTCGGGGTTGGTGACCTCAATACGGCTGTTGACAGTCGAGTACTCGGAAACCACCGACCAGTCGACCGGTAACTGGAAGCTCATGCTGGTCCTGCTGCCAGCGCCTCGCAACGTTCGTGTGCGGGCCCGTGGAATAATATCCTCGGCGCGGAAAATGCCCCAGCGCGCGTGCAACCAGGCATCGTAGCCGTTTTCGTTGCGTTCGTTGGTGGGTTGGGCGCGCCAATATAAGCTGCCACCGGTCTTTGTCGGCCGCCATCGGAGGCTGTTGTTGTGAACTTCCAATGCGCCGTCCGCGGTAAAATCCGACATCCGATCGGCGGCGAATTCGAAGGACAATTCCCGGAGTTGTCCTTGCGTCTGCCGCACGGCCATCTCGAGCGTCACGGAGCCGTCGTCCGGATGCGGAGTAATCGTATAGTGAACCGAATACGTGTTTGACGGTGCATCGCTGTCAGTCTCTGAGGCCGGCGCTCCGCACGCGGCGCAAGCAAACACAGCGATCAGCAATGGTATTCCTGAGATGCGGTTCATTCAGTATTCAGGCCTTGTCGCGTATGCTTATCGGGTGTGCCGCTCAGAGTGGATCAGATGATAACGCAGCCCGTCGGCAATATTCGCGGCTTTTCCTTAACTATCACTACCTTGGCCACCCTGGCTATGCTCGGTGCTTGCTCCTCGCAGCCGTTGGAAAGAACCAACAGCGCACCGCCGGTTCGCGTCGAAAGTCGGCCTGCTGCGCCGCCGACCTTAAGTTTTGGGGACAAAGCGGCTGCGATTGCGCTGCAACAGGTTGGCGTACCCTATCGCTACGGGGGGGCGACGACGAGCGGCTTCGATTGCAGCGGTCTGGTTCAATATTCTTATGGACGGGTGGGCAAGACGGTACCGCGCACGACCGGGCAACTATGGTCTTCAACGGCCACAGTGCGGCGCGAAAATTTGCAGGCAGGCGATTTGCTGTTTTTTAGTATCGCCGGAAAAATGTCCCACGTCGGCATGTACCTGGGCGGACAGAGTTTTGTACACGCCCCGTCGTCCGGCCGCACGGTGACGGTGGCGGACCTGAACTCACCGTACTATGCCGAGGCGTTTATTCGGGCCGGCCGGCCAAAATAGTGCAAGCAGCCTGTTAGACAGCCTCGTCACCGACCAAAAATGACTTAAGCTGCTTTGCCAGCCCGCCACACGCTCTTGCCTGGGTTCGTGCGATCAGCGGTATCGGTACAACCAATGCTGGAAGAAACGACGTGCCGCTGTAGTCCACGGTGACGGTACCGGCCGTCTGTGAATCGTCGAGGTCCCAGATCGAAGCCTCATAGGTGGCCGCATCCTGCCACCACGCAAAGCCGAAGCAACCGCCGCCGCCGGGACCGGCGGCGCACGACAGGCTGCCTCCCTGGGTAACCCGAGAGGTGTCACCGTCGAGCCAGACGATATATCGAATGCCCATATTCTTCACAGCGTCCGGCACACCGGGCCGCTCCATGAGTTGCACCAGACCCTTGGTGTTCGAGGGCGCAGTTCGAGGTTCAAACCACGGAAACAGCTTATCGACAAACTGCTGGTTTGGAATGACCCTCAGAGCACCCTTGCCACGCCCCAGTGCTCTTTCCACACAGCGAATGTAGTCGGCCTCGGTTTCGTTGCCCTGGTGATAACTCTTCGCCATAACGACTACCGACTCGCCTTCGAGCAGGCCGGTCGTTTCTTCGCGCGCGTCTTCGAGTCGCGCCGTGATACAGCCGCTAAGCGCGAGACTTGCAATGATCGTAATGGCGTTATTCGCCCTCATCGTCAATACCTCCAATGGCGAAAATGCCGACCGCGCTACCAGTGTCCGAATTGCTGGCAGCAAGTGCGCTGGCTTCAAGCTCACTGACGTCGATTGGTCCGTCGGCCAGAGCACTGATCTTGGTCGCTTTGTTCATTTGCAGGAGAATCAAAGCGGCGGCGTCGCGCATCGCCAGCACGGCAGCGCGCTGCAGTGACTTGGAGCTGCCGAGACCTTCCTTTTGGCTCTTGCCGTACGCGCTAACCGTCCAGGTCGATGCGCTGTTACCGACGCTGTCGAAGATCTCCATGCGATATCGAATCCACACTGCAAACGCATCCGTTTTGCTTTGGTTCGGGACCGAGAACTCAAAGCCCTCGATCATCGGTTCGATAAGCGCATCGAAAGTATAATCGAGCGCATTGTCGTCCGGCCCCAATACGACAACGCTGTCAAACATGTAACCGAAAAGTTGTGTGAAAAGGGCCGCATTTGACGCCCCCAGATTGATCGTCCAGGAGTCTCGCCCCAGTACATTTTCTTCGTGCACGAAGTTGTTAAATTCTTCCGGAATTCGAACGGCGACGTCCAGCGGCAGTTTCTCAATGTGTGGCTTCGGGATTGTAGGGCTTTCGACGGTGACGTTTGACGCACATCCTGCGGCGAGCAAGGCGATGAGGATGGCGCCGGATCGAATTCTTATTTTTGTGATCAAGTGCTTGAAATCCGCGCAGTTTATTGAGAACAGCTGATATATCAGAGCGCCTCCGAACAGCATAGTTCCGCGGAAGTGCCACAAATGCAGGCCTTGGCCACTGTAGTGCGGTCAACAACTGAGTGCAAATGAAAATCGGCTTCAAGAGCGGTCGATCTGTGCGTATAAAGGCAGGCGCCCGCCTATCCATTCTGATCGCCGGTTGTGAAATGGCCAGATCGAAAATACTCGTTTTTCAACACGTCGCTTTTGAGCCCCTTGGGACTCTTGACCCTTTGCTGAAAGCGGCCGGGTTTCGAATTCGCTACGTCAATTTCGGGCGCGAGCCGGATTCTCTGCCCGGGCTGGACGGCTACGCCGCCCTTATTATTCTTGGTGGCCCGATGAATATTGACGACGTCGATCGCTATCCGAATTTGCTGGCCGAGGTCAGAATCATTCGTGAGGCTGTGGACCGTGGTATGTCTGTGCTGGGCATTTGTCTGGGTGCCCAGCTGCTCGCCAAGGCGTTGGGCGGTGAGGTAACGAGGAATCCGATACGCGAAATCGGCTGGTACAACGTTCAGCTCACGGCCGCAGGGCGCGAAGATCCGGTTTTATCGACCTTCGCGTCCGTGCAACAGGTTTTTCAGTGGCACGAAGATGGTATTCGCCTGCCGCCGGACGCGATTCATTTGGCAGCATCCGATGCCAGCAGCGTACAGGCCTTTCGCTACGGTGAGCACGCGTACGGATTTCAGTTTCACCTCGAAGTCGACCAGCCGCTTATCGAGCGCTGGCTGACGGTGGCCGACAATCAGGCGACACTGCGGGAGGAGGCCGGACGTATTGATCCGGACCAGATTCGGCGCCAGACGACAGAGTCGATTGATGCCCTGGAGGCGCTCAGTCGGGAGACGTTTTCGCGCTGGGTGGAACGTTTCGAAATCGGTCCGCGACGATGGCGATTGCCGTCACGTTAGGCAATAAAGCGTTAATCAGAAATCGCGCCACTCAAGTGGCGGTTCCTGCATCAGGGCAACCTGTTCGCGCAGAGCCAATACGTGGTCGTCCCAGTATCGGGCGCTGTCGAACCACGGGAATGCGACCTTAAACGCGGGATCTTCCCAGCGGCGCGCGAGCCACGCGGCGTAATGCATGATGCGCAGGCTTCGCAGAGCTTCGAGCAAATGTAACTCACGCGCATCGAAATGCCGGAACGACTGATATCCCTGCAGCAGCGCTTCGAGCTGTGGCGTTTGCTCGGCGCGGTCGCCGGAAAGGAACATCCACAAATCCTGGATGGCGGGGCCGTGGCGACAATCGTCGAGATCCACGATGTGCAATCGCTCGTAGCTGACCAGCACGTTGCCGGGGTGGAAATCTCCGTGCAGCCGAAGTTCGCGCGTTTCGCCGGCACGTTCGAAGCACGCTTCGACGCCGTCCAATACCAAATTTGCGACGCTTTCGTAGGCATCGCAGTTCTCCACTGGAATAAACTCGTTGTCGAGCAGATAGTCGACGGATGTAACGCCGTAGCTGTCGATGTCGATTCGCGGCCGATGTTCGAACGACGTCAATTCGCCTTCCAGGTGTATGCGGGCGACCAATCGGCCGAGCTGCGTCAGGAGTTCGTAGTTGTCGAGGTCGGGTGCACGGCCACCGTGGCAGGGGTAGACCGCCAGACGATAATGTCCGGCATGCTGCAATGTGCTGCCGTCGATTATTATCGGTGGCACGACAGGGATTTCCTGGTCGGCGAGATCGATTGAAAAGTCGTGTTCTTCGACGATCGATTTATCCGACCACCGACCAGGCCGATAAAATTTGGCGACCACCGGCTTGTCATCTTCGATACCGATTTGGTAGACGCGATTTTCGTAGCTGTTTAGTGCCAGGAAGCGGCCGTCACAGCCAAAACCCAGGTTATCCAGCGTGGCGACAATGTCCTCGGGTCGCAGATCGCCAAACGCCAGTGTTGCCGGATCGTCGGTCACGACGCTTTCTGGCGAGATTCTCGTTTGCGGTCCACTTCCGTGAGGAATTTTTTCCGCAAGCGCAGATTCAGCGGCGTCACTTCCAGCAGTTCGTCGTCGTCGAGAAATTCCAGCGACTGCTCAAGTGAGTATCGCAGCGGCGGTGTCAGGATGAGATTTTCGTCAGTACCGGCTGCACGAACGTTGGTCAGTTGCTTCGCTTTCGTCGGATTGACCACCAGATCGTTTTGACGTTTGTGGATGCCGATGATCATCCCTTCGTAGACCGGGGCACCGTGGCCGAGGAACAGTTTGCCGCGTTCCTGAAGGTTGAACAACGCATAGGCGAGGGCCTTGCCGTTGACCATCGAGACCAGCGTGCCGTTACTTCGTTGTGCAATGGGTCCTGCAATTCGCGGCGCGTATTCATCGAGTACGTGGTAGAGCAGGCCGGTGCCGGAGGTTGCCGTCATGTATTCGGTGCGAAAGCCGATCAAGCCAC
>VAPL010815542.1_pt1 | contig 10536 bp, 12 predicted proteins | sample 3395061 | NCBI WGS metagenome assembly VAPL01 (sample SAMN08290444, study PRJNA428436) | hydrothermal vent metagenome | isolation source: Deep-sea hydrothermal vent chimney 2 | place: Pacific Ocean: Juan De Fuca Ridge | depth 2182 m m
ATAGACCAGGGCAGAGAAACCAGTACGGCAATTAAAAGTACAAACCAGCCCTTTACCAGTAATGCTCGCCAGTGGCCTTGCCAGATTAACCAGGGCACAAGCACAATAACGGGAATCGCCAGGGCGAGAAAACCTTTGGTTAGAAAAGCCAATCCCAGCAATAACCCTGTAGCACTATAATAACTCCATGCCAGTTTTTTATCCGGTTCTTTTACTGCCAGATAATACGTTATGATACCTGCACTGAGAAACAGAGTTAGTAAATTATCCAGTACACTGAAAGTGCCAATAACATACACTTCCAGAAATGTCATCTGTATAAATGCCGCCAGCAGGGCAATACGCCTGCTGGAAAAGATTTTTAAGGTAAACAGAAATACCAGTAGAATAGTTAAACCCGCAGACAGTGCACTTGATAATCGCACAGCAAAAGGATTTTCTCCAAATGCTGAGATAGAGGCCGCATTTAACCAATAACCTAGTGGAGTTTTTTCAAAATAACGTAAACCATCTAGCCGTGGGGTAACCCAGTCATCAGATACCAGCATTTCACGAGGTATTTCGGCGTAACGGGTTTCATCAGGAATAGCGAGTGGGCGATTACCCAGAGGGAAAACATACAGCAATAAATACAGAGCCAGTAAACTCAGCCCTGACCAATGGAGTTTTTTTCCACTTTTTCTAGTGCATTGCGTCGAATTATCAACAGATGCCATTTCTCATTTCCTGTCGGTTATCGACACAACATAGTCTCAGCTAAATCCAGTATACAGCTACAGGGTTTAAAGCCATGCATTACGTATGAGTTTATGATTCAAACGAAACCACTGTAAGGCAATAATCGGCGCGGCGGAATTAATTCGGCTACTGTCCAGCCAGTCAAAAGCCCGTTTTCGACTAATAACATGCACTTTAATATCTTCACCTTCTTCAGCCAGACCATGGATTCCATTTATCAAAGAAGTATCAGTGCATCCAAGAAAAATCTGTATCTGCTCATTTGAGCCACCAGGGCTAGAATAATATTGATACATTGATTGCAGATTCGTTAATTTACAGCCCGCTTCTTCACGCGCTTCTCGGTGTACTACTGCTTCAGCTGATTCACCATGTTCCTGATAACCGGCAATAATTTCGATTAGCCACGGCCCGGTTTCATCTTCACCCGCACCAATTCTAAACTGTTCAATTAGCACGACTTCGTCTCGCACTGGATCATAGGGTAAGACCGCGACTGCATGCCCTCTATCGAGCAATTCGCGTGTCAAAACCGGACTCTGTGCTCCAGCAAACAGATCATGCTGCAACTGGATACCTGTAAGTTTAAAAAAACCACTGTAAAGCAATTTTTTCTGCGTAGCTGACCATTTCATAGTAACTGGCATATTGCACAATTTTCAGCTATTTCACAAATATTAATAATTGGGCTGGTTTGAAACCTGCCAGGTTTAAATCCAGCCGCAGTGCTGTAAACTAAGAAACCTCATAGTCTATTTAACCTATAAAAAAATAATGAGATACTCTGAATGAATAACCCATTCCAGGAACAACTACTTAAAGCTGGCCTCGTCAATAAACAGCAAGTTAAAAAAGCCAATCAGGAAAAATCCAGATTAAAAAAACAGCAGCGAAATAAAAAAGAAATCGTCATTGATGAGATTAAATTAAAACGCCAGCAGGCTGTAGCAAAAAAAGTGCAGCGTGATCGCGAATTAAATCGAAAAAAAGAAGAGCAGGCTCGAAACAAAGCCATCTCGGCAGAGATTAACCAGCTCATTGCAGAAAACAGTTTAAAACGAGATGGCAGCTGTGAAATTGTCTACAATTTTGAGCACCGCAACAAAGTTAATCGTATTTATGTTAATAAAGAAATGAAGCAACAAATTATCCAGGGTAAATTAGGTATTGCTCGAATAGAGGGGCGTTACGAGCTGGTCCCTAAAGTCGTTGCAGAACAAATCAAACAAAGAAATGAAAAACGTATTATATTATTTAGCCCGCAACAACAGAAAATAGCTGATGATGATCAACACGCTGATTATCAGGTTCCGGATGATTTGATGTGGTAAGCAATGACAGGATCAATCAGGTAATTACTACTGAGTCGCATGAAAATGTTCCCCTCTATTCAAGCCCTGCACTAAAGTGCATAGTTTTTACCAGCGCTTTGGGACAATAAATTAGTCCTCTTAGCTGGATGGTCAAATTTTAACCCCTCCGTTCCCTATTATTCAAATTAGAGTCTCCTTAAATAATCATTCACCACATCAGCATTGAATAAAGTCAGAAATCATATAACCTTAATTAATGTACTCAACATTATTATTAACCCTCAAAAACAGGCTTAATTGCTTTAAAAGCTTGATGCTATCGATTTTCCTGTTTGTCATCCTTAATGCACTCATTATTCCCTGTAGTGTAGCAGCTAGCCCGGTTGTCGACGCTAAACTTCGCCAGTTGCTTACTAATGCAATTAATTCTTCACAAAGTTTTGGTGATCGCTTCCAGGCTGAAGTCTGGCTGCTGGATATGTCTACTCGTCTAAAACCTTTTATTAAAGATGCAAAATATCGTCTGCAACTGTTAAAGAAGGTTCATTATGAGGCCAGACGCGCACACCTTGCACCAGAGCTGGTACTGGCATTGATCGAGGTAGAAAGCCATTTTGATCCTTACGCCATATCCAAATCCGGGGCGCAGGGTTTAATGCAGATTATGCCATTCTGGCTCAGGGAAATTGGCCATCCTGAAGACAATCTGATTGATACAAACACCAATCTACGCCTGGGTTGTACCATTCTTAAATATTATATGGATATGGAAAAAAATAACTTACATAAAGCACTGGCACGTTACAATGGCAGCGCAGGCTCACGTATTTATAGTGACAGGGTACTTAAGGCATTACGACAGCACTGGTACAAAGCATGACAACTAGCCACTGGCGACAGACATTACCGGAGATCAGCCTGATTGCTGATAGAGATATCAGCCAGATTTTTGATCAGGCGCAGTTGCTGCGTCTACCAGCTAAATCGACGGTATTTCATCAGGGTGATGCCTGCCATAACTATCTGATTGTGATTAGTGGCAGCGTTCGCGTTTTTACCCGTGCAGAAAATGGCAGGGAGATTGTTTTATACCGTTTACATAATGGCGATTCCTGTGTGCTCACTACTTCCTGCCTGTTTGGTAAAACCCGATACCCGGCTGAAGGCATTACCGAAACCGCAGTGACTGCACTGGCAATTCCCACACGATTATTTGATAAAGGTATTCAGCATTCTGATTCATTTAGAAAACTGGTCTTCAGCTCATTTACCACCCATGTGCATTTACTGATTTCACTGGTCGAAGAAGTGGCTTTTGGCAAACTGGACATTCGCCTGGCACGTCACCTGCTAGCACTTCGTCAGACCCTGAGCAACAAAGACAGAACTCTCACTCTCACCCACCAGACACTTGCAACCGAGCTGGGTACTGCTCGTGAAGTCATCAGTCGGCAGTTAAAGGAACTGGAACAGAAAGGTACAATCAAACTGCAACGTGGTAGTATCGAAATAGTAGATATGGCCGCTTTAATGCGGTTAGCAAAGATGTCTATGTGACATTGTCACAGACAATACTGTGTTAGATATCTACAATAACCACACTTGTTCTAATTAACCGGAGAAATATTATGTGCAATGTAGGTGGAATTGATCGATTCATTCGTATTATTGTCGGTCTGGCTTTATTAAGCCTGGTCTTTTTTGGCGCGCAAATTCCGTTCATTGGTAAAAATGAGATTTGGGGCTGGATTGGTGTTATACCTCTGGCGACTGGATTATTCAAGTTTTGTCCACTGTACACACTGCTTGGCCTGAAAACATGCTCAACTAAATAGAGAGCTTTGCCTGGAACTGACAGGGTGATAATCCCTGAGTTCACAGGCTTTTTGTAAAATATTTTTTATCTATCCACCCTGTTCAGACCTGGAACTAATTCAATATAAAACGTCTTATGTATCATTACTGTTTCTATCATCGTTAATATTTTGAGGCTGTTATGTTATGTAATATTGGAATAGTTGATCGTCTGATCAGAGTCACTGTCGGTGGCGCGCTTATTAGTACGGTTTATTATGGCCCACAAACACAATGGGGCTGGATTGGCTTAATCCCGCTAATCTCCGGTGTTTTATGCTTCTGTCCAGTCTATGGCGTAATAGGTTTTAAGACCTGTAGAAATAAAAAGCATTAGCCTGTTCAACTTTTATAGTTTGACAGATGAGATAGATGCCCGTCCTGAACAGCAGGCTCAGACACATAAGCAATTACAATATCCATCACATTCGTACTGGTAGAGCCGGGTTGAAATAAATCACCCGTTGCTATTAATATCATACCAGCATTGGCCTTTTTCAGCTCTCTGGCAACATCCAGCCCCATGCTTTTTGCTTTTTTTATGGTGTAGACAGACACAGCAGCACCCGCACAGTTTGAATTACCATCAATACCATCAGTACCCGCAGCAAGCACGTGGATATTTGCAGCAGTTAAATAACTTGCCAAAGTAAGTGCGAAACTTTGATTTCGCCCACCAATACCAGGGTTATCAGGCAAGGTAACCGTGGTTTCTCCTCCCCATAAGTAAATACCCGGCGATGCCTGATTTAGATAACCGGCAATCCGTTTTGCTACAGAGTCCGTCTCTCCAGCTAAAAATTCTTCATGCAAAGTACAGGGTAAACCTTCGGCTTCAGCCGCTTTGGCGCAGGCAGCAAGCGCCTGTTTCAGACTACCAACAATAACCGTGTCGATCTGTACATTTAGTAACTGTTTTTGTTCCGATAATTTTTTATCAGAAAAAAACGTTTGTAGAAGCGCATCGTCATCCGTTGTCATCACTGATTCGACCAGCAATCCTGAGCCAATCACTGAAATATCATCACCCTGTACATCAGATATAAGTAACTGAGTAGATTGAGCCGGGTTGATATATCGTAGCAGTCCGCCAGCTTTTATTTTCGAATATTGCTGACGCCAGGCATTTATCTGCTGAATGGATTTACCCGATGCAAGCAGGTAGCGATTAATCTGACGGCACTGTTGCAGTGAAATATCTTCATCCAGCACTTCCACCAGTGAGGAAGCGCCACCGGAAATTAAAAAGAGTACTTCAGCATCAGCGGGAAGCTGTGCTAAAAAACTTAGTAACTGACGACCGGCTTCGAGTGATTTTTCATCCGGCAGCGGGTGCGAAGACAGCACACAGTTAACCGATTTGTTGTTACGCAAGACCCGGCTTAGCGGTTTGTCTGGTGAAATTAATAAAGACTGCCGGATTGAGGAACAACTGTTTATCGCACCTTGCAACATCGCCGGTGCCGCCTTACCGATGGCTACACAATGGCTGAAAATTTGTCCATTTTCTGCAAACCATTGCTGCACAAGGTACTGGCCATCGACTGCATCAACAGCAGCCTCATAGAGTAAAACCAGAAGTTCTCGTGCAGTAAGTTCTATCAATATATTCCGGTAAAAGTTAACGGTTTAGCGGCAATTTTCTTACATACCACGCAAAAGATCTGCTTTGATATCTTCAATATCTTCCAGTCCAACCGCAATACGAATCAGCCCGTCTGAAATACCCGCATCCTGGCGCTGTTCTGGTGTTAAACGCCCATGAGTGGTTGTCGCCGGGTGAGTGATGGTGGATTTGGTGTCCCCCAGGTTTGCGGTGATCGAAATAATACGTGTGGCATCAACCAGTCGCCAGCCTTCTGCTTTACCGCCATTTAGTTCAAACGATAACAACCCGCCAAATGCTGACTGCTGCTGTTTTGCCAGTTCGTGTTGCGGATGACTTTCCAGCCCTGGATAGTACACCCGCTTAACCTGCGGCTGTTGTTCCAGCCATTGTGCCAGTTGCAGTGCTGCCGCACTGTGCGCCTGCATACGCAGTTTCAGCGTTTCCAGTCCTTTTAAAAACACCCAGGCATTAAATGTACTCATGGTCGGGCCGGTGGTGCGTAAAAAACTGTAAACGCCGTCACCGACAACATCGTTGCTGCCGCACACTGCGCCACCCATACAACGCCCCTGGCCATCAATGTATTTGGTAGCGGAATGAATAACAATGTCGGCTCCCAGTGCCAACGGCTGTTGCAACGCGGGTGTGCACAGGCAGTTATCCACCACCAGCAGGCAGCCGTGTTTGTGGGCAATTTTGGCAAGCGCTGAAATGTCCACCAGTTCAGTCAATGGATTTGACGGCGTTTCTAAAAACAGTAATTTTGTTTCAGGTTTTATTGCCGCTTCCCACGCCTGCAAATCAGACAGTTCAACAAAACTGGTTGTGATAGCCAGTTTCGCCATAAAATTGGTCAGCAGTATTGTTGTAGTACCGAAAATACTGCGAGAAGAAACAATGTGGTCGCCCGCTTTCAGTAGACCTATAAAAGTTGCCGTTATGGCGGCCATGCCCGATGCAGTGGCAACACAACGCTCTGCCCCTTCCAGCGATGCCAGCCGTTGTTCAAATGTTGTTACTGTCGGATTGGTAAAGCGTGAATAAATATTACCGGGAATTTCACCGGAAAAACGCGCTGCGGCATCGGCGGCAGTATCAAACACAAAACTTGAAGTAGGGAAAATGGCTTCATCATGTTCGTTTTCATGGCTGCGCACATAACCTTCACGCACCGCACGGGTAGCAAATCCACAATCGGTAAATTTGCCATTTTTGTGATCGTCGGCAGGTATTGTCATTATTTCTTCTCTTAAAGGTTTATTCGGTTTCAATAATATTCACTTCATTGCCAACTTCAAGCAGGCGATAAAGTTCTACAATATCGTTATTACGCATTCGAATACAACCTATGGATGCAGGTTTACCAATTTCATCTTCATGATTCGTACCATGAATATAAATATAACGTTGGTAGGTATCAACATACCCGCCTTTGTTGCGACCAGGTTCCATGCCTTCAAGCCAGAGCACACGGCTCATTATTACATCATTTGGCAAATCAACCCCGCGCTCGATACACTCTTCCAGATTACCGTGTGGCAAACGCCCGATAAAGACTTCATTTACTGGCATTGCACCGCCAAGCTTATCCGCAATACGGTGCAATCCTGTAGGTGTTTTCTCACTCCCATTCTGGCAGCCAGTGCCGTATTTTGATGTCGACACAGGGTATTCATGCAACATCTGCGCATTTTCATCAAACAGAGTAAGAAGCTGTTTTTCGATATTAATAATAACCTGGTTCATTAGCCTCCTGATTACAACTGTACCGATTTTAACTGGCGCTTGCGCAGACTTTTTGCAGCATCATTTCGCAATGCACTTAAGTGTTTAAAATAATTATCATCCACATCCTGTGTTATGTATTTGCCATCAAAACAGGAACAGTCAAAGTTTTTCAGTAATTTATTGCCTTTGCGTACGGCTTCTTTTAGATCCTCAAGATCCTGATAAATTAACCAGTCTGCACCGATAATTTCTGTAATTTCTTTCACATCACGATTGTGTGCAACAAATTCATCATGAGCGGCCATGTCAATACCATAGACATTCGGGTAACGCACGGGTGGTGCAGCAGAGGCCAGATAAACTTTATTTGCCCCGGCTTCCCGCGCCATCTGTACAATCTGTTTTGATGTGGTACCACGAACAATGGAATCATCCACCAGTAAAACATTTTTACCCCTGAACTCAAGATCAATCGGGTTTAATTTCTGGCGCACCGATTTCTTGCGCTGTTTCTGTCCGGGCATAATAAAGGTACGACCAATGTAGCGGTTTTTGATAAAACCTTCGCGATATTTTACATTAAGGTGATAGGCCACCTCCAACGCAGTGCTACGACTCGTATCCGGGATGGGAATTACTACATCAATATCATGCTCAGGGTGTTCACGGAGTATTTTCTGTACCAGTTTCTGCCCCATGCGTAAGCGCGCTTTATAAACCAGCACACCATCTATTATGGAATCCGGTCGGGCAAAATAAACATACTCAAAAATACAGGGTTCTAATTCGGGATTCTGCGCGCATTGGTGGGTATGCAATTTACCGGCAGCATCTATAAAAATTGCCTCGCCCGGTTCAACATCACGCACCAGTTCAAAACCTTGTGACTGTAAAGCCACACTTTCAGAGGCAACCATATAATCCACCCCATTGCCGACAATACGTTTTCCATAGACTAGCGGACGTAAACCGTGTGGGTCGCGTATGGCAAGAATACCTTTACCTACAATCATGGCAACCACGGCGTAGCCACCACGACAACGTTGGTGAATCGACGATACCGCTGCAAAAACGGCATTAATATCAAACTCAAGTTTGACTGGTATCTGCAGTTCATGCGCTAAAATGTTCAGTAACACCTCACTGTCGGATTCAGTATTCAGATGGCGAAGATCGGACATAAACAGCTCTTTTTTCAACTCTTCTGCATTAGTCAGATTACCATTATGCGCCAGTGCAATACCATAGGGTGAATTCACATAAAGTGGCTGTGCTTCGGCAGAAGATGAACAACCCGCTGTCGGATAACGCACATGGGCAATGCCCATATTGCCAGGTAATTGCTGCATATGTTTACTTAAAAACACATCTCGAACCAGGCCATTGCCTTTGCGTAAATAAAATCGATTACCATCACAGGTAGTGATGCCCGCAGCATCCTGACCGCGATGCTGCAACACACACAGGGCATCATATAAATCTAAATTAACATCAGTTTTAGCTACAATGCCTGCAATTCCACACATAGTCTGTTTCTCTTGTCCCAGTCAAGGGTTTTTCAGTTTAATGGTCAAAAATTAAAAGTTAATTCTGACAGCTTTAATAAGATAAATTCAGATTCTCTGGAATATAATTCTGCAAAACAATGGCCGTATTTTCAAACCACGGTAATAGTGTAGAACTCTTCCACCATTGTGTTGAAGGTAATGTGGTCAGGCCGCCTATAACAACAAGCACAACGATAATCAGACCACCTCGAAGAACACCAAATACAACGCCAAAAATCCGATCTGCCCCTGACAGCCCGGTTTTTTTCACCACCTGGCTAATTAAAAAGTTAACCAGTCCACCGATTATCAGGGTTGCAATAAATAACACCCCAAATCCGACTGCCTGCCTGACTGCCTCCGAATCAATGCTGCCAGATAACATCACAGACAGCTTTGGAGCAAAAGTTGCTGCCACCCATATTGCAATAACCCAGGTTGCCAGTGAGATTGCTTCTTTCACAAAACCGCGCATCAGGCTGAACAACGCAGATAACACAATCACAAAAACAATAATAATATCGACAACCGTCATAAAATTTACTCTTCAATTAAGTAGTTTGTAAGTGTTCTGATTTATCAAAAGATTAATATTATACGCGGTTCAAGCCTGACGGGTTAAGACTGATTCACTACATAACCCTCAATTTTGTATCGCTTTTTAATCTTCTTTTTAATTTTTTCCAGCGTATTTCTTTCCAGTTCAGGCCCAATCCGAACCTGGTAAATTTTTTTATTTTTTCTAACAGCAGGAACCACGAAACTGGCATAACCAGCTTTTCTTAATTTATCTCGTAATTTTTTTGCATTGGCGTTATTTTCAAACGTACCTACCTGTAGCGCAAAGGCCCGTAGTGCTCTACTGGCACGGTCAGATTTTTTAACTATTTTGCCAGCCGCTTTTTTTCTGACCTGTTTTTTGAGCTGGTCATTCCGTGCTGTTTTTAGAGGCGACTTAATCAGTGGCAGCTGTTTCTGACTCAACGGGGGAAAACTGGGTTTAGGCTTAAATTGAACAGAATGTAATTGTCGAGATCTGTAACCGGAACCATCCAGCAACACGGGGATAAATATCACACCCAGCGCAACAAGTACCGCTGCACCAACAATACGCTGTAATAATGGGGACTCCATCATTATAAATCACTCACCCAGTTGCTATAACCAATAATCATCAACGGATATAAAATTAAGCCTGTTATGCGTCATTACTCTCGAAATATTCAATCGCTTCGGATGCTGTATAAAAAGAACCAAATATAATGACTCTATCGCTTTTAGTTACCTGTTTCATTACCTGTTCACATGCCTGTTTAACTGTGCCTGCACTTTGTAGTTTAACATCTGCCAGTCTGTCCTGAATACGTTTTCGTAACTGAACTTCATTTAATCCTCTGGGTATAGTCGGCAGGCCAGCAGCACACCATTCATCAACACCTGGAGCCAGTATATCTACCACCTGCTCAATATCCTTATCAGCTAACATTCCAGCAATTGCGTAACACCTGCCATCAGGATTGCTCGTAGAGGCCGCTAACTGTGAAACCAGCGCTTCGGCAGCATGCGGATTATGCGCTACATCAACCTGTACCAAAGGAAATGTGCGCAGAGTCTCAAAATGCGCTCTTAGCTGGCATCGTCCCAAACCGTTCTCAATCGCCGACCGGGTAATTTTTATAATATGATTTAAAGACTGTAGTGCAAGAATTGCTGTTGCGGCATTTTTTAGCTGAAATTTTCCGACAAG
>VAPL010180648.1_pt1 | contig 10529 bp, 7 predicted proteins | sample 3395061 | NCBI WGS metagenome assembly VAPL01 (sample SAMN08290444, study PRJNA428436) | hydrothermal vent metagenome | isolation source: Deep-sea hydrothermal vent chimney 2 | place: Pacific Ocean: Juan De Fuca Ridge | depth 2182 m m
ATTCTGTTTTCGGTTTTTCATTACAGGAAAAAAAGATTACTGCTAATCCTAAAATTATTTTTTTCATCGTTTTTGTTTTGCTTGTTGCCAACTTAGATATAAAGGGCTAAGTTCTAAGTAATACAGCAAAAAGTTATATTTTTGATAAATGAAATCAAGTCAAGAAATCAAGGAGCTATTTGCTCAATTGCCCATGGCCACCCAATCGCAATTGTTAGATGAGCTGTTACAAGAGCAGGAATTACAAGGCAAAGTATTATTAGCTGCTCAAGAAGAAATATTGGAGAAAAGGAAGAAAAAACCTTGTCCACATTGCTCAAGCGAAAGTGTATATAAAAGAGGCAAGCAGAAAGGTGTGCAGATGTACCAGTGCAATGATTGTAAAAGATGGTACAGTGAAACAACAGGCACACCTTTATATGACGTCAAGCTTAAATCAAAATGGCAATCTTATCTACGCTGCATGGAGCGAGGTATGCCGATAAAGAAGATAGCAATTGAAATAGGAATAAGTATCCAGACAAGCTTTGACTGGAGGCATAAGATATTGAGTTCACTAAACGAGTTTGTTCCCGAACAGTTATCCTCGGAAGTGGAATGTGATGAATTGGAATTGGCACTTAACAATAAGGGTAGCCGGAATTTAGATAGGGAACCAAGAAAGAGGGGGACCGATTTCAGACGAAATATGGGAAAAGAAGAAGTTACAGTTGTTCAGGTAGTAACAGCAGTTGAACGTAGGGGTGAGAAATATCTGAAAGCTGTTGCTTCAAAACGCCTGAGCAAAGAAGAAATTTCAAAAGCATTGGATGGGAAGTTGGCAGACAAAGCAATCTTAATTACTGACAAGCACCCTTCTTACAAGGCTTTTGCCAAAGACAACCCCTCGATAAAGCACAAAACTTTAATGGCCAAAAATCATGTAGATAGACATGATAAGACAATCCATCTGCAAAAAGTTAACAATGTTCACTCACAGCTCAGGACATTCTTACGCCCATTTAATGGTGTTAGCTCAAAATATTTGCAAAACTATCTGAATTGGTATGCTTATGCTGATAAAATAAGGGAGAGTAAAACAACTTTGAAGCAATGGTTTCTAACAATGCTATTAACAGATCAGGCGTATAATCTCTTTGAGCTTTTTAAACATAATGCTGTTATAATTAGAACTTAACCATAATAATTAAAAATTGACAAAACATATCCCAAATTTTCTGACTTTGTGTAATCTGGCCAGTGGCTGTTATGGTATTGTTGCGGTTTTCAAAGGTGATTTGCTAACTGGAGCAAGTATGATTTGGGCAGGAGCTGCTTTTGATTTCTTTGATGGATTTGCTGCGCGAATTTTAAAGAAATTTTCAAAGATTGGCAAAGATCTGGACTCTTTAGCCGACCTGGTTACATTTTGTTTTTTGCCGGCTTCAATTTTATTTGTACTAATTGAAGAACAAAATGCAGATTTTAGCCTTCCTTTCCTGGGCTTTCTATTAGTAATTTTTGGAGCTGTCCGGCTGGCAAAATTCAATAATGACTCCCGGCAAACAGATGTCTTTTATGGACTTCCTGTTCCGGCGAGCGGCATATTTGTAAGTGCCATTCCTTTTATTAATGACAATACGATGTTTACTGATGTTTTCATGGATTTTCGTACGTTAATTGGAATATCTGTTTTATTATCTGTTATGATGGTTTCTAATATTAAATTAATGTCTTTAAAATTTCAGAGCTTTACCGTTCAGGCTAACTGGCATAGGTATTTGTTAATATTAATTTCGATAGTACTAATCTCATTTATTAAGATTATTGCTCTTCCATGTATTATTTTAGCATATGTTGCATTATCTGTAATACTAAATATTAGAAAATAATCGTTATTTTTGCATCCAGACAAAGCCTTCCTTTTGAAAACCAATTTCAAAAACTAAATATTTTTTGAACAGTTAAGTTATCTTTATTAAACTTATTTGATTTGAGATTATTGACTTTCATATTTAAATCAGTCTTTATCTGCACGATGTTTATACTATTTTCTTCTCAAATGATGAAGGGTGGTGCTGCTGTTGTCAAAATTCCTATTTCATGGGATAGTAGCAATATTCAATCATTTTCTGTTGAAGGAGCCATTTATCCCAAAGAAACCAACGGCTTACCATTGATTTCCATTCAGTTGGAACAAAATGATATTTCGGGATATGAGGTAAAAGACATACTAAAATCTGAAATTTCTGAGGCATTAACAGAGATAATCGAACAGAAGTTTCCTAACAATTATAACTCCGTATCAATAAAAACTCTGAAAGAAAAGGGGAACCAAGTCAATTTCATCGAAATTTTCCCCATTTTGTTTGATTCCGTTTCCAATAAATTTTATAAAGTTGAGTATCTGGAAATTGAGTTGAAAACAAAGTCAGGAAAAATTATAAACTCAAATTTGCGAACTGCCGAAAGTAGAGGAAATTCGGTATTAGCAACTGGTAATTGGTATAAAATACCCATTACAAAAGCCGGTATTTATAAAATTGATTATAATTATTTGCAAAATACCGGTATTAATGTTGCAGCCATTAATCCTAAAAAGATAAAGATTCATGGAAATGGAGGAGGTATGCTTCCTCAGATTGTAGGAGATGATCGACCCAATGATATTAATGAAAATGCAATAATGGTTGTTGGTGAAGAAGATGGAAACTTTAGTAAAGAAGATTATATTTTGTTTTTTGGTGAAGATGCCGACTATCATAAATTATCTGCACCTGACGAACTGGAATATCAGAAAAATTTTTATTCCGATACCACTTTCTACTATTTGACAATTTCAGATCAAGATGGATTGAGGATTACAGAGAAGGAAGACCTTGGCAGCGAACATACAAAAATCAAAAGTTTTGATGATTATATTATTTACGAAAATGATGAATATAATATTATAAATTCGGGTAGAGAATGGTATGGAGAATTGTTTGATTTTACACTTACCTATGATTTCAAATTTGACTTTAGCGATCTAATCCCAGAGACAGATATTGTTGTAAAATCATCTGTCATGGGACAAACTTTCCAGGAAGCTTCTCTTGATTTATCTATCAATGGCCAACCATTGGGGCAACAAACAATCAATACAATTGCAGATGGTTCTTATTTGGCCAAAGGATCGAACCAGATTGAAACATTTAAGCTCAATACATCTACAATACCCTCATCAGAAAAATTTACGATAAGATTGTCTTTTAATCCAGTAGGATCAAAAAAATCAAAAGCGTTCTTAAATTATCTAACCATAATTGGACAAAGGAAATTAAGGCTCTTTGGAAGTCAAACCATTTTCAGGTCTTTGGCAAGCACACAAAATGCTATTTCTACTTTTGAAATTGGCGGCGGTAATTCAACATCTCAGGTTTGGGAGGTGACAGATCCTCTAAAGCCATACAAACAAAAATTTTCTACCAATGGAAGTAACATCACTTTTGGTGCATTTAGTTCGGAGTTAAGAGAGTTTGTAGTTTTTAATGATCAGGACGTTTTAATTCCTGAAGCATCTGCGCAAGTCATGAACCAAAATTTGCATGCCTCTTCAAATGTTGATTTTTTGATTGTCACCTATCCAGGATTTAAAAATGAAGCTGAGCGGTTAGCAGATTTCAGAAGAAATCATGATGGACTCAAAGTTATGGTTGTAACCCCGGATGAAATATATAATGAGTTTTCGTCTGGAAAACAAGATGTCACAGCTATTCGGGATTTTATTAAATATTTGTATGAATTGGGAGCTGAAGGAAACAGACTTCAAAATGTATTGCTTTTTGGGAAAGGGTCATTTGACTATAAAGATAGAATTGACAACAACACCAATTTTGTGCCTATCTACACTTCCAGAAATTCTTTGCATCCGATAGCCAGTTATTCTTCTGATGACTATTATGGTTTTCTTGATGATGACGAAGGTGAATGGAGAGAATCTTATAACGGAGATCTCTTAATGGATATTGGTGTGGGTAGACTTCCAATAAAAACCATTGCAGAAGCCAAGATATTGGTGGATAAATTGATAAACTATGATACCAATTCTGAGACCTATGGTAAATGGAGAAATGAGGTTATTTTTATTGCTGACGATGGAGATGGAAATTTACATCAAAGAGATGCTAATAGACTGGCTACATTGGTCGATACATCTTTTACACAATTTAACGTCAATAAAATATATGTTGATGCATTCGAGCAAATAGAAACTTCCATTGGAGAGTCTGCTCCTGATGTAAATGCTGAAATTGAGCGATTGATAAACAAAGGAGCTCTGATATTCAATTTTACAGGACATGGGTCTACAACAAGGTGGACGTCAGAAACAATACTAAATATCTCTTCGGCAAGTGAATTTAAAAATACTAACAAACTTCCACTATTTGTGACTGCGACTTGTGAATTTGGCAGGCACGATAACCCAAAAGCAATTTCAGGCGGAGAGTATTTATTGCTCAATCCTAATGGAGGCGCAATAGGATTGTTGACAACCGGTAGACCCGTTTTTTCCAGTACGAATTTTATCTTAAATCATGCGTTTTATAACAATGTTTTTCTAAAAGAAGAAGGACGTTTTCGCTCTCTTGGTGAAGTATTCAGAAAAACGAAAAATCAGTCTTTAAACGGAAGCGTTAATCGAAATTTCTCATTATTGGCTGACCCATCTATGACGCTTTCCTATGCCAAAGATGAAATATTATTAATTGCGGATGACGAATCATACCAAGCCGGTGATACCTTAATGGCCTTGGGAACAGTAAAATTGAAAGGCCAGGTTATGAATCGTGAGGGTCAGTTAAACACAAGTTTTAATGGGAATTTGGTTGCTACAGTATTTGACCAGCCTAGTGAGATAGAGACTTTTGGTCATGAAGATGCAGTAATGAAGTTTTTGGTTCGTGACAATGTCTTGTTTAGAGGAGAAGTAACAGTATCAGATGGCGAATTTGAAATTGAATTTATAGTACCAAAGAACATTACTTATGATTTTGAAAAAGGTAAAATTAGTATGTATGCACTGGACGAATCACAACATTTAGATGCTGGTGGTTCGAATATTGAATTTGTGGTTGGAGGAGAAAGTCAGGATTATATTGCTGATAATATTGCTCCACAAATAGAATTATTTATTAACGATACGAGTTTTGTTAATGGTGGAATTACGCGTCCGGATGTACTTTTTATAGGCAAACTCAGCGATGAGAGTGGTATAAGTATATCAAACTCCGAATTGGGACAGGAATTAGTTGCCATACTTGATGAAGGAGAAGAAATTTCTGTAAATGATTATTATTTTAGTGCCAAGGATACTTATAAAATAGGCTGGATAAAATATCCATATAAAGATTTATCTATTGGAATTCACAAAATACGGCTGAAAGCATGGGATATTCATAATAATTTTAATGAAGCTGAGCTTGAGTTTTTAGTGGTAGAAGATGAAAATATTGCCATAGAGAGCTTAATAAATTTTCCGAACCCATTTAGTGATTATACCCAGTTTAGTTTTGAGCATAATAGAGCAGGTGATGATTTGGAGATTATGATTGATGTTTTTTCCATGCAAGGAAAATTGGTAAAACAATTTGCTTATATAAAGGAAAATAGTGAATCTCGCATTTCAGATTTGGTTTGGGATGGGAAGGAAAAAAATGGCGGAACTTTGTTAAGTGGGATATATGTGTTCAGGCTCTCACTTCGTTCTTTGAACGATGGAAGTAAAAAACAAGCAAATCAAAAATTGATAATAATAAAATAATTATATTTAGTACGCATTATCTATTAAATAATGAAAATCAAATTAATATTATTCATAAGTGCATATTTTACAATTGTATCTTCGATAGATGCACAAGTAAATATCGCTGGACAAGATACCTCCAGGAGGGTAATTACTACGGCAGTTCCTTTTTTATTAATTGCTACTGATGCCAGAGCAGGAGCAATGGGTGACGCAGGCGTGGCAACAAGCCCCGATGCTAATGCTACTCATTGGAATATAGCCAAGTTGGCTTATATAAAGGATGACATTGGGTTTAGCCTGTCATATACTCCATGGCTGGGAAAAATAATCAATGATATGAGTTTGACCTACCTGACAGGTTATTATAAAATTAACAAAGAGCAGGCAGTAGCATTTTCTATGAATTATTTCAATTTGGGAGATATTCAATTTACTGATTGGGAAGGAAATGATCTTCAAAACTTTAACCCTCGTGAGTTTTCATTTTCAGGTTCATATTCCAGGATGCTTTCAGAAAATATGAGCCTTGGGGTAACATTAAAATATATTAGATCAAACCTGACAGGTAATGTATTTTCCAGTACAGAAGACGGACAAGTTGGGGTGAGTATTGCCGCAGACATAGGCTGGTATTGGAACAAAGATATAGGTCAAAACTCCAATCTTGCTTTGGGAGCAACAATAACAGATATTGGAAATAAAATTACTTATTCCAATGATGCACAGAAAGAATTTATTCCTACAACATTGAGAATTGGGAGTGCTTACAAATTTAATCTCGATCCATATAATTCTTTAACCTTTGCACTGGATTTTAACAAACTTATGGTTCCTACACCACCTGTCTATGTAGTGGATGATAATGGAAGGGTGATATATGACCAGAATGGTGACCCTGAAATAGCACGTGGTAAAGACCCAAATCGAGCACTATTGAGCGGTATGTTTGGATCATTTACCGATGCTCCTGATGGAGTTTCAGAAGAGTTGAAGGAGGTAATGATTGGTGGAGGAGTAGAATATTGGTATAAAGATCTTTTTGCATTAAGGGGAGGATATTTTTGGGAAAATTATGAAAAGGGAAATCGAAAATATTTTACGATGGGTCTCGGATTGAGGTATAATGTATTTGGTATTGACTTTGCTTATTTAGTTCCTCAAAAGAAGGAGCATCCGTTGGCCGAAACACTCAGATTTACTTTACTCTTTAATTTTAACAATGGTAAGGTAAAGGAATCTATCAAAAACGAAGATACAATTAATGCTCGATAGAACTATTGCTCCTTCAGTAGTCGAGCCTAAGAAATTCAATCTTCCAGTTCCAAAATACATCCAATTTAAAAATGGATCTCAATTTTTCTTTTTGAATATTGGCGATCAGCCAGTCATCAAATTGGAATTTATTTTCAAAGCGGGTAGTTGGTTTGAGTCATCTCCCGGAATAGCATTTTTTGCTGCCAAAATGCTAACCGAGGGTACAATATCATTTTTTTCGAAACAGATTGCAGAAAGGCTAGATCAATATGGGGCATTTGTTGATATCAGCCCTGGATTTGATTACATAAATTTTAGCGTTAACATTCCTACACATCATTATCGTAAAATAGAATCAGTCATTCATGAGATACTTTTCAATCCAACTTTTCCTGAGAAGGAATTGGAGCTGATGAAAAAAATTCAAATTCAGCAGTTGAGTGTCAATGAGAAAAAAAACAATTTTGTGGCTTCGAGATTGTTTAGGTCAAAATTGTATCAAGGATCACCTTATGGAAATGTGCTGACTGAAAAAAGTATTATTGACATAAACACAAAAAGTATAGGTAATCATTTTGATAAATGGGTAAAAGGTAAATTTGATATTTTCGTAACAGGAAATTTTGATCGGAGCTTTCAACGTGGAATTATAAGATCTTTCGAAAAATATCTTTCACCAACTAATAAATTTGAAAGTAAAGACTTCAAATATTCAAAACATTTTGATGAGTACCATGGAAGAAAAGAAAGTTTTCAGTCTGCTATTTTCATGGGAAAAAGAAGCATTGGCAAAGACCACAAAGATTTTAGTCAATTATTGCTATTGAACGAAGTTTTTGGAGGTTATTTTGGTTCCCGACTCATGCAAAATATAAGAGAAGATAAGGGGCTTACTTATGGCATCCAGTCTCATTTGGTTTCGATGAAGAATGATGCATATTTCGTGATAAACTCAGAAGTAAAAAAAGAAAATAAAGACCTGGCGGTTGAGGAGATTCAAAATGAAATTGAAAAATTGAAAAATGAATTGATCAGTAATAAAGAGCTGGCTCAGGTAAAAAGCTATTTGAAAGGATCAATAATTAATACCCTCACAACTCCATTTGCAATTACAGAAAAATGGAAAAATATCTATTTTTATAATCTGGAGAATAATTTCTACGATAATTTGTTTGATAAAATTGATCAAACCTCGAGTGAAGAACTATTACGACTGGCCAACGATTTATTATTTGACAAGCCGCTTTCAAGTGTCATAGTTGGCTAATTCTCCTACCGTAAAAAGTTCCTAAAGCTCCAATACTTCCTTAAACTTGTAGAATATGTCGTTGTTTTCCATGATTCCACTAAATAGTTCTGCTTGTGGGCCAAATGAATAAACAGGAACCATAACTGCCGTGTGACCACCAGTAGTAAATTTTCCCTCTACAACTCCAGTAGCAAGATCACCTCCATTAATGGAAAATCCACCAGTTTCATGGTCGGCAGTAATCACGACTAATGTTTCGCCATCTTTGGCGGCAAATTTTAAAACTTCCCCAACCGTTCTGTCAAAATCAAGCATTTCCGTAATAATATATGGGACATTATTATCATGACCACCCCAATCAATTTGTGAACCTTCTATCATAAGAAAAAAGCCTTTTTTGTTTTTCTTTAGTAAATTCATAGCATATTCTGCTGAAGGTTTGAGCATTTCACCCCTGCCGAGCAAATATGGCTGTAACTGATCGTCAGCAACCAAAGCAGCAATTTTTTCTCCTTTAGCAAACTTTAGAGAGTCCATGGATGTAACAATATCGTATCCCTTATTTTCAAGTTTTAACAGCAGATTTATGCTATCCTTTCTTTGATTAAAGTATTTTTTACCTCCACCAATAAATACATCAATTTCTGTATTTAAAAATTCCAGGGCAATTTCTTCGTGCATACCTCTACTTGGTTGATGTGCAATAAATGAGGCAGGAGTTGCATGAGTAATATCACAAGTTGCCACTAATCCTGTGCCCATTCCTTTTTCCTCAGCCATTTCGAGGATTGTCTTTTTAGGAACATCATTTCTATCAACACCTATGGCCCCATTGTGCGTTTTTTCTCCTATAGAAAAAGCCGTAGCTCCAGCAGCAGAATCTGTTATTAATTTATCCGATGAGTTGGTTTTATTAAATCCCGAAAATGGCATAGTTTTGATGTACGATTCACCTTTATTGGCCATCAATCCTGCATATACGTGTGATGTCCCCATGCCATCACCAATTAGAAAAATAATGTTTTTAACCTTTTTTTTATTTGATTTCTTCTTAGCGTAATTTTTTACTTTGTAGAAATCTTTATTTTCATATTTGGTCTTATCAATTTCTTCAATCTTGGTATAATCAAATTTTTGTGCATAACAAAAAGTAGGAATTGCAAAAAAAAAGAATTAGGAATTTTTTCATAATGGATTAATTAATTTGCTCGAAATTTAATAAAGAAAAGTGCATATATAGACGATGAGCAAGTTTTTAGTTTGCATTTTGAGATACAATTTTATTAAGATGTCAATAATGTAAAATATTGAACTATGAAGTAAGCAAAGATGCAGAACCTTGATCAAGGTACATCCATGTTGCTTTGTGCTGCTGTAATATTGAAGCCGGAACATCCTGTGTCACTTCCCCTTCCAATGAACCTTTTACTGCCACAGCTTTTCGCTCGTCGGGAACGCTGCAAATTATTGCTTTGGATTTCATAATTTGTTTTACAGACATACTGATTGCTTTTTCAGGAACATCCTCAAATGTTGGAAACCAACCTTCGCCCATCTGTTGAAGTCGGCATTTCTTGTCCAGGTTAACCTCAAGGTATGCTTTTTCAATTTCAAAATCAGCAGGGGGATCGTTAAAAGCCAAATGACCATTTTCCCCAATTCCTACAAATGCTACATCAATTGGATGATGTGAGATCAAATCTTGAAGACGCTGACATTCCGCTTGAGGGTTTAATTCTCCATTCACATAATGAATTTTTTTAGGAGATACGATATCGGCAAAACGTTCTTTTAAATACTTTCGAAATGAAGCTGGATGAGTCTCAGAAATACCAATATATTCATCTAAATGAAAGGTAGTAACTTTCGACCAATCAATATCCATTTTTACCAATTCATCAAGCATTTCAAACTGAGATGCTCCAGTAGCTACAATGATGTTGGCTACACCGTTTTCATTAATTGCTTTTTGTATTAATTCAGCTCCTTTAGTGCTTGCCTTTTTTCCAAGTTCTTCCTTGGTAGTTGATACTATAATTTCCATTTTTTTTATATTGATATAAAGTTAAATTAATTAGAAAAAATCTGCAACTGCAAAATAGCTTGTCACAAAACTAAATACAATTACCAATAGTAATCCAATATTCATATTGGTACCCGCTACATGTTCTTTCATAAGATTCTTTTTATTTAAAAGAAAAAATATTGGGATGGCCACCGCCGGCAAAATCAAGGCTTGAAATGCCTGAGAAAAAATCA
>VAPL010306733.1_pt1 | contig 10528 bp, 10 predicted proteins | sample 3395061 | NCBI WGS metagenome assembly VAPL01 (sample SAMN08290444, study PRJNA428436) | hydrothermal vent metagenome | isolation source: Deep-sea hydrothermal vent chimney 2 | place: Pacific Ocean: Juan De Fuca Ridge | depth 2182 m m
ATGCTGATGAAACAGTCGATGTCCCGCACGCACGCTCGCCGGTGCACGCTCGCGAGGACCCCGAGGTAGCGCACGCGCCCGCCCCAGTCGCAGCGCACGTCGTGGCACAGGTCGCCGGCGAGCCCGTCGTGCTCGGCATCCGGGACCAGCACGGCGCGCGCGTGGCGCAGCAGGTGACGCTGCCCGCATTCGACCAGCTTCTCGAGACGATAGGGTCGGCCCGGAATGATCTGGCGCAGCGAGTGGAACAGGTAGTAGCTCGGCACCTCGGGCAGGCACACGCCGAAGCGGCTGTCGGAGACGATCCGGTCGAAGCCGCGTTCGCGGTGCAGGCGGCGCGTGACGGCGCGCTCGCGCCGGAAGGTGGCCAGCACCAGCGGCATGAGGAGGCTCATCTTGACGTAGAACCACGCCGGCCGGCGGCTCAGCGGTTTGGGGATGTCGCGTAGTGCGATGAACTCGCACTCGGCGCCGAGTTCCGCGCGCAGCAGGTGCAGCGCACGCCCGCAGGAGAGCACGCTCACGCGGTGGCCGGCTGCGATCAACCCGCGGATGAGCGGCAGGTCGCGGGTCGCGTGTCCGAGTCCCCAGTCGTGCACCGCGAACAGCACGTTGAGCGGCGCACCGTGCGCCGCTCCCATCGGCGGCGGGTGCTCGCTATGGGATGCGGCCGTGGCCATGGGTGGGCGGGGGCTCGGGGGCGGGCCCGGAGGAGTGTCCGGGGCGGGCCGTGAGTTCCTGGTAGCGTGCCGGGGTCATCGTCGGCAGGTGACGGATGAAGGCGACCAGGTCCCAAAGATTCTGATCGCCGTGCGACAGCCCCCAGGCGGGCATTGCGGTCATCCTCACCCCGTGCTTGATGATCCAGAACAGATCCTTCGGGTCCGTTCCGGCGACGACCTCGGCCAGTCGGGGGGGGCGGGGGTTGAGCCCTTCGCGCAGCTCGGAGGTCTCGACCCCCGGGGCGAGGTGGCAGCCTACGCACATCTCCGCATAGTGTTCGGCTCCCGTATCGACGCGCAGCGGGTCGTTGAGATCCTTCGGGACCACGACGGCGGCGGCGCGCACCCTCACCGAGCGCTCCATGGTCGAGTGCAGCAGCCAGCGGGTCAGGGGCGAGTCGGGCCGGTCCGCCGCAACATTGTAGAGCCCGGAATAGATCACCCCCACCGCGATGGCCGCCAGTAGCAAGAGCACCGCACCGGCGTGTCGGAGTGTCTTCATCGCGTGTCTCCCGGGAATCGATGCGGCGCCGTGAGCCATTATGGGCGCGCCAAGGACACGCGGGAACCCCGGATTGCCCGCTCGGTGCGTATCGCGATGCGAAACCAAGGCGCGCCCGTGCGACGTCCTACGCTGCCGTACGGCGATGTCCCGGTGCACGCCGCGCGCGCGGAATGCGCTACCATGGCACGGGTTCGCCACTGGCCGGAGGGGTATCCGATGAAGACACCGATCCCTGCAATCGCGCGTATCCTGTTCCTCACCCTGTTGTTCGGCGTCGCGGCCGGGGTCCGCGCGGCACCGGTCAACGACGCCGCCGCGCTCTTCGGCCTCAAGTCGGCCAAGGCGGTATTCCTCATCGATTCCGCCGACCCGCTCAAGGTCGCCCACGTACTGCGCTTGGTCGGCAAGACCGCGGCGAGCATGGACCGCCAGGGTGTGAAGGCCCGCGTGGTGGTGGTCGTGATCGGCCCGGCGGTCGCCTTTCTGACCAAGGACCGGCGCGGGATCTCCTACCAGGACCAACGCCCGGTGGCGGAGATCCAGGAGGCGGTGCGCGGTCTGCGCAACGCCGGTATCCGCACCGAGGCCTGTAACGTGGCCCTGCACGGGTACGGCATCGGTCCCAAGGCGGTGATCCCCTCGGTGCGCGTGGTCGGCAACGGGTTCATCTCGGTGATCGCCTACCAGCAGAAGGGTTACAGTTTGGTGCCGGTGTACTGACCGTAGCACCGGCGTTCGCCGCGCGGCCCTGAGTCCTATTTGACGGGAAGCCGCGGGGGCTCTACACTCGCGCCCCGTTTGGCCCGACGCGGGGAGCGCCGGATTCCGGGCGCCGTCCGGAGGGGCGGGCCGTCGTGCCGGGTCTGCGATCCGCGCTTTCGCCGTTTACCTGAAGGAACCTCGTTGTCCCTGTCCCTCGCCGAATGGGCGGTGCTGGGGGCGCTCGCCTCCGGTCTGCTTGGCCTGGCGGCCGATCGCTATCCGGTTCCCGTCAAGTTCGTCTGCTTCACCCTGCTGGGGCTGAGCGGATTGGGCGCGGTGCTGGGCGGCGGCGGTGCCCTGCTGCACGCGGTGACGGCCACGCAGACGCTTCCACTCGGGCTGCCATGGATGCATTGGCATCTGCGCCTGGATCCCCTGTCCGGGTTCTTCCTGGTCGTGATCGGTATCGTCACCGTGGCGGTGTCCCTGTACGGGCCCGGCTACGTGCGCGAGTACGGGCACGGGCGTCAGTCGACCGCGGCGCTGTATCTGTTCACCGGCCTGTTCGTGGCGGCGATGCAGTTGGTGGTGATCGCCGACGACGCCTTCGCGTTCCTGGTGGCGTGGGAACTGATGTCGTTGTCCAGCTACTTTCTGGTCGCCTACCAGCATCAGCACGCCGCCAACCGCCGCGCCGCGTTTCTGTATCTGCTGATGGCCGAGGTCGGCGCGCTCGCCATCCTGCTGGCCTTCGGGGTGCTGGCGGCGTTCGGCGGCGGTTTCTCCTTCGATGCGATGCGCGGGGCGGCGCTGACGCCGGTCTGGGCGTCGGTGGCGTTCGCCTTGGCGCTGTTCGGGTTCGGTATGAAGGCGGGTCTGGCACCGCTGCACGTCTGGCTTCCGCAGGCGCACCCCGTCGCCCCCTCGCACATCTCGGCGCTGATGAGCGGGGTGATGCTCAAGGTGGCGATCTACGGGCTGATCCGCTTCGTCTTCGATCTGCTCGGCGGTCCGCGCTGGGACTGGGGGCTGGTGCTGCTGCTCGCGGGCAGCGCCTCGGCGCTGCTCGGCGTGCTCTACGCGCTGATGCAGCACGACCTCAAGCGCCTGCTGGCCTATCACTCCGTGGAGAACGTCGGCATCATCTGCATGGGCCTGGGGCTGGCCATGATCTTCGCCGGTACCGGTCACCCGCGCCTGGCGGTGTTGGGGCTGGTGGCGGCGCTCTATCACACCCTCAACCACGCGCTGTTCAAGGGACTGTTGTTCCTCGGCGCCGGCGCGGTGCTGCAACGCAGCCACGAGGGTGACCTGGAACGCATGGGCGGGTTGATCCGGCGCATGCCGGTCACGGCGCTGTTCTTCCTGATCGGCTGCATCAGCATCTCGGCACTGCCGCCGTTCAACGGATTCGTCTCGGAGTGGCTCACCTTTCAGGCCGCGTTGCAGGCCCCGGCCCTGCACAGCGGCGTGCTGCGCGCGCTGATTCCGGTGACCGCGGCGGTGCTGGCGTTGACCGGCGCGCTGGCCGCGGCGTGCTTCGTCAAGGTCTATGGAGTTGCGTTCCTGGGCCGCGCCCGCAGCCGTCACGTGCGCCACGCGCGCGAGGTCGATCTGGGGATGCGCGCCGGCCAGGGCCTGCTGGCGGCCCTGTGCCTGGTCTTCGGGGTCCTGCCGACCTTCACGGTACAGGCCCTGGAACCGATCGCGCACCAACTCCTCGGGCGCGGATTGCCGAGCGCCTCGGTGCAGGGCTGGTTGTGGCTCACGCCGGTCTCCCCGCAGACCGCCTCCTATGCCGCACCCCTCGTGCTGGCGGGCATGTTCCTGTTCGGCGGCGTGATGTTCGCGCTGCTCAACGCGCGCCGGCGCACCCGCGCGGTGCGGCGCACGGCGCCGTGGGCGTGCGGTTTCGGTCCCCTCGACGCGCGTATGCAATACACCTCCACGGCCTTCACCAACCCGATCCGGCGCATCTTCCGGCCGGTCTGGGAAGTCCACGAAGAGGTGGAGGAGACGCGTGATCCGGCGCAGCCGCTGCGCCTCACCGGCCTGCGCTATCAACTCCACATCGAGGACCGTTCCTGGAAGACGCTGTACGAGCCGCTCGGGCGTTGGGTCACGGGCGCCGCACGCCGGGTCGGGAAGATCCAGACCGGGAGCGTACGCACCTATCTCGCCTACTCGTTGTTCACCCTGCTGGTGCTGCTGTGGCTGGTTACCTGATGAGCTGGGCGCTGGCCCTGGTGCAGACCGCGCTGTTCGTGGCCGGCGCGCCGCTGCTGGCGGGCTGGATCAAGCGCGTGAAGTGCCGACTGCAGAACCGCCGTGCGCCGCCCGTCACGCAGCCCTACCGCGACCTGATACGGTTGTTCCGCAAGGAGTTGCTGTTGCCCGAAGAGTCGTCCTGGCTGTTCCGGGCGGCGCCCTACGTGATCTTCGGTGCCATGGTGCTCGCCGCCGCCGTGGTGCCGCTGGTGGCGTTGCGCCTGCCCACCGCGGAGATCGCCGACGTGATCGTCCTGGTGGGTTTCTTCGCCCTGGCGCGGTTCTTTCAGGCACTGGCCGGCATGGATATCGGGACGGCGTTCGGCGGCATGGGGGCCTCGCGCGAGATGACCATCGCCTCGCTGGCCGAACCGGCCCTGCTCATGGCGGTGTTCACCCTGGCGATGAGCGCCGGCACCACGGACCTGTCGGTGGCGATCGAACGGATCCTGGGCTCGGGGCTGGTGATCCGACCCTCGTTCGTGTTCGCGTTGTTCGGCCTGATGCTGGTGGCCCTCGCCGAGACCGGCCGCATCCCGGTCGACAACCCGGCCACGCACCTGGAGCTGACCATGATCCACGAGGCCATGGTGCTCGAATACAGCGGCCGGCACCTGGCGCTCATCGAGTGGGCCTCGCAGATCAAGTTCATGATCTACGCGGTGCTGATCGCCAACATCTTCCTGCCCTGGGGCATCGCCACGGGTTTCGGCGCGCTCGCGCTCGCGCTGGGGGCGGCGGCGATCGCGCTCAAGCTGGCGGCGCTCGCCGCGCTGCTCGCGGTGAGCGAGACGCTGCTCGCCAAGATGCGCCTGTTCTCGGTGCCGCAGTTTCTGGGCTTCGCCTATCTGCTCTGCCTGCTGGGGATGCTCAGCCACGTGATCCTGGAGGTGGGCGGATGACGGGCCTGCACGGGCTGGATCTCACCCAGCAGCTGATCCTGCTGCTCGCGGCGCTGGTACTGTTCAGCTCGTTCGCGATGCTCGCCCAGTCGCGGCTCGTCGGCCTGGTGCGGGTCTTCGCCTGGCAGGGCGTGCTGCTCGCGGTTACCACCGCACTGGTTGCCTATGTGTCCGGGCACGCCCACCTCTATGTCTCGGCGCTGCTCACCTTCTTTCTCAAGGGCCTGTTGATTCCCTGGATCCTGCACCGGCTGGTGATCCGGCTGGGGCTGGAGGGCGAGCGGGAGGTCGATGCCAACCGCATGTTGGTGCAGCTCGGCGGTGCGAGCCTGGTGATTTTCAGCTACTACGTGGCGTTGCCGGTGATGCAGCTCTCGGCGCTGTTCACCCGCAACACGATCGCGGTGAGCCTCGCCGTGGTGCTGCTCGGGCTGCTGCTCATGATCGTGCGGCGCAAGGCGGTGAGCCAAGTGGTGGGTTTCATGTCCATGGAGAACGGGCTGTTCCTCGCCGCCGTGGTCGCCACCTACGGGATGCCGATGGTGGTGGAACTGGGGATCGCCTTCGACGTGCTGGTGGCGGCGATCCTGTTCGGCATCGTGTTCCTGCAGATCCGCGCCAGCATCGATTCGCTGGACGTGGACCGGCTCAACCGGCTGAGCGAGTCCGAGCCGTGATCGCGCTGTACCTGACCCTCGCGCTGCCGTTCGCCGGCGCGCTGTTGCTCGGCCTGATCGGCCACCGCCGCGCGGCGGATTGGGTGAGCGTGGCGGTGTCGGGCGCGACCTTCGCCGCCAGTGCGGCGATGGCGGTGCGGGTGCTGCGTGCCGGGCCGCTGCTCAGCGGCGGGCGGATGTTCTACATCGACGCCTTCAACGTATACCTCGTGGTGCTGACGGCGTTCGTCGGTCTGACCACGGCGATCTTCTCGCGCCCGTACATGGCGCACGAGGTCCGCGCCGGGCGCGTGAACGCCCGGCGCATGCGTCTCTACCACAGCATGTACCAGGGCTTCCTGTTCACCATGCTGCTGGCCCTGTCGACCAACAACCTGGGAATCCTGTGGATCGCCATGGAGGGTGCGACCCTGTCCACGGTGCTGCTGGTCAGCCTGTACCGCACCCCGGAATCGGTCGAGGCGGCCTGGAAGTACTTCATCCTGTGCGGCGTCGGCCTCGCCCAGGCGCTGTTCGGCACCGTGCTGCTGTACTTCGCGGCCGCCCGCGTCATCCACGCGCGCGACGAGGCGCTGTTGTGGACCGCGTTGCACGCGGCGGCGCCGGCGCTTGATCCGGCGGTGGTCGCCCTGGCGTTCGTCTTCCTGCTGATCGGCTACGGCACCAAGGTCGGGCTCGTTCCGCTGCACAATTGGCTGCCGGACGCGCACTCCGAAGGCCCGACGCCGGTGTCGGCGATCCTCTCGGGTCTGTTGCTCAACGTTGCGCTGTACGCCGTGGTGCGCGTGAAGATGCTGGTCGACCCGGCGCTCGGTACGCCGCTGGCCGGGTACCTGATGATGGGCTTCGGGATGCTCTCCTTCCTGGTGGCGGTGTTGTTTCTGCACCGCCAGCGCGACATCAAGCGGCTCTACAGCTATTCCTCGATCGAGCACATGGGGCTGATGACCTTCGCGTTCGGCGTGGGGGGGCCGCTCGCGACCTTCGGCGCCCTGCTGCACATGACGGTGCACTCGCTCACCAAGTCCTCGATCTTCATCACCGCCGGCCATGCCTCGCACATCGCGGGTACCCAGCGCATCGAGCGGATCCGCGGCCTGATCCGCACCCAGCCCGCGGTCGGTTGGGGCCTGCTGCTCGGCACCGCCGCGATCGCCGGGTTTCCGCCGTTCGGCGTGTTCACCAGCGAGTTCCTGGTGTTGAGCGCCACCATGAAGGCTTGGCCGTGGCTCACGCTGCCGCTGTTGCTGGGACTGGGCGTGGCCTTCGCGGGGTTGTTCCGGCACCTGCACCCGATGGTCTACGGCGAGCGCCCGGCGGGGCAGGGTCCGGTGGCGGCCAATATGCTGCCGGTGGCCGTGCAGCTCGCGCTGGTGCTGTGGCTGGGCTTGGCGATTCCGGGCTTTCTGGCGCACTGGTTCGATCAGGCCACGCACCTGATCTCCGGTGCCGCGCTGTCGGGTGGCGGGTTGTGAGCGCGGGCGCGCCCCCGCCGGGGGCGGTTCCGGCGTCGTCGGCCGCGTTCGCCTGGCTCGCGGACTTCCTCGATAGGTGCCGGTGCGAGAACCTGCTGGTCGAGGAGGTCGCGGCGGGCGGCTTGGCGCCGGCCCGGCTCGTGCGACTGGACCTGGAGGACTGGGGCGCGTTCGCACGCGTCGCGGCGGGCGTCGGACTGCGCTGGTGCGCGGTCTGGGGCGAGCACCGGGATGCGCAGATCGAGATCAGCGCCTGCCTGGAGCGCGGCGGGGGCTATCTGCTGGCGCGTACCGCAGTCTTGGTGCAGACGCCGATTCTGCCCTCGCACACACCCCACTATCCCGCCGCCGATCGTCCGGAGCGCCATCTCCAGGACCTGCTCGGCGTGGTGTTCACCGATCACCCCGATACGCGTCGCTGGGTGCGCCATCAGGCCTGGAGCGAGCAGGATTTTCCGCTGCGGACGGATTTCCCCCTATACGGGCATCCGTCCGACGAGACCCCGCCGGATGCGGGGTACCCGTTCCTGCGCGCCCACGGCACCGGCGTCCACGAGATCCCGGTCGGACCGGTGCATGCAGGCACCATCGAGCCGGGCCACTTCCGCTTCCAGGCGGTGGGCGAGGCGGTGCTCAACCTCGAGGAGCGCCTGGGCTATACGCACAAGGGCATCGAGAAGCTTGCCGAGGGCCGCGACGCGCAAGGGCTCGCGCGGCTCGCGGCGCGCGTGTCCGGGGATTCCACCGTGGCGCACGCGTGGGCGGCCTGCATGGCCATGGAGCGGGCCGCGGGCTGCGAGGTGCCGGCGCGCGCGCTCGCGATCCGTGCGCTCCTCGCCGAGCGCGAGCGCATCGCCAACCATCTCGGCGACGTCGGGGCGATCTGCAACGACGTCGGCTTCGCCTTCGCGTGGTACCAGTTCAGCCGGCTGCGCGAGCTGTGGCAGCGCGACAACGCGCGGGTGTTCGGCCACCGGCTGCTGCGCGGCGCCGTGGTCCCCGGCGGTACGGCGGCGGACGTCTGCGCGCGGGAGGTCGCGGAGTTGGCGCGCGGTGCCGCCGGACTGGGGGGCGAACTCGATCAACTGGTGCCGATCCTCGAGGAGAATGCGTCCCTGCAGGATCGGCTCGTCGGCACCGGCGTGCTCGCCTCGGAGCCGGCGGCGCGTCTCGGGGTCCTGGGCTGCGTCGCGCGCGCCGGCGGGATCGATCGCGACGTGCGCCGCGATGCACCCTATGCGCCGTATGACCGGCTCACCGTGCGCGTACCGGTACGCACCGAAGGCGACGTCGCCGCGCGCGTGCACGTTCGCCTGGAGGAGATCCGCGTGGCGCTCGAGTTGCAGGGGCGGTTGCTCGACGTGTTGCCCGAGGGACCGGTATGCCGGTCGTGGGAGATCGCGCCCGAGGGCGCGGAAGGACTGGGCATCATCGAGGGCTGGCGCGGGGAGACGCTCGCCTACGTGCGCTTCGGCGCGCGCGGTGCGGTGCGCCGCTATTACCCGCGCGACCCGAGCTGGCTCAACTGGCCGGCGCTCGAAGTGCTGATCGGGGGCAACATCGTGCCGGACTTTCCCGTGTGCAACAAATCCGTAAACGGATCCTATTCCGGACACGACCTCTGATTTCCCTCACCCTGTCCCTCCCCCGGAGGGACAGGGGACGCCTGATTCGGCGTCTCGACAATCATTTCGGAATTTTCGCCGGGAGAAGACGACATGCTGAGGATGTTGCGCAAGATCGCCCGGACCGGGGTCGTAACCGAGGCGCCGCCGGATTCTCCGGGCCCGGTGCTCGAGTCGGTCGGGGAGCGATTGCGCACGGCGCTCGTGCGGCGCTTCGCGGGGTGCCTGGCGATCCGCCAAGTCGACGCCGGCTCCTGCAACGGCTGCGAACTCGAGATCCAGGCTTTGAACAACCCGTTCTATGCGATCGAACGCTTCGGCGTGCACTTCGTGGCCTCGCCGCGCCACGCCGATCTGCTGCTCGTCACCGGGCCGGTCTCGCGGCACATGGAGGCGGCGCTGCGCGCCACCTACGAGGCGATGCCGGAGCCACGTCTGGTGATCGCCGTCGGCGACTGCGGCGCGGACGGCGGCGAGTTCGGCATCTCCTACGCGAGCTGCGGAGCGGTCGCCAATGTCCTTCCCGTCGACGGCGTCATCCGCGGCTGCCCGCCGGACCCCGTGCGGCTGACGCTCGGTCTCCTGGAGGTGCTGAGGAAAAAGTAAGGCGAAAAGGGGACGCCGCCCTTTTCCCGGTGACCCATCGCGCCGACTTCTCCGCATGCCTTGGTTTGCCCGAACCGTCTGTCCATGCGCGCCGCATCACGTCACCCGGCGGATCAATCGTGCGCGGTACAGGAAAGGGCATGTTCGGCAGGTACGGTTCTTTTCCTCGGTCCTGAATGGGGATCATCTCTGCGGCCGCGGGGCGACAGAAGAAGGAACGTGCTGAATAAGGGTGGCGTCCTCTTTATTCCTTATCAGGCCGCATCTTCCACCACCAGCCCCACGTCGAGCACCGCGAGCGCAGCATGCAGTCCCTCGATACGTGATGCGTGGTCGGGGTCAAGCAGGCGGCGCACCACGGTCTCGGTGACTCCGAGCCGCCGGGCAAGTTCCATATTGGACACCTCCTGGCGGCGCATCGCCTGATAGAGTGCGAGTTTCGCTGCCACCCCGGGCGGTACCGGAACGAGCGGGCGACCGCGCGCAGCCGAGGGCTTTGGGATCGCCCGGCGGGCCTGGATGTAGCCCGCTAAAGCGGCGGCCAAAGCGTCCTGCGCCTCACGTAACGCCTCGGCTTCGTCCGCGCCGTCGGTCAACGCCTCGGGCACGTCCGGGAACGCGACCACGACCCGCCTGTCCGCGTCGCGCGTCAGGGTTGCCGGATAAACGTACCGCATAGTCTCACCTCACCGATTCAGATCATTGGGATTTAACCCAAGTTGTTTGAGCATCGCGGCAAGCAGTCCCTTGCCAATCTCCTGTTTGCGGTCCTTCGGTGTCGTGAAGTGTTCGCCGTAATAGAGTCGTCCGTGGCTGCCCTTGCCCTGGTGGGCCGCGAAGCGCACGGGGATGCCGCGCACCTTGCCCAGCCGTTCGACGCGGCGGACGAATTCAGCCCCGATCATGCCGATAGTATCGTACAAATCTGTACGACCGTCAATGCGCTCACCATAGCGGCCCCTTCGTGCAAAAATTCCCATCCTGGTGACTTATCGATTCCATTGCACCTTGCTTCGAAAAGAGAATCGGGCACAGGGTCAGGCTTG
>VAPL010460866.1_pt1 | contig 10528 bp, 4 predicted proteins | sample 3395061 | NCBI WGS metagenome assembly VAPL01 (sample SAMN08290444, study PRJNA428436) | hydrothermal vent metagenome | isolation source: Deep-sea hydrothermal vent chimney 2 | place: Pacific Ocean: Juan De Fuca Ridge | depth 2182 m m
ACCTGGTAAAGGCGATCCAGTCCCATCCCTTCAAAGTCGTAGTCAATTAATTCACCCAGACCACTCTGGTTTTGAAGCCAGTGATCGGTTGCCAGTTCGCTGGCAGGAGCAGCCATTCGGGCAATAATATTGCCCAGAGAAGCGGCAAGCTGATGTTGGTTAAAGCCCAGTGATTTCAGCGTTAACTGTTTCACCGCGTGTAATGCGACTTGTTCAGTGCCTACCCGTCGAGGGCGTACCAATTCTAAACTCGCAATATCGACGGTTTCAAAGGATACCGTGTGACCGTTGTCATCAATTAATGTACTGTGTGATGCAATGATTTGTGCGGTATAGCGTTGTGCGAGGGTTTCGAGAGGTTGCTCAAGTTCAATGCCGAAAAAAACGGTCTGTGTACTGAGTAACTGATCAATACGACTGGATAACACGTGCCATTGTGTTTGAGGGACATCGAAATAACGCCCAAGGTTAATCAAGGTACGTTGTTTCACCTTGCCACTGACGCGTTCGGATTCGACCAGTCGAAAGGTTTTATATGTTTCACCTGTTTTTTTGGTGCGGGTTGTTGTGCATCGAATAAACATGGTCGGTAGCATGGCGTAAACAACAGGATAATACAATGGATTATAGTAATGTTATGGCACTACGTTTTCAGTTAAAAAAACATCCTTGATTTTAAAGAACTTTTTTATTGTAAATTCTTCGGAAAACGAAGAATCAATGACTTATGGATATATTGTGTCGAAAGATGGGCTAAGGAGTGAGGATTTAATAAATTCCGGATTTTGACTTGCCTTTTGGCTCCACAGAAGCACTAATAAATAGTTACATAGCCCGCTGCGCCTACTTTATTAGCACTCCTGTGAAACCAAAATTCTACGTCAAACTTCCGGAAGTTATTAAATCCTCATCCCTAAGTCAAAATCCAGAAGTTCCTAAATCCTCACTCTTATATTCAATGCATTGTGTCAAGGCGCTTAGAATTCACACGTTGTAACAGACTGGTAAATTGCTCAGCTGTAAGGGGGGTACTGACTAAATATCCTTGAATCTCATCACATTGCTGTTCTCGTAAATAATCCAATTGTGCTCCAGTTTCCACCCCCTCGGCTACCACTTTTAGCTTAAGTTGTCGGGCCATCGAAATAATAGCTGCGGTGATTCCCTGGTTGTCGGCATCCACGGTGATGTCGTGGATGAAACAACGATCAATTTTTAAGCTATCGACAGGGAACCGCTTCAGATAACTGAGGGAAGAATATCCAGTGCCAAAATCGTCAATGGAAATATACAGCCCCATGGCCTTTAACACTTCGAGAACTTTTCCAGATGCTTGAGTATCTTCCATCAATATGCTTTCGGTCAGTTCCAGTTCCAAATCACAGGGATTTAAGCCAGAATCTTCTAAGGCCCGTAACACTGTATTCGATATTCCTGGCTCGATAAACTGACGTGCTGATAGATTGACCGAAACCCTAATCACAGGAAGACCGGCGTCCTGCCAGCGTTTATTCTGTTTGCAAGCCGTGCGTATAATCCATTCGCCAAGCGGGATGATCACGCCGATTTCTTCGGCCAGTCCAATAAATTCTTTGGGCAAAATCATGCCTCGTTTAGGATGCTGCCAGCGGCATAGTGCTTCTACACCGGTGATACGTCCGCTTTGCAGGTCTAGCTTGGGTTGATAATAAAGCTGAAACTCATTATTCTTCAAGGCGTTTCTCAAATCAGTTTCATTGGCAAGTCTTTTGGACGCATGGGTTTTGAGATAATCAGCATGAAATTGATAACCATTAATACCTTGCTTTTTGATATGGTACATTGCCGCATCTGCTTGTTTTAGCAAAGCGGTTGGGGTATCACTGTCATGAGGATAAATGCTGATGCCAATACTCGCAGAAATATAGACTTCTCTGCCATCAAGGGTAAATGATTTAGCTAAAATCTCACCAACCCGCCGGGCAACGATTGCCGCATCTTCAGTGTGTTGAATATCGGTGAGTACCATAACAAATTCATCGCCGCCCAGGCGAGCAACTGCATCGCCACCGACCTCCTTCAATTGATTATTCGAGAGTAAGGATTTCGATCTGCCAACCCAATCGCCACCTCGCAAACACAGGACTAGCCGTTCCGCAACTTCTTGCAGCAATCTGTCTCCAGCGTTATGTCCCAAGGTATCGTTGACTAATTTAAAACGGTTCAGATCTACAAACAAAACGGCGATCTGCTCTTGATTGCGCTTGGCCCGTTCCAGGGCGTGTTTGAGGTGGTCTTGCAACAAGGCTCTATTCGGAAGCCCGGTTACGCTATCATAATAGGCCAGATAGCGGACTTGCTCCTCGGCTTGTCGTCTTTCAGTGATATCGACGAGTGAGCCTTCATAATGTTTTGGATTACCATTTTCGTCATCAATCCTTCGTGCCGAAATAGACGCCCAGAGTTCGTGGCCATCGGTGCTTTGGCCTCTAAATTCATGGTTGATGACTTCTTGTTTGTTGTGCAGCAACTGAAAAAAACCATCGGCTTCGTCCTGGTTTGAGAAACAAGCTCTTAAACTGTGAGGGTTGTCGGATAAAAATGAATCCTTGTCTGGCAATCCGATCATTTCGGTCATGGCTTGGTTTGCGCTGACAAAATCAAAGGTCAGCGTTGTTTGAAAAATGCCCTCAATCGCGTTCTCATAAAGCGCTTGATATTTTTTTAAAATAGAGACTGTTTCGGCTTGCGCGAATTGTTTTTCCTTGCTGATCACATTGATGCGGTTGGCGAGCGCGAAAGATAATAGGATGACCTCGATAGCTGATCCTAACTGTATTCCATTTTCGGTGATCAGATTACGCGGCAAAACCCCGATTTTGTTCAGTGCAAATACAATCGCTCCAATTAAAAATCCCATCCAGGCTATTGTGTAATAGCGCGCCGGCGTATATCCACGTCGCCACATCATGCAGCCTGCGGCGAGGCTAAGCGACGCCATGACCAAACTGTTTGCCAGAGAGATACCAATTGACAACCTATAGAATAAAACAAACGATGCGATAGCATTAATAAGAGCAATGGTCGATGTCAGGGATATTAGTTTATAGAACTGAATGCTTTGCTTTTTAAGCTCGAGCAAGCTAATCGTAAAAAGACCTCCAAACGCGAGAGCGGCGCTTACACTGACAGCTAGAATTTTTTCATTCAACCACGGATATTGAGGCCAAAAATAATGGTAGGAGAAGCCTCGCAATGTTAACTGGAAAATGGTGAAACAGATTACAAAAAGTACATAATAGAGATAGCTACGGTCACGAACAGTCACATAGATGAATAAGTTATACAGGATCATGACCAGCATCATGCCGAAATACAACCCCTGCTTAATTATCAAATGTTGTTCTGCTCTCCAAAAACCTTTCTCGCTCCACAGCGCAAGGGGTATTTGCATTGAGCCGCTGGTTTGTACACGCATGTAAAGGGTGATCTGGTCACCTTCTGGTACGCGAATTGGAAACAAGAAGTGTCGATGTTCAATGGGGCGCTGTGCGAAAGGTTGATAATCACCGACATGGAAATGATCAACGATCTGGCTGTTACGATCCAGGTAAATATCAACAGAATCAAGTAACGGATAGGACAAAGCCAAAAGCTGCACAAACGGTGATGCGCTGGGGTTTTCCAGCTCGACAGCAAACCAATAAACCGACGAAGTGAAGCCAAAAGCAGGCACACTGGTTTTATTGTGTTGCCATTGTTTTGTCAACGCAGGGTTTCGAATATTCTCAATCGACCACTTGGCCTGGGGATCTTCCAGGTATGCCAAGTCCATCCCCAGTGGATAATACTCGGTCTGCTTGTCTAGTATAATGCGTTGAAATGCGTGAGCGGGTGTCGCTGACAATCCAATTAGAATTAGTAACAAAACAACTGCCACACTGTTTGAATAGAGCCCTTTTCCCATAAATTCTATTGTGCCGTTCTGTTTTTGTACCCTTAAACTTAGAGTCGCGTAGCCATTCTACAGCAAGGTTTACCAACAGGGCTATCTACGAAAAAGAGCGTGTTTTGAACTCTGTATTTTCATGCGCGGAGAGTATCATACTCGCAACATATCTAGCACTCAGTCGACACAGGATTGATGGGTATGTGAAGCCGATAAGCGGTCATTTACTGCGTTGCACTCGCTTGAATTAACCCTACATAGGAGGCTGTCCGAGAATAGAAGCCGTAGCGAAGGAAAGCGGTTTTGAGTCCATTTTTTCGATTAAATGAGGCGAATACTTGTTGTATTGAACGAATTTAATCGGAAAAATGGGCCAAAATCTGCTTTTCAGTAGTAGGCTTTCTATTCTCGGACAGCCTCCTAGTTCTGCACACGCGCGCCTTGCAGCTAACCACTTTTCAACTACGCCTACACATTAATCCTAAGCTATCGGAATACTAGCTTCTTTAGACTCAATGTCCATTCTAACCTGTTCTCAGAGAATATATTGCTAACAAAATTGTGTGATATGACACACATAAAGCGTCACATTACATATATTAAATTGTAAGGTAAACATGCGCTTGATGATAATTGAATGATTTAATGGGGTGTGATTAAAAGTGATGCGCGATATAGCTATAACTCAATATTATTCCACCTAATCAATATAAGTGATTGATTTCTCGATTCAGATTTTACTCATTATAGAATGATTTAAACAAAAACACATCGCTTTTAATCGCACCCGATTTAATGTTGATGCTCTTGAATGGCGCAAAAAATGCTGCGCAATTTGGATGGACTGATTTATTTGCTGGATAATTAAGAGTCAGTTCCTCTAAGGGTCTGGAAATGAATAAGTTATCGTTTTTGCACCCAGGTTTAGGTTAGATTCTGTTGATCTGATTGAGCAATACCGAAGGCGTAGTGTGCTACGTTGAGGATTTTGCGATTGAAGATCGGCAGAAAATGTTTTGAAGCTGGGATGCAAAAACGGTGAGTTGTTTATTTACAGACCCTATAGGAGCGTGCATGGAATAACTTGAACAATGATGGCGCAGGAGCAAAAAAACCAGCCAGAATGTTCAAGTTATTTTATGCATGTTCCTTAGCCAGTGCTGGTATCCATTCGATCTATGGCATGAACTGGTGCATTATCGCCCGACATCAAATCAGTGATGGCGGCATAGACCCGTTGATGTTGTTTTACCTGAGATAGATTCTCAAATGCTGCTGAAACGACGGATATTTCGTAGTGGCGATCACTAGCAAGATTCACCACAACCTCAGCATCAGGAATAGCAGATTGGATACGCTGCTTGATTTCGTCGGAAAGGTTGGTTGAGAAAGACATTATTAGTTATACCTCTATTTGGGAATGAGTATTTTATTACTTGGTAACGACTCAGCTTACCCTCTATTTTGTCCAATAACTTCGTTGGAAGTGCTCATTTACACCTGTAAACTCCGCGCTTTCGCCTTGCTCTTGGACAAAATAGAGGGCAATCTAAGCAGTTACTGATTACGCTGAGTAGTTACATTACTTGTATATTTTGGCTTGTCTTTTTACCCGCCTTCCGCGTTATAACTTCGGTTGCACTGCTTAGGAACGTGCATGGAATAACTTGAACAATTGACCTAGGGTTTTTGTTCATATTCAAGGCGCGAAAACAGGCGCATAGTGAGCTATGTAACTGTTTTCGCAACACCGAAGATGAGCAAAAAGACAAGTTAATTGTTCAAGTTATTTCATGCACGTTCCTTACCCTATGTCGCTCTACGTTGTGTCTTAAAGACGAACAAATGGTATTCGCAATATGGGTACGTTATTTATTGCGAGTTACTGTAACTCACAGCACAATCTGAATGTCTAATCGGGCACACCTATTTTCAATTCGGTAATCACCTCATTATTTTCAGTCTTGGGTTTAATCGCATGATCAAGAATAAAGATGCGTTCGACGCTGATTTCGGTTTTTTCGGTCAGATAGTGTGAAATAGCAGTCGCTCGCTGATTGGCAAGTGCTTCTAGTTCATCATTACCTACCGCAGTGGCTGCAACGAGTTTTTGTTTAATTTCTTCGTAAATCGTTTTTGCGGTTGCTGGGTCGGGTGCATCTTCGGCTTTATCGATCAATTCGTCCGCTTGTCGAGGAAATTTGTCTTCAAACAGATCCGACAATAATTCCTGATATTCTTCATCGTTTAACACCACATCATCGACTTTGTCCGGTCGTTCGTCCTCGTCTAAGTCTTCCCATTTAACAGATTTGATAGTACGCATCACCTTCTGATCTGACAGCGCTTTGCCGTCGTCTTCTTGATATGCAACCCCTCTTACCTCCAATTGCAGTTGTGGGCGTTTGCCAAGACCTGTGGCTACAGTACTCAGTATTGTTTGCTGTTCCTCATTGATTTCAGAACTGCCAGCTTTGAATTGGATACGGCTCAAGTCAGCATCCGAGCCGACCAAGCTAGCCATCATTGAAAATGGAGCTGTCACAGCTTTTGTCACCAGGTTAACCAGTACCTGGCCGATGAGTCCGAAAACACTGAATTGAGGGTCATCCAGTCTACCCTCAATTGGAAGATCGATATCGATTACACCGTCTGCATCTTTCAAAAGACCAATCCCCAGTTTGATCGGGAGCGAGACGCTGTTAGGACTTTCAATTTCATCTCCCAGGGTGAGTTGATTGATCACCACTTTATTGGTTGCATTCAGACTTTTTTTCTTGATTTTGTAACCCAGATCCAGGGACAGTTTTCCTTTTTCAATTTTATATCCGGCAAATTCCGCCATATAAGGGGTTGCCGTGGTCATATCCAGTCCTTTGAAACTCATATGCATATCCAGATGGTCCTCCACGTCAAATGGTGAAAGACTTCCCTTGATTACAACAGGGGAGACCTTGTTAACCTTTCCTTTCAATAGAACACTGGAACGTGATTTTTTATCTGCAGATATATTTTTGATAGATCCGTTTAAACGTTTGATATTAGCTGCAAACGGTATGATCATGGATTGATCCGCGAAATAACTTGATCCATTGATAAAGTTAATAGAGCCGATTTTAAAATCGAACGGGTTTTCGTCTTTTGTCTGGGGTTTCGGCTTTTCCTTCTTCGATTGAGAAGTTTCTGGAGAGCCAGGAAAAATCTTGCTGATATTCGTTGATTTGTCTTTGTAAATGATGACTTTGGATGAAATCCTGTTGATATCGATTTTAGCGATATCAAGTTTCATAGGATCAAGAGCAAACTTTATGTTGTCGAGCGTCACCGCTTTCCAAGCCAAGAATTCCTTTTTTGATTTTTCTTCAATAGTTTGCAAGTTATTGATGCTTACATTTCCAGTTAAATTGACCGATGGTTTACCGTCCTGGCTGAGTTTGAAATCAAATTTGTTATCCAGATCGATACTGCCTCTGACGAGCTTTAACTTGGTCGATTGGTCAAGATAAGGTTGAAATGCTTTGAGACCCAGCTTATTAGCCGTAATATCGAGTTGTGCTGAAACCGGGTCGATGGCAACCTTACCCTTAGTATTGATCTTCCCGGTTTTATTGACCCCTATTTGGACATCTAAATCGAATTGATTAGCGGGTTTCGTACTGAAATTACTGACCCCTATGGTGATTGGTGAAAGATCGAGTTTTAGCGGGTTGCCCTCGGTTTCCTGAGTAAAATCAACAGCGTAATCATTGAGCGCCACGTTGACAACCTTAACCAGCCAGGGTTTGCTGTTGTCGCTCTCTGTCGTTTTATCCGGTTTCTTGACAGGCTCCTCGGACGACTTGCCCACGAATAAAGTATTGAAGTTGACCTCACCGGTTTTACTGATGTGGGTTATGAATTTTGCAGCTGTTGAGTCAACCTTGTTAATGACTACCAGTTGCTTGATCAGATCGAATGAAATACCGGTCAGCGAAAACTCTGGAATACTGATCACCGATTGATCAGAATCTTTCGGTGTTATATTGAAATCATTTAAACGAACAGATGCATTCGAAAGCACAAGTTGAGGCTGATCTCCTTCAAGGTGGAAGGCGTAATTGGTTTTTACACCGAGTTTACCCTTGGGGATTTTGAAATTAAGCTGGTCTTTAGCATAGTCCCAGAATGTATGAGCATTTAACGCTTTAATTTCCAATTGTCCTGTTGATTTGATTGATGGATTCAGCTCCAGATCGCCTTGCCAATCAAGAGAACCACCTGCACCAAGATTCAGTGCCAAAGAAAGTCCTTGCTCATCATCTGATATTTTTGTTGTCAGATTTTGAACGTGGAGATTGAGTGGAGTAATATCAGTTTTGAAGGGACTATCAAGTGATAGATCGGCAAAATCGATTTTTCCTGTTTCGATTTTGATATCTTTGACCCAAACCGGGAACAGTTCATCTGATTCCTCCGAATCTTCTGGCTCCTCTTCGGGTTCGCCAGGTTTTGCGAGATCAGCCAGATTCAGTGAGCCATCTTTGCGGATTTTGATGTTCGCGTACGGTTCGGTGAGGCGGATTTCGTCAACTGCCACCGCCAACTTGGCAAAAGAATTGATCACACCGTAGTTGATGAATAACTCACCCAAGCCAATGATTTTTTCATCGTTGGGCTCTTTCATTTCAAATCCTTTCAGGCTTAACGCTAAGGTAAAAGGATTGAACCGGGCTTCAGCTAAAGAACCAATTTTCCCCGTTTGCTCTTGAATGATATCTGGTAGCTTGGCTTTTATGGCCCAGGGAACCACAAAAAAACCGAGAATGGCATAAAAAGAAATCAGGCCAGCAATGATTAATAGTGGTTTTTTGTATTTCATGGTTTTTGCCTTCTTATTATCTGGGAAACGCTCGTTTCACTGAGGGTCAATACGGTGCAAGTATTTCACAAGTAACATAGAAACCACAGAAAAAAAAATATACACCGAGTTTTTGTATATAACTATCCAGCACTCCAAGACACTGGAGCGTCTTCCACACTGTGTTCCCACGTTATAGCGTCACCGCGCCAATCAGTTAAGGAGCAATCATCGTGTAATCTGGATGAAGCATGCGTAATCCTGGTAGATTGAGCGTACTCCACTCCCTGATTTCGTATACTTCATGCGGATTACATATTAACGTATTTCGTGCATGTTCCCTACGTCTGAATCGTTACAGCAGTTTGGATCAGTTTATCTCGCACCAAATTGAGATGTAATCTCAAGTTGTAATGCTGATCCTCGTAGGATAAAGGGATTTCAACCTTATGTACTTCGGTTTCAATTTTATCCAGTTCAGCGACCAGGTTTTTGATGTCGTGGGCATCGTTTTCTTCATAGGATTTCTGGTCTATGGCTTTCAACTGTTCATACCAACGGTATATTCTGGAGCGCGTTCGCCAACGAAAAACAGGTGGAATAATCTTAGATAAAGGCAACAACAGCGCAAGCAAGGGTACCAACATCACCTTCATTTGATCAATAAAGGTGGCGATCCAGAAAGGCAGGTAGCGTTGTAAAAACGGTGCCCCGGATTTATAGTAGCGACTGGCGACTTCATTGACAGGAAATTCGTTGTATTTGGGCGAAGGAAATTCGTGCTCAGATTCAAATAACTGAGCATGACCATGAACTTCGTCGGCTGCCTGTAATAGCAGATAAACCAGAGCCGGATGCAGATCATTTCGAGCCACCAGGTTGACTGTTGGTGCGATCAGTGTTGTTGCGTTCGATGGGATATTCTTAGCCAGATCGATAATACCCTCGGGTAAGGTGATTTTGGATAAATAGCGATGTAATCGAGTATAGGCATCGGCTCGTTCAAAATCCATCAATACAATGTTTTCATTGTTGAGTAGTTGCTGTACCGCCTCAGCAGTAGGGGAAGTAATCATGATAGCAGCATCGATCTGACCTGCAACTAGTGCCTGGCCAGCTGCTGTACCTCCCAAGGGTAAAGCTTCAACGGTGGAATTCATCTGGTTATCACTCATCAACTGCATCGCCACAGTCCGTGTACCACTACCTTCTACGTCAATAGCAATTTTTTTGTTTTTAAAATCAGTTAACTGATTTAACGTCTCGTCTTTTTGATAAAAAAACCAAAGCGGTTCGTAATATAAACTACCCAGCGTTGTCAACACAGTGTCTTGATCAACGACACTGGTTCCTCCTTGAACGAAGGCAATATCAGCGCTATTCTCATTTAGGCGTTTTATATTTTCCGCGGACCCAACGGATGGAAGAATTTCCACGGTAATATCGTTACGTGCCAGTATAGACTGATATCGTTTTGCAATTTTGAAATAGGCCCCATCTTCACGCCCGGCTGTAATGACAATCTTGTCTGGTGGCGCTGGTTTAATGAATTTGGATGCGAACCAAAATGCGGCGATTGTAATCAGCAACGCAGGGCCGATTGTAATCAGAAGATCTTTGTAGGTTCCGTTTTTTTTCTGCATGAAAGAATCTCCATAACTTGATTTTTACGTATCCGTTATAAATTCTAGGGAGCCACAAAATTCTCCTGAGATTTTTCTTCAATTAGCTGTGCAAGAGAAGGCAGCTTGAATTCGCCACTG
>VAPL010283636.1_pt1 | contig 10527 bp, 8 predicted proteins | sample 3395061 | NCBI WGS metagenome assembly VAPL01 (sample SAMN08290444, study PRJNA428436) | hydrothermal vent metagenome | isolation source: Deep-sea hydrothermal vent chimney 2 | place: Pacific Ocean: Juan De Fuca Ridge | depth 2182 m m
ATCGTGATCAACCTATCCGGGTATGATCAGGACATTCAGAATTTAGTCGTAGCCATCACCTTAGATCAATTTTACAGCCAAATGCAGAAAGCGGGACACAGTTTCATCGATGGTGATTACCGTGAAATCACTAAAATGGTTTTGGTTGATGAAGCAGATAATTTTTTGAGTCAGGATTTTCAGGCAATCCGAAAGATTCTCAAAGAAGGGCGTGAATTTGGTGTAGGAACCATACTTTCAACCCAATTTTTGAATCACTTTTCCACAGGGGACAATGAATTCGCCAACTATATCCTTACTTGGGTAGCACACCGCGTGTCAGAGATTAAAAATAAGGATATTGCGACATTGTTTGGTAAACAATCTAAGGAGATGATCAACCAGCTTATGACAGAGATTTCAGGGCTGGAGAAACATGTGAGTCTTTGCAATATTGGTGATGGAAGGCCTAGAAAAATTAAGGATAAGGCATTTTGGGAACTAATTCTTAACAATACTGTAAGGAATTAAATGGCTACTACAATGATTTTTGGAATGTAGGTAAATTTAATGACAATTATTGAAGCAATAAAAGAAACAATTCGATTAGCAAATAAGCCACTTTCTGTTAATCAAATATTCGAATCAATAGTTAAAAATCGTCTTTATGACTTTAACACAAAATACCCAAAAGGAGTTGTTAATAGCCAATTAAGACGACATTGTAGAGGCATTGAATTTCCTTCAGCGAACCCCGTGAAACATTTTAAAATTATAGGGAAAAATAAATACACTATTTTAGTAGCAGGTGAAATATATCTACAGCCTGTTAAAAGTGTCGAGAGTGATACGCGCGTTCAAATTCCAGAAGAAATTCTTGAAAAAACATACCAGGATCATAAGCAATTGATTAAACATGAATTGTTAAGCACAATTGTGCGCTCAGACCCTGCATTTTTTGAACAATTGGTTGTCGATTTGTTACTCAAGATGGGGTATGGAGAGAATGGTACTGGAACCAGAAGAGGGAAAGTGGGAGATGGAGGTATTGATGGAGAAATACTTCAGGATAAACTGGGATTGGATCGCATATATATACAGGCGAAGAGACATTCAGAGAAAACTATAGGAAGCCCTGTTATTCAACAATTTGTTGGAGCTTTGCAGAACATTACCAAGGGTGTTTTTATCACTACGAGCTCATTTTCTAAGGCAGCCATTAGATATGCTGAAGAGCAACAACAAAAAACTTTAGTTTTGATTGATGGGGATAAGCTTACGGATCTAATGGTAGATTACGGACTTGGCATAACTGAAGTAGCAGCGTACACTGTTTATAAGGTTGATGCTGGATATTTTTCAGAAGGTTAAGATATATTTTTAATCTTCGACAATACTAGCAGAATAGGTGAGAAAAACAATGACAAGCAAACCAGAATTCCGAAGTATTCTTTTGGATAATCTTAAAACGGATAGTGCCAACCCTAGATTGCCCAAATCATTTCATGGAAAATCTGATAGAGAGATAATTAACTACCTGTTGTTAGAATCTTCTTTGGTTGAATTGATGCAGGCGATTGGAGAGAATGATTTTTTCCCAGGAGAACAATTGCTTGTGGTTAAAAACACAGAAGGAAATTTTACAGTAATAGAAGGTAATCGCCGCCTTACTGCCGTTCGCTTACTCAATAATCCAGAGTTAGGAGAGGTTCAAACAAAAAAAGTTAAGAGAGTTTTTACGCAAGCAAAATTCAAACCTAAAGAGTTACCATGTCTTGTTTTTAATGATCGAAGTGAGATTCTCAAGTATTTAGGATACCGCCATATAACAGGTATTCAAACATGGAAATTGCTTGAAAAAGCACGATATTTGTATGGATTAAAAGAAGAGCTTTTTTCATCAGAAGACCTAAATGATGTGTCTCGAGAAATTGCTAAAATGATAGGCAGCCGTATGGATTATGTCCGCCGTCTTTTAGTTGGATTTGATCTGTATAAATTTATTGAAGACAATGGTTTTTATAAAATTCCAAATCTGAATGATACAACTTTTCATTTTAACTATATTGCCGACAGCTTAAACCATGCAAATATTGCAAAATTCCTAGGGGTTGATTTCAAATATGAATTACCTACAAAAAAACAAAAATCAAATCATATTGAAGAATGGACCCATTGGTTTTTTGACAAAAATAAACAAAACCAAACACGTTTAAAAGGAACAAGTGGAGATCTAACAAAGCTCAACAAGGTTTTAGGGGACCCAAAAGCTTTTGCTAAGTTTCGTGAAGGATATAGTCTTCTTAAAGCATATCAATTAACTGATGATCTGAATATTTTGTTTTATAATTCAATTCAAAAATCTCTGGATAATCTAGAGCAGGCTGATGCCGTAGTACATCGAGTTAATAACTTTGTTGATGGTTCAAATGATGACCTGAGAAGTATCATGAAGCTATCTCGTAAAATTAAAAATACTATTGAAGATTTGCAAGATGACATTGATTGATTCCATTTCATACCAACTTAATAATTTAAACTTAGTGCCTCTTGAAGAATCAAAATTTTTGCATTTTCTTTATGCTGATTATGTAGAACTACTGGCATTATTTTCAAATGGCGACTCTGTCACAGCCGTTCATCTGATTTCGCGTTTAGAGGGAGAGGGAATTAGTATTATTGACGATGAATCAAGAAATGATACGGGCGATGAAATTGGTTCACTAAACGATCAAGTTAAGGATAAACAAGAGGCTTGGAGCTATGAAGTTTTTTCCGTTATTTCTGACAGATGTGTCAGCTTTGGAGAAAAGTATCCATTTTATGTTGATGATCGTCGCATTGTCCTAAAGGATGCTCTAACAACAATACAAAAGATATATTTAATGCTTCTTTTGTCTTCAAGTTTAAAGTATTTTCCAAAATTGCAATCAAATCTGACTAGTGAATTTGAGAAAATTTCATTCTTTGCGCTCAAAAATTATTTACCTGATCAGGCAAAAGTTAAACAATTTGGGAAAAAATCTGATTATACTGGATCGGCAATTGAAAAAATTAGAAAATTAGCAGTAGACATGGGCCTAGAAGTGGATGAAGATCATCTATCTGATATTTCGCCCCAAAATAACCAAGAAGAGGGCCTGGATCTTGTTGGCTGGCTTCCATTTGCTGATCAAATTCCCAGCATGTTAAGCGTGCTGGGGCAATGTGCATGCGGGAAAGAATGGAGAAACAAACAGACTGAAACCAAAAGATATGAAGAATTTTTAAAGTTTTATAAGGTCTTCCCTATCCACACTCTTTTCATTCCTTATGCCTTAGGAAGACCAAACAATAGATTTTATCAATCTAAAGATATCAACAAGGGGTCTCTTATATTTGATAGAAAACGTATCTTAGAACTTGCAGGGGAAGATCTAACTTTTTTTAATGATTTTGACTCAAGCGTAATTGTCCAGCATTTCATTGAGTATGAGGAAGATACAGTATAAAAGATACTTATAGTGACACATGTCCTATGTCGCCAATTAATTTCACCCTCGCGGCTAGTACCTCAACCCCCCTATTAACATGGGCCAAAAACATATCATTAACTTTGTCCAACGATATCTTGTCTCGCTGAAGGCGTACCAGTAATAACGACACATATATCAGGTCATCTTTCCCTAAAAGAGTATAACGGTTAATTTCACGTCCTTGCTTGTAATTTTCAGGAAGAATCTCAGGAATCCCAACCTCTTCAAGAGACAGACAAAATCCAAGACGGCATAAAATATTGGGGGTGATTCCAGTCCTAGACTTTAACTGTCGAAGACGGTTATCTGCTTCAACCGTAAATGGGATACGTTGTAAGGTTAGTTCGGACATGGGGTTTCTTCCGGCCAGAAATATTCTTCTTCAACTACAGTACTTTTCGTTTTTTTGTTAAATTTCAGATGGTAACAGTGAGAAATGCAGGGTTGAAGCTCAGAAAAGAGCTGTTGGTCGACTTCCGTATCTGTTGACAATAGAATGACCTGGTGAGATGCCTCAGGAAAATAATTGCGTATTAAATTCATCCGATGATCACTATCCAATCTTGCAAGTGGAGTATCGATGATAACCGGTAAAGGTCGTCCGGAGGTCTTTGCCAGACCCCATAGCATGGCTACGGCATAGAGCTGTCTTTCTCCGGAAGACAGATGTGCTTTAGGAATGGCATTTCCATCATGGTCATAGAGAGTGACAGCAAAACTATCTGGGTCAATTTCAACCCTTTCCAAGATATCTCCTTTTCTGGAAAGACTATTGAATGCTTGAGCAACACTTTTCCTCAGCTGTGCAATCTTGCTTACTGTGAGTTTCTGCAGGTAGTCATTTAAGACATCGTTAACTTTATCTACCACCAGCAAACGATCCTGGGATTGCTGGCGTTCAATCAGCTTTTCCAGCTCTTTTTGATGCATCCTTAATGAATTTTTTAATCTATCTACCCTTTCCACCAGTTGTTTTTCTTCTTGCAGTAACACACCATGTTCTTGATTGAGAATGGCCAGTTCCTCAAAGATAGGCCTTATTTGTTCATCTTTTGGGATTTTATCAATTTCTATGATAATTTTTCGAAGCTTTTGTGTCGTCTTCTGTAATTTCTGACTTACTTTTCGAACAAGAATTTTGGACTCTTTTTCTGCAGCATCAAGTGCTGCTTCTATAGTATTAGCTGTCGCTTCTGTGTGACCAAGGATAATTTTATTTTTTTTGTCATCGGTTATTTCCAGCCGTGATCCTGCCAAACTGGTGATTAGATCATCAATTTGTATGAGGGTCGAGTTGGGGAGGGCTGGAATGGTTCGGGCAGCCTCAAGAATTTCATCTCTAAATGCTTCTATTTCATCACGAACAATTGCCTGACGATGAAGGTCTTTCTCAGTGTTGAGTTGTTGTTTTAGATCTTTTGAGATGGTAGGGCATAGGCTAAAGGGAAAGTTTCTTTCGCACTCGTGGCGTATTGTATTTTCTAGTGACTGGATTTCTGATTCCAGCTTGTTCCTCTCTGTTTTAAGGGCATCGCGTCGAGTTGCAAAGAGATTTCCTTCTCTGTGAAGTGCAGTTTCTCTATTTCTTATTTCAGTAAGTTTGCCTTCTATTTTTGTTCGAATCGAAGGAAGAGATTCACTCAGGCATGAATATATTTCTTCTTCATGGCGACTAATTTCCCTTTCTATCTCTGCCCATTTCTTCTTGTCATTCTCCAGTGAACTACTTTTCAGTTCACGTTTTTTAAATATGGTCAGATCTGCCTTTAGCCTTTCAACGACATCAAGGCCCAGTAGTGTTTTTATTGATTCGGCAAGCGTTTTATTGCCATGTTCGTCATCAGCAATGTTTTTGATCTTTTCTCCATCAAAAAAGAATAACTGAGACAACCGTTCAGGAATAATTCCTTCTATAAATCCTTTCCAGTATTCTTCTGTAACATTATTTTCCGGTTTGTCATTGATAAGGATCTGCAGTGTCTCTTTGACCCTGTTATTTTCACTTTCTACCTTCCAGGAACGCTCAACGAAATAAGTAGTGTTCTCACCCAACGTCACATAATCAAATTCAATGGCAATTCGTGCAGAATTACAAGGTAATACAGAATGCCCATGGTTATGAATCTTCCCTCGTAAGTATGTTTCGTACTCTGCCTTACTCGCTCTACTATTGAGAGAATTTTTCCCGTAGAGAACAAGTTTAACAGCCTCCAGCAAGGTGGTTTTTCCAGAGCCATTTTTACCGCCAAAAAGGATGATTGGCCGTTCCATAGGGCGTGCTGAACGTGGAGCCAGATCAAGGATTACTTCGCCTGCGTACAACCCGTAATTTTCAAGAATAACCTTTTTTAATAACACAGCGTAATGACCTTAGTTGGCATGAGAGCTTGAATCATGTGAGGTTCCAATCTCCGCAAGTACTTCGTCGCGGCCTCTCCAATCTTTTCTCAATATTTTCTCAATGTCATTAAAAATTGTGGCCCGTCTACTCATTCCAAACTGTCGCCGCTCAGTATCAAACAATTCTGTTAGGAGACCAACGGGGACATTATGCTCTTCACATGTTTCTCGTAACACCTGTAACTCTAGCCCATTCATTCCTGCCCAATCATTTGCTGAAATTGGTAAACTATTTCCTGTGGTTTCTTTATAAATTCCAGGGATTGAATCTTCCCAATCACCTTCCTCAAAAAGCCACAATCGTCTGACCTCCAACAATTCTGCCTCTGAGATTAAGATGATATCAGTGCCTTGAGGGCTCTCTTGAAGAGCAAGCTGAGTTTGTAAAAGTTTTTTGAGGATCTTTTTCCTGAACTTGAGGGTAAAAGGCCCCCAAATGAGTTTCTTTTCTCCATCTTCTGTTTCTTGGAATTGCACCCTGCCATTACGTCTTCTTACAGACCGGATTTTTTCTTTCTTTGCAGGATCTTTTGTTGCGGCAAGCCAGTTTCGAAAATCCAATAAAGGTCGGAGCCATTCGTTCCCACTATTTATCATGGATTCCATGGACACATCTTTATCAACCACCGTGCATGACCAGCAACCAAAGCGACTGTTTCCACAGGAAGGTGTTGTTTTATCTACGACAAGTGGGCAGTCACCATCTTGGGCATCTTGGTAGAGTTGTTTTAAATCTTCATTATCGAATTGCCATGGAGAAGGGTAAGACAGCAGATACTCCCACACTTCGAGCGTTTGCCATTCTTCTATGGGGGTATACACCCAGGCATTGGGTAATGAGCTATGGCGAGTTAATTTATTTCCCACAGAACGTCTTTTACTCATTGAACCAGATCGGGAGGCACTTTCTGAAAACCTGGCTCCTAGCACCACGACAACTTCACCATAGTTTGCCACAGTATCAGTGATAAACTTATTGGCTGGTTCAATTTTCAGCCGATCGGTACACCAGCGAAACCTGCTATAGGGTGCAGGGTATCCACGCCCGATCATATTTACCCAAAACGTATTACTAATCTCAGGGGTTACGGTTATAGCCTTGAAAGGAAGTTGCTGCTCTTTGGCACTACTGTTTATCAATTCATGAGTTTTGCAAATATGGTTCACAATCACAGGTGTTTCAACAAAGGTATCAGAAGAGATGATAAAGACTTCCTTTGTCAATTCGGCTGCTGGCAGTGATTGAAGACTGGACCATATTAGCTGAAGGGTCGCGGTGGAATCTTTTCCACCACTAAAACCTATCACCCAAGGACGGCTATCTGAGAGATAAAGAGTACGAACCTCTTCATAGAGGTTATCAAGATATTTATCAAATTCAGTATCTGTAATGTTGCTGCAAGCATTAGTTTTCATGTTGCCCTTTAAGATAATTCCGCTCGATAATTTCTTCATATGGAGAGAGCGGCAAGCCAAGTGTATGTTTTATTAAGTTGGCAGTGAGAATGATATTTTTTTGAGACCTGTTAACTCCACCTCCGATGAGCGCACGTCCTTCCCAAAGAGAAGCATTTTCACGAGCCCAATCAAGATCTCTTATCTTTTTTATCGTCTGCTTCCAGGTGTTAGGTTCAGCTTTTATCAGGCTATTCCCGGCAATAGCTAATGCTTGCAAAGCAATTCCATGTGAGTGAATATAGTCACTTCTCAGTTCACAGGTTGCGACTTGCTTTTTGACCGCAGCTTTCCAATCTGGCATATTCTTAGCGACTGTCTCCCAGAACTCCAAAGCTAACTTGCTTTCTTCTTTCGTCACATTTGCGCCATCCTTTTTTTGCAAAAATGTTTTCGTAGCCTGGTAAATTCCACTCAAGGTAAACAATTTACGGGAGCGGTTAGATATTGAACTTTTTGCTTTTTCGGTCATTCCCTTAAAGACAGAAACTTTTTGCACCAAATCATTGGCCAGTCTTGCAAGTGGATCTCTGTGATCGTACAAAATGGAAAGCGACTTTGTGGGACGAACAGCGTATCGATTCAGGTCTGCAAACATCTGTTGACTGTTGTTAAGTCCACAATCGACGTATAATACCACTGAAATTGTCTCATTTCCCAGGGTGGAGTCAGCCTTCAGGGCTTCAGTAATAGCCGCAACCCTGTGTTGACCATCATTTATAATAAACCTTGCATCCATCGAGACGCTTAACGTACCCATCTTTCTGCCTACAATGTCTGTTCCGTATGGTTCAAATTCAATTTCACTGTCGATTGAGGCCGCAATTGAAGAAAAAATATAATCGTCTGAGTTGTCCAGCAGATAATGAGTAATAGGCGTGACTCTGCTCTTGTTTAATTCTCTCTGCGCCCTAAGTTCAGGAGGAATATCAGTTACAGTGGATTGGAACATGGTCGGTAGCAACTTCAAGGGGCACATAGTGACATAATATTCCTTGCCAGCCTGAACCCCCCTTATCGCAGGGAATGAGATAGAGTAATCTTTTGATATCTTTTTAGCGCACATATTTTTCCTTTTACTCAAATTGTTCACTTGAATTTGGAAGTTAACATATAAACTTCCAGTGTAAAGGAAAAAGCGTCCTGAGGGTGATGAAAACGGCTGGTATAGTTACAGACATTATCGAAATGTACCGGTATCCAATCATATATATTGTTCAGCATTAGTATGATAATCAGGATTGACGCATCGATAGAGTCATCAGCAGCTTTACCCCTTTCCGCCCCTCTTTTAAGTACAAGCGCCACGATATTCAACCTGTCAGATTCTCGCACCTCACTTATCTGACTGGTCAGGACTATTGTATCCATCTCTGACAGCCTGTAGCATTGCCGCAAGTTCCTCATCAGTCAGGAAATCAAAGTGAGCAGACCTTTTCCTGGCAGATAAACGCCCGTTATTCTGAAGGCAGAGCTGGATAAATAAATCAATCAGCCTATCCGGCATATCAATGATGTCCTGAATCGCCTTTTTGGTATTATCATAGTTGATCAGAAAGCTGAGTTCCTCTACAAGTTCTTCCTCAACAGTCTTATTCACAAACTCATACAGTGCTTCTGCCTGCACTGTCATGTCCATATACTGGTACCAGCACGCTGTATCATTTTCGACAGTCATTTGCCCTGTCTCATCTAAGCGGTAATGAATAAGTTTGAGCAAAGGCCGGGAAAAGGCTTCTAAAGAAGCATCATAATCAACCGGATTTTTGAGCATGACTGCCGACACCGGGAACATGAGCCCGCGCGGAACCATTCCCTGGAGCGAGAGGATATTGTGAATCAGGAATCTGTGAATCCGTCCGTTTCCATCTTCAAACGGATGTAGGAAAACAAAACCGTATGCGATTGCCGCCGCGTGAATGACCGGAGAGATATTTCCATCTTTCATCAATTTATGGGAACCCAGCAAACCATACATCAAGGCGGAAATATCACCAGGCTGAGGAGAAATAAAATGTATAATCTCATTTTGATAGGAGACTGCCTGCCCTACATAATTCTGACTGACACGGTAATCACTATCTCTAAACCTTTGGTCAACTATCCGATTCTGGAGATCTATCAAACGTTCCTTTTCGCAAAAATCTTCTTTCTCGGCAAGTTCCAGCGAAGTAATGAATTTCTCGAAACGCGGTGAATCAGGTTTTACGTGTTCAATTTCAAAGGACGACTTTGTTTCTTTGTTATAAAGATAGCTCAGTGCCCGCCGAAGAAGTTTCGGTGGATAGGATGTTACAATATCCTCACATTTTTTCCGCAGATCAACAGAATCCATCCTGGAAAGTCTCTCTGTTTTCCTGATGATCGGGCAAAACTCTTTTGGTCCGAGGAGATTGTTGATAATGCGGTAGCGCCGGAGTTTTTCACCGTTTGCAATGGTGTAATATTCCTTCTCCTCCAGCGCAACAACATAGTTCCCCGAAGTAATGTCGTCTATGGCTAGTCTTGTACTGGTCAAGAATTCATAGAAAAACCAGATCCTTCGGGCATACTTTCCGGTCGGCTTGGATTGAATGTATGTGGTGAAGTCCCTTTGTGGAGCATGGTCGAAGATGAGCTTTAACAACCCAAGATTTACGCCATCATACTTTAATGCAAATTCAAGGTGGTCGCCAACTGTATCCCCCGGCCAATATCGTATCGGATAGATATCTTCAATTGCTCCATCCTGGACTTTAGACCTGTGAGTTCCGGCGGACGATACAAATGAGGTATGCCAGTGGGGCATACCTGTTAACTCAAAATTCTTCAGCAGGTACGCGTAACCGGCCGGGCGAAGCTTTAAATCGTGTATTTCCATTGGATGTCCTTGTAAAATATTTAACACCCTGGCAATATAGTTTCTTTCAAAAAGAATTCCAGCAAAATAATTATTATGCAGCGCATGCCAGGTAAAACAGTTACACGGTTCTCAGGCGATGTCATGATTTACCACTAACTTGGTAAAACAATTATTCTGCTGGTAAAATATTTATATTTTGAGATAATCTGAGAAAAATCGTTAGAATAAGTTCCCTCCAATCCGACGCGGAACCTATTCTGTAGACGAAAATTTCGAGTGGCTATTTTTTGAATGGCAGGAAGGAAAGAATGATTTTGGAATTGTGACAATCATTCG
>VAPL010702082.1_pt1 | contig 10518 bp, 5 predicted proteins | sample 3395061 | NCBI WGS metagenome assembly VAPL01 (sample SAMN08290444, study PRJNA428436) | hydrothermal vent metagenome | isolation source: Deep-sea hydrothermal vent chimney 2 | place: Pacific Ocean: Juan De Fuca Ridge | depth 2182 m m
AGTACTCATGATCTACAAAATATTTTAAAATCCGCCGATAGTTCGAAATTGGAAATTTTTGCAGAGTCTTTTTCTGACAGGGCATTAACGAGTAATCTCAATATTCCCGGGCAAATATTTATTGGCAGCATGGTAAGTATTAGACGGACTAATGCGAGCGTAGGGCAGCGTTCCTTAGGTGTTGTATGCAAGATATCAAATGCAAAAATAAATGGCAATCTGCGTTTTGAAATAAGACTTCTGGCTGCACAAGTGCGCGCAGTCGAGTATCAATTGATGGATATAAAAGTAGAGGATCCAAAACAAAAGGCTTTAATCTACGGTGTAAAATCAGAAAATAGTGAAAAAAGTTATTTAATTATTGAGTCATTTCAAATAAATGATGGTGATATTATCCGCTTGTTTATGAATTTTGAAGATTTTCCAATTGTTTTGAGAGACCGTAAAAACATTGGTCTAGGATATTGGCAATTTGAATGTAGGCGGATTACAGAGCAGTTGGCTTCCGGAAGAAATAGATAAAGATATGCAGTTTTAGCCCCTTCCCTTACTTGCAGTTTTTTTAAATTCGGACCTATTGAAAATAAATTGGGTCACAGGTATATGCAATTACAAGTGATCCGTAATCCAAATTTCCTCAATATTGACTTAAATTTGACAGTTATCTTGCAGATAGAACTTGAAAAGTTTCGTTATCATGGTAATTTATTCATTTACAGAATAATAATTTAAGAATACATTAATTAAGTGAGGATAAAAGTATGAGCGAAGATGATAAAATAAATGATGCTAAAAAAGCCATTGCAAATTTATTAGAAACGATTACCAAACTAAAGGCAAGCAATCCAAAGGTATTCTATGGCGGCTTAGCTGTCTTAGTGATTTTAATTTTGTTAATGATGATGAGTGGCGGTGGATCAAAAACGGTCAGTAGTATTCCTTTAGTACAAAACCTGACTGTTGGTCAAACTTATGTATTAAGAGCGCCAAATTCTTATGATGCAAAGGCCACCGTACGACTTGTGGCGGCTCCTGGTTCGATGGCTGCATATGATGATACAGAAAAAGCAGATAGGGAGGGGTGTAAACATTTACCACAGGGAACACCTGTAGTTATTAAAGCATTTGACAATTCATATGGGGCAAAAGCCTTTTCTAAAGTCAGTGTCAATTCTGGTAAATGCAAGGGATCAATTGGCTGGACATTATCAATCAATATTAGTGATAAATAAAGGATTGACAAAAAATATTAATCAATTACAATTGCCTGCTCAATTTAGTGCGGGAATAGCTCAGCTGGTAGAGCACAACCTTGCCAAGGTTGGGGTCGCGAGTTCGAATCTCGTTTCCCGCTCCAAAGACTTTAAAGCCGCATTTCATGCGGCTTTTTATTTGGTTTCTTTTTTACGGATAAATAAAGGCTGCGTAGCAAAGTGGTTATGCAGTGGCCTGCAAAGCCATCTACACCGGTTCGATTCCGGTCGCAGCCTCCATTATTACACCCATATAAACCGCTTTGGACTTATAATATCCAATAGATAATAAACTAGTATAAAAGGCTACGGTGTTTTCCGTTCAGATTATGGACATTTGCCATAATAAACAGTTGACTATAATCTGGTTGTCACAGTTTTAAGTTTATTAATCTATACTAGATCTTAAATTCACTTCCACATATAAATCCGCAAATGAAAACAGATCCGGATTCAGCGTCAGATATTGAATATTCTGCTGTTATTCCTTTTTATAATGAAGAGGAAAATATTCCTTTAATGATTGAGAAGGTAAGCGACGCGCTTCAGAAATTAGATGGTATTCATGAAATTATTGCGGTTGACGATGGCAGTTCTGATAATACTTTTACGGTATTAAAAAAGGTAAAAACTAAGATTCCTGCTTTGAAAATCATTAAATTCAGGCGTAATTTTGGTCAAACACAGGCAATGCAGGCAGGCATTGATCTCGCCGCAGGTAATATCATTATTACTATGGATGGTGATTTGCAAAATGATCCAGCAGATATACCAAATCTTCTAGAGAAAATGAATGAAGGCTTTGATGTTGTCAGTGGCTGGAGAAAAAAGCGCAAGGACAATATTCTGAGACGTATCCCTTCTATGGCAGCGAACTTCTTGCTGAATTTTGTTACAGGTGTCAATATTCACGACAATGGTTGTTCTCTGAAAGCCTACAAAAAAGCATATTTGAAACAAGTTCGCTTATATTCCGACATGCACCGTTTTATAACTGCATTTGCATTTTTGCAGGGTGCACGTGTAGGTGAAATAGTTGTACAACACCATCCTCGGACAATGGGGGAAAGTAAATACGGATTTTCCAGAATCTGGAAGGTTTTTGTTGACCTTTTTACCTTGCGCCTAATTCTCAATTTTGGCAGTCGTCCGATGGCGTGGTTTGGTATGTTAGGTTTTTTCTCTATTTTCATTGCTTTACTTCTGGTTGGTTTACAGTCAATAAGTAATGATTTTTTTCTGGTATGGGAAGGTGTAGCAATTTTATTTGGTTTAAATGGCTTTATTCTGTTTTCTTACGGTCTTATTTGTGAGTATGCAGTTAAATATGGAAACAACAAACTAAAAATTTAATATGAACGATATTTCTACGATAGCAGACAAAGAAAGCTCATTAGATATTTCTGTATTGATACCGGTAACAGACAGAGTTGGTGATATAGAAAAAATTTTTGTAGAGCACCGAAAGATCCTTGATAGAAATAAATTTAGTTATGAATTTATTTTTGTACTTGATGGTAGTTTTCCAAAAGCTGAAAAAATACTGGATAAATTGCTAGAAGCAAATCCAGATAGTGTCAAAGTAATTAAGTTCAATCGTCATTTTGGTGAAGCTAGAGCAATTAATGCAGCTTTTTTAGAATCAACTGGCGAGAATATTTTAACGCTTCCAGCATATTTACAGATAGAGCCTGACAATATCCAGAAGTTATTTGATAAGTTTAGTGATGAAATAGATGTTTTGTTTGCGGCTCGTTATCCAAGGAAAGATAATTTTTTAAACCGTATCCAGTCTGGAATTTTTCATGCTTTGTTGAACTCTCTAATGGAGGAATCCTTTAAGGATATTTCTTGTAGCGTAAGGCTTATGAGAAGAGATGTCATGCAGAGAATTGAACTGTATGGGGATATGTACCGATTTATCCCATTACTTGCTATATATAAAGGCTTTAAAGTAAAAGAAATTCATCTGCAACAGGCTATAGACAATTTTCGCTTACGCCTGCATGGACCTGGTATTTATTTGAAAAGATTTTTAGACGTTTTTACACTTATCTTTCTGATCAAATTCACACAAAAACCATTACGTTTTTTTGGCGCATGGGGGGGTGGTATCGCTTTTATAGGCGCGGTGATAACGGGAATTACAGTTTATCAACGCTTGATAGGGGATATCAGTCTTGCTGATCGCCCTCTGTTTCTTGGCGGAATATTACTGATTATGCTCGGTGTGCAAACTTTTTTTATTGGCCTAGTAGCAGAAATCATTCTGTTTATGAATGTACCTGCAGAGCCTCACTATAATATTGAGGAAAAAATAGAGTAAACAAAGGCTAGGGGAAAACTACAAAGCACAGCTTATAAATTTTTGTAGCGGCTCAGGTCAAATATTCCCGCTTCAAGCCCCCGCTGTTTTTTATGCTGGTCATTAAACCAGTCAGAATTGTGCCAAATTTCTGGGTTGGTATGTCTAATGGCAAAATGACTATAGAATGCTTCTATAGCAGTCTTTGATTTAGCATTTTTAAGCCCGGAATAAAACTCGCCCAATTCTTCTTCTGAGACAGTAAAGAAAATATTAGGATAACTACCAATAAAACCAGGAACAATCGTTAAGGTGTCATCTTTGGGTTTCCTGCGTAAGTTTTCTGCAATCATAAAGGCAACGTTTGCAAACGCTTTATTATGCAATAGTGTGTAAACGAGATCATTTTCTGGACGTCTTGATTTTATGCGAAGAAATGACACCTCCGGTAATAGTTCCAGTTCCCTTCCTTTGATGGTACTGATTTTGTTTAGCATATTGACAATGAATGTCGTGTCTTCCTCTTGGTCACTTTTCTTGCATGCTTCCATGGTGCAAGAGCTAATGCTATAGCTTGAATCCGCTGCCTTACCCATTCTCGATTTGATCTGCTCAAAAAATTCTTTTTGGTAATTTAATGTTTTGTATTTAATTGCAGTTTCATAGCCAGCGCTGTAATAAGGCTTGTCCAAAAAATTAGCAAGCCGTCCGCTAATACCTAGATACCAGCTGTGGTGGATAGATTTTCTTTGATTATCCGGCATGAAACGCAAAAAACTATTTTCCGCATCCATGCGTAAATAATCCATATAAGTTCTGGTTGCCAGCTGGTGAGCCATGGGTCCGTATACATTAAAACCGGCGACCAAGAGGTAATGAATCCTTTCCAAAAGCTCATAATCGACAACCCAGGCGGTCAAGGGTGTATTTCCTACAAATCCCTTGACCACAGTCGCACTGTCATAATGTCTGAATACTGTAAGTGCGGCATTTCGATTTCTACCTTCACCGTCCCAGATATCGTTATACGTGAGTCCGCCAGTGGTTGTGATGATTTTGTTGATAAATTTATCTTTCATTTTCAGGAATCTCTCAGCAAGGTCATCATACTTGCGAAAATTAAAAAGCCCAATTTGATCAGCCTCAGTGCCGGGTAGTTTTAAAGTAAGCTTTTCCTTATTGAAAAAATCTTTATTCTGCTCGGTTATAGTTAGTTTTGCATCCATTTCTGGGTTTACAAATACAACCCAGAAACGGTCTCTGATAACGTTAAGAGCAATTTGCCCTCTGCATACCGGGCCTTTAATAAACCCGGAAATGAAATATTCGGCATCATCCAGAAGAAATTGGTATTTAGAGCTACGCGGTATTTCAGCATAGCTTACAAAGGGATTGGATGCAGTTTCCGGTTGATAGGATGGCAGTTTTGAAACAGTATAATTATCTTGCAGAAATAATTCATGGTAGCGTTGCATACGTTGATCGCTGAATTCATAAACAAAGCGAATCTTATCCACGATCGTCGAGACGATCGGGCGAAGACGGTAATAAAAGTCTTTAGAACCGGGGCTATCATAGGGTCTTGTCGTAGCAATTTCTTTAATAGGTGTTCCGGGTGGTGTCAATGAACGTACTAACTTGTATAATTCATTATCCGGGTGTTTTTGGAAATGAATTTGACCGATAAATAAATGTTCATAAATATAACGGGATATTAATTTTTGTTTAAGGGTATCGCCATTGAAGAAACTTTCCCATTTGTTGATAGCTGTAGTTATCTTTGCTGAAAGCGCCGGTTGAGCTTCGGCTTTTGCACCTTGTTGAAGCCATGTCAGGACTGTATATTCTTGTTTCAAGGTCAGGGCAGGCATGGCGTAAGGCATACCCCATAGTGGATGGTCTTGCTGGTATTCTGGAAATTCCTCAATTGTTGGGCATTCCAGGGATCGATTAATATCGAGTTTGAATGTTTTAGATAATTTCCCTTTTTCAGGTAAAGGGTTAAGGCGTTTTAGCTGCAGTAATTTGGCAAGAACTGAATTTTCAAGATTAGCGGCATCGGTATTCATACGTTCGTTTAATACCGCATAAAATTCCTTTTTTCGCCATCCTTCAGTATTTACTGCGTCTATAAAAAGTCGTGTGGGAGCAGCGGCTTTGCTTCTATTGCCATCATAAACTGTTTCTTTGCTGGCACCCCGGTCCAAACCTTCAAAAGATGTTAGTTTTAACTGACAGGGGGCATCATAACAGCCATGGCAGACTATACAACGTGAATCAAGTATAGGTTTAATATCTTGATAATAAGATATTAAACCTTGTTGTTGGCTTTTCGTTAGCTCTTGTGGAGTAAGGATTCTTTGTTTGGGTATCGATAACCCATACAGTGACTTAAAGTCTTTGTACTTCTTTTTACTTACGACTCTTTCAAGTGTCGTACAACCACTTACAATAAGAATAATCAAAACCAGTATAGCAGCTGCATTTTTGATCAATTTTCATCTCTCTTGTTTATCGGCAATTATATTAAGGGATTTGTCCTGTTTTTTTACAAAAGGAACATTCTGTTTGTAACTGGTTCAAAGGGTGGTAAACAGCTCGTAATGGGTTCTACGATTATTCCCTCTTTTCATTATCAATAACCTAAGTATAACTTATATATTTATTGCTCTTTGATGGCTTTGTCGATAGAAGTTTGGTTTGATCTTCCAAAACGTTCGCTCAGACTTTGCATAACAACATAAAATACAGGGGTAAAGATCAATGACATGATCACCGCTGCGATCATCCCTCCAACAACAGCAGTACCAATTGCCTGTCGACTGGCGGCACCCGCACCAGCAGCGATTACCAAAGGCATAAAACCAAACACAGAAGAAAACGCGGTCATCAGTATGGCTCTGAATCGTTGCCTGGAGGCTTCAACAGCCGCTTCTAGGATACTCAGGCCCTGAGCTCTTTTTTCGCTGGCCATTTCGACTATCAATATCGCGTTTTTACTGGCCAGACCAATGATCAGTACTATCCCTATCTGGGTATAAATATTATTGTCAAAATTGCGCATTAATAAAGCAGCAACGGTGCCCAGTAAAGCCAGAGGTACAACCAGAATAACCGCCATCGGGCTGGTCCAGCTTTCATACTGAGCGGCCAGAACCAGGAAAACCAGAATAATAGCCAGAGCAAAGATCAGTATTGCTTCTGATCCGACCTTTTTTTCCTGATAAGACATTCCGGTCCATTCAAAACCCATTGATGCAGGGAGTTTTTTTGCAGCCATCTGCTCCATCAGCTGCAATGCTTCTCCTGAACTGAAGCCAGGGGCGGCAGAGCCGGTAATCGAGGCGGCAGGATAGAGGTTGTAACGTAGAATAGTCTGTGGGCCCAAAGCTTCATCAACTTTGATCAATGTACCCAGAGGAATCATTGCCCCTTTGCTGTTGCGGGTTTCAAGCTGGCGTATATCCTGGGCTTGTAAACGGAACTTTGCATCTGCCTGTACTTTAACCTGCCAGGTCCTGCCGAATTTATTGAAATCATTGACATAAGCTGAGCCAAGATATGCTTGCAGCGTGCTAAAAACATCATTTAATGGCACATCCAGAGTTTTTGCCTTGGTTCGGTCTACTTCTGCAAAAAGCTGTGGAACGCTGGCGCGAAAAGTTGTGTTCAGACCAGCCAAACCTGATTGGGTCTGGCTATCCTGAATCATCTCGTTAGTCATCTGTTGAAGACCTTCCAGGCCGATGCCGCCTTTATCTTGAAGTTGCATCTGGAAGCCGCCGGCAACGCCTAAACCGGGGATTGCCGGTGGTGCAAATACAAAAGCAATCGCTTCCTGAATTTGTGAAAATTGCTTATTCAGACTGGCCAGAATGAACTCCTGGGATACGTTAGCTTCAGTGCGGTCTTCCCAAGGCTTCATAACGATAAATATTGTTGCTGCATTGGAGGCATTAGTGCCATCCAGCATGGAAAAGCCACCCAGGGAGACCCAGTCACTGATACCGGGTGTATCCGCTAAAATATGGTCAATTTTTTTCAGCACTTCAACAGTGCGCTCCTGGGAAGCAGCATCTGGTAATTGTATACTGGCAATAACATAACCCTGATCTTCAACAGGCAGAAATCCAGTGGGAATCTGAGTGAATTTCCAGCCACTGAATCCGGCAATTATGACGAAAAGAACCATCATCAGGGTACTTTTACGAACAATAATTTTAAGGAAATTGCTATAGCTGTTTGAGGTTTTTTCAAAAATTGCGTCAAAGCCGCGGAAAAAAGCATTTTTATGTTTGGGTTCGGGACGTAATAATAGGGCTGCCATGGCCGGGCTCATTGTCAACGCATTGATCGAACTAAATATTGTCGAGATTGCGATAGTCAGGGAAAACTGTCGATACATTTCACCGGTAATGCCCGGTAAGAATGCAGTAGGGACAAATACCGCCAGTAGTACCAGGGTGGTGGCAATGACCGGGCCGGAGACATCGTTCATTGCCTGGATTGCAGCTTCTTTGGCACTAAGTCCTTTTTTGATGTAGGTTGCAGTCGCTTCAACAACAACTATAGAATCATCGACAACAATACCGATGGCCAATACCAGACCAAACAGAGTCAGCATGTTCAGGGAAAATCCCATCATGCCCATCACTGTAAAAGTTGCAATTAGCGAGACTGGAATGGTTATCGCTGGAATCAGTGTCGCTCGCCAGTCTTGCAGAAAAATAAACAGCACAATAAAAACCAGACCACCCGCCTGAAACAGCGTGACAAAGACTTCATCAATGGCTGCGGTAACAAAACGTGTGGTGTCGTAAGAGACCTTATAGGCAATACCTTCAGGAAAGTATTGCTCCAATTCATCCATCTTTTCTTGGATCTGTTCTGCGACGTCAAGGGCATTAGCGCCAGGCAGTTGATAAATTGCGATACTGGCAGATGGTGTGCCGCTGAGTGATGAAACAATATCGTAGGTTTTACCACCCAGTTCAACACGGGCAACATCTTTCAGACGCGTGATACGGCCACCTGAGCCGGTTTTTACGATAATGTTTTCAAACTGTTCAATGTCCGACAATCGCCCTAGAACACTGATTGTATATTGGAAATTCTGTCCTGTAGGAACGGGTGGTTGTCCAATCTGGCCAGCAGCAACCTGAATATTTTGTTCCCGTACTGCATCGAGTACATCCCCGGTGGTAATTTGTCTTGATTTAAGTTGTCGAGGATCCAGCCAGATACGCATACTATAATCACTGGGAGGAAAGATCATGACATCCCCTACGCCTTTGATTCTGCTTAACTGGTCACGAATATTCAGGGTGGCATAATTACTCAGATAGAGTTCATCATAATTCTTATTGGTTGAGGTCAGGGAAATGAACAGCAGAATACTGGATGATTTCTTTTTAGTATTGACTCCCTGACGGTTAACTTCTTCGGGTAAATTGGGGGTTGCCAGGGTTACCCGGTTTTGCACCAATATCTGGGCCAAATCAAGATCGGTGCCGACTTCGAACGTTACACTCAAGGTGTAAGAGCCATCACCAGCACTAACGGAGGACATATACAGCATATTTTCTACGCCATTAACCTGCTGCTCAATCGGGGCGGCAACAGTCTCGGCAACCACTTCAGCATTGGCACCAGGATAGGAAGCCTTGACTTCCACAGTTGGCGGGGTTATTTCCGGATATTGAGCGATTGGAAGTGAACCCAGAGTGGCCAGGCCGGCAATTACCAGAACAATGGAAATAACACTGGCGAAAATAGGGCGTTCAATAAAAAAACGGGAGAACATAATGATTTATCCCTTATCTGTTGTATCAGAACTTTCGTTGCCGGTTTTCTTGGGTTTATTATTTGGTTTTGCCTGATTTTTAATAGGATTTCTGATACTAACTGATTCAGCAGTCATTTCAACTTCCTTCGGGTTAACCTTGACTCCGGGGCGCGCTCTTTGCAAGCCCTGTATAATTACCCTGTCATTCGCCTGTATACCTTTGTTAATCACTACAAGGCCATCAAGGACCTGGCCTCGGCTGACGTTACGTTTTTCTACTAAATTGTCTGAATTAACAACCATCAGGAAATCTCCACTCTGATCAGCGCTCAAAGCCCGTTCGTTAACCAGTAGGGCATCTGGAATTTGCTCAGTAGGAAAACGCAATCTGGCAAACAGGCCTGCGAGTAGTTCAGGTGGTTTTTCCAGATTGGGAAAAACAGCACGTAATTCGATAGTTCCGGTATCTGTGTCTACCTGGGATTCGGCAAAATCCAGAACCCCCTGGTGGGGGTAACCTTCTTCATTAGCAAGTCCTAGAAACACCGGGATTTCCAAGTCCGAGTCGGGTTTTTTTTCTGAATCGTGGCCTTTTTCTTTACTTTTTTCCCGGTGTACCTCTTTTATTCGCAAAAGGTCACGTTCATTCAGATGAAAGTAGGCATACATGGGTTTGTTTTGAGTTACTGTTGTCAACAGAGTTGCTTCGCTTTCGCCAACCAGATTACCAATATCAACCATGTTTCTACTGACGCGGCCAGAGATTGGAGCTGTTACACGTGTATAGCCCAATTTTATTTGTGCATTCTCAACTTTTGCCTCCATACGGCCAATGGCGGCCTTGGCAATATCTCGTTCTGTTTGTCTTCTTAAGTGGTCAGTTCTGGAGATAAAATTCTTTTTAAGCAGCTGGTCTGCCCGTTTAAGTTCCACCTGAGTGCGGTGATATTCAGCTTTAGCACTGGCTAAATCGGCCTCGGCTGCATGCAGATCAGCCTCATAGGGCTCTGGGTCTATAATAAAAAGTAGCGCGCCATTATCAACCTGAGTACCTGGCTCAAAATGCATACTTTGTAAAATTCCGGAAACTCTTGCGCGTACTTCTACAAATCCTACTGCTTTGGTGGTGCCGGTAAATTCAAGATATTGGGTGACCTCTTGTTGTAGGGGTTTGG
>VAPL010035749.1_pt1 | contig 10514 bp, 7 predicted proteins | sample 3395061 | NCBI WGS metagenome assembly VAPL01 (sample SAMN08290444, study PRJNA428436) | hydrothermal vent metagenome | isolation source: Deep-sea hydrothermal vent chimney 2 | place: Pacific Ocean: Juan De Fuca Ridge | depth 2182 m m
CCAGTGGCAGCCACAGGCCGAGCAATCGCGCCATCACTGGCCGCCCCCCACGCGGATGCGCGGATCGGCAAGGCCGTAGGCCACGTCAGTGAGGGTGTTGACCACCACGTAGGTGAGACTGATGAGCAGCACGCAGGCCTGCACCAGCGGGTAGTCGCGGCGCTGGATGGCCTCGATCACCAACTGACCGAGGCCGGGCCAGGAGAACACCACTTCGGTGATCACCGCACCGCCCAGCAATGCGCCCAGTTGCAGGCCCAGCAGGGTGATCACCGGCAACAGGGCGTTACGCAGGGCGTGCTTCCAGATCACTACCCGCGGACTGAGGCCCTTGGCGCGGGCGGTGCGGATGTAGTCTTCGTTGAGCACTTCCAGCAGGGTGGCGCGCAGCATGCGCGAGAGGATGGCAGCCAGTGCGGTGCCGAGAGTCAGCGCCGGCAGCACCAGTGAGCCCGGCCCCTCGCGGCCACTGACCGGGAACCAGCCCAGCCACAGGGAGAAGCCCAGGATTAGCAGCGGACCGAGCAGGAAATTGGGGATGGCCACGCCGCCGAGGGACACGCCCATGGCGAGGTGATCCCACACCGAGTCCTTGCGCACCGCCGACAGCACGCCGAGCGGAAAGGCGATCAGCACCGCCACCACTAGTGCCGCCAGCGACAGCTCCAGGGTGGCCGGCAGGCGTTCCAGCAGGATGTCACTGATGGGACGTTTGGAGTGCAGGGAGGTACCGAGGTCGAAGTGCAGCAGGCCGTTGAGATAGTTCAGAAACTGCACGCCGATGGGCTGGTTCAGGCCCAAGGCCTGGCGCAGGGCCTCGCGGTCGGCCGGGCGCGCCGATTCACCCAGCATGACTTCCACCGGGTCGCCCGGCACCAGATGGATCAAGAAGAACACCAGGCACAACACACCAAAGATGACGATGGCGGCACTGAAAAGACGGGCCAACAGATAGTGCAAAAGGGAGGACTCCGAGCTTGTACGTGGGCGCATTGTAGCGCAGGCGGGCCGGCTCTGGCCCGCACACTGGAATGTGCTCCGACACTCAAGCCACCATCAGGACTGCCGCTAATCACAGTGGAAACAACCGGGATATCCAAACATCAAGGGCAAAACACACCACCAAGGTGTTTCCCGGGCCGCAACCCAGCCACAGAAGATGGATTTTTGACCGTCATGCCGACACTAGACAATTTGACACCCCCCACTTGGCTCAACGCCCTCGGCGCACCGGCAGCAGGTTTGATGGGACGACTTTCACTGGGCCGCAAGCTGACGCTGCTTGGGCTCAGCGGCAGCCTGCCCGCCTTCCTGCTCGGCATCACTCTCGGCACCGGGGCCAGCCAGTCCCTGCCCCTGCTGGGCGGGCTCGCCGCCCTCAACCTCTATCTGTTGCTGGGCCACTATCTGGCCAACCGGCAATGGCTGGCGGCCTTGGTGCAGGATCAGCCGGTATCCAAAAACCACAGCGAATACGCCCCCCTTCGACAATACCTGAGACAGAGCACTCGGGAGAACATGCGCATCCTCGAGCGTGCCCGCACCGCAGCAGACGAGGTCAACGGCGCCGCACGCGAACAGAGCGACCGCGCCGAAACCAGCTCCGCCGGCGCCATGAGAAACAGCATGGCGGTCAACGCCATTGCCTCGGCCATCGAACAGATGGCCGCCAGTGTTCGTGATATCGATGCCCAGGCACACGAGACCCGCGCGGCCTCGGAGCAGGCCAGTGGCCAGGCCAGCGAGGGCGAGCAGATCGTCCAGCAGGCGGTGAACGAGATCCGCAGCGTGGCCGAATCTGTACAGGAATCGGCGGCCCAGATCGGCGCCCTCGGCCAGCGCTCGGAGCAGGTCGGCTCGATCATCGGCGTCATCGAATCCATTTCCGAGCAGACCAACCTGTTGGCCCTGAATGCCGCCATCGAGGCCGCCCGCGCGGGCGAACAGGGGCGCGGTTTTGCCGTAGTGGCCGACGAGGTGCGCACCCTGGCCGGCCGCACCCACGATGCCGCCACCGAGGTGACGAAGCAGATACAGATGATCCAGTCCGATATCCAGGGCACGGTGAAGTGCATGGGTACGGTAAGCAACTCGGTGGAACACGGCGTCACCCTGTCACAGCGCGCCGGCGAGGCCCTGGCCGACATCCGCCAGGGCACCACACAGGCGGCGGAGCGGATTACCGAGATCAGCGGCGCCATCAGCCAACAGGGCAGCGCCAGTGAAAATATCGCCCGGCACATCGAAGATATCCGCCAGATGGCCAGCAGCGAAGGCGAAAACATCGCCAATGTCAGCACCACCTCGCAATACCTGCTGCAGCTGGCCGAGCGCATGCATCACGTATTACAAGTGGAGGCCAAACAATGATTCCCGTGCTGCTGCTGCCCGCGGGCATTCTGGCCGTCAGCGGCTACCTGTTCCAACACCTGCGCGGCCAGCAATGCCGACAGGCTCGACAGCGCCTTGCCACGCTGGAAGATATCCGCGGCCTGCGCCAGCTGCTGGAGAAGATCCCCCAGCACCGGGGCATGGCCAATGCCTTTCTGCAGGGCGACGCCAGCTTCGGCGCCAAGCTGCAGGCCCAGCAACAGCATATCGACGCCGACGCACACATTCTCACCCGACTGGCCGGGCGGGCCTCGTGCCAGGTGGTCAGCGAGCGCATCCAGCGTATCGAGGCACAGTGGTCAACCATCAAACAGGAGCTGCAACGCCTCAGCTCCACCCGCAGCTTCGCCCTGCACAGCGAGCTGGTCGGCGAAATTCTCTATCTCATCAACGATCTGGGTGAAGGAAGCAGCCTGCTGGACGGAAACAGTGGATTCACCCAGCTGGCCAACGCCGCCATCAACCTGGTACCCCTGGTCACCGAGACCCAGGGCCAGGCGCGCGGCATGGCCACGGGTGCCGCAACACAGCAGGAATGCAGTATTCCAGAGCAGGTGAAGCTGCGCTATCTGCTGGAACGCACGCGCGGCGCCATCGGCATGGCCAAGGGTGAACTGCAGGGCAACGCAGAGGCGCGGGGGCTGGACGCCAGTCTGGCGGCCACGGAGGACTTTCTGCGCCTGCTGGAGACACGGATACTGGAAACGCAGCGCATCGACATTCCGCCCGGCGAGGTGTTTGACGCCGGCACCCAGGCCATCGGCCGGAGTTTCGTATTGCTGGACCAGCTTATCGACGCCCTGCAACGACGGCTGGCGGCCGATGCCAGGTGTTGCGATCGCCACTGGCGGCTGTCGCAAATAACCGCCACGACCCTGCTGGCGCCGGCAGCCTGGCTGGTGCAGCTGGCGGTGTGAATCACCCTTGGCTGTGGACAAGGCTTTTCACCACGAAGGACACAGAGGTACACAGAGAAACTCAACACTGAAATCGTTCAATGACGAAAAGAAATGGAACCCCGGGACTGGTGACACCGCTCTGCGGTGTCACCGATCTCGCGGCGCTCCGCGCCGCATCGGTGCAGATGTCAGGCTTTGCCTGTGGTGGCGCAAAGCGCCACGGGATATGTCACACCGCAGAGCGGTGTGACAAGCTCATCCAAGTTACCTGACAGGAGTGGGCCATGCCCGCGATATTTTCCTGATCGGCAAATGCTGATTGTTATGTGGGAGCGGCTTCAGCCGCTCCCACAATGTCTGAAACGACAAGCTCTGTAGTGAAGGAAAAAACCATCGCGGGCATGGCCCACTCCTACGGCACGGCCTCGGCATCCCGCACACAGCGAAAACCCACGTCGGTATTTTTACTGTCAGGCGCCGCATAGCCACGCATGGCGCTGCGGAAGAACTCCGACAGGGCGTAATGACCCATGCCACCACCACCGCCACGAATTACGCGGTTCTTTTCACCGAAGGCTTCGGCGACGAAATAATCGGAGCCCGGATAGGGCTTGTACCAGTCGGCCACCCATTCCCAGGCGTTGCCGGCCATGTCGTACACCCCATAGGGTGAACGATTCTTTTCGTAATAACCCACCGGGGCCATGCCCTCGCCCCAGTCTTCGTTGTCACCGGTGTTGGCCAGGCCGGCATCCCAGTCATTGCCCCAGGGAAATTCACGCCCATCGGTACCGCGCGCGGCCTTTTCCCACTCAGCCTCGCTGGGCAGGCGCTTACCGGACCAGTGGCAGTAGCGGTTGGCCTCGAACCAGGTGGCACCGGTGGCCGGCAGCACATCCTTGGCCTGCTGATCGGCCAGCATCAGGCGCAGCAATTCGTCGCGCCCACTGCGACGGGTGTCGATGTCCAGCTTGAAATATTCTGTGGCGATCCAGCGCAGGGATTCCAGGTCTGTGGCGCGCAGACGGTCTTCACGCAGGTTGTAACCATTCTGTGACCACTCGAAGGGTTCCGGCATCTTGCGGGCCTGCACAAAGACCCGGTACTGGCGATTGCTGACTTCGTACTTGTCGATCCAGTAGGCCGGCAGTTCCACCGTGCGCTGCGGGTGTTCGTCGAGATACAGCGGCTTGACCAGTCCATATTCGTCCTGCTTGCCGCTGTCGTCGGTCTTGTCGCTACCCATGATGAAGGGGCCAGCCGGGATCAGCACCATGTCGTCCGGCGACGCCGTGAGTGGCACGGCGGCGGACGGCGGGGTTCCCGACTCGTTACAGGCACTCAGGCCCAGGCCGGCAACCAGCAGATACAGGACACCGCAAATGCGGCCACGGGGGGGATTCTTCGATGAAAACATAAGTCTGCGCAATAAATGAATAAATGACGGTTGTCAGGCAGTTGGGCGGCACAGCCAGCCGTTTCAGTTTTGCGGCCCAGTGCCGATAGCTCATGCAGGCCCAAGCCACCCACAAGGACACCCATCTCCGCCGCATGAAGTATGCCTGATAATGCAGGCGGACAGCGAGCAGCAGCAGATACTGGCAGGAAAAACGCGACCGATGAATCTCTTCGACGATGGACACCCCGCAGTCGCTGATATGCGGCAGCGCATAGAGGCCACCACCGAGTTGCCGGCAATGCCTGAAGTCGCACAGGCCCTGCTCAAACTCAGCAGCAATCCAGACGGCAATCTTCAGGATCTGGTCGACATCATCGAACATGACCCGAGCATCGCGGCGCAGATCATGCGCTATGCCCGTTCGGCCTTTTTTGGTTACAGCGCTGAGATCACCTCGCTGCAGCAGGCGGTGACCGCCGTGCTGGGCTATGGTCTGAGTCTCGACATCGCCATCGGCCTGTCGCTGGGCAAGGCCTTCAATATCCCCAACTTCGGCCCCATGGGCCTGTATCCCTTCTGGCGTCACGCGGTGTACAGCGCCGCCCTGTGCCAGCGTCTGTCCTATTGCATCCCTGGCCCACAACGTCTGCAACCCGGCATGGCCTTTCTCGCCGGCCTGCTACACAACTTCGGCGTGCTACTGGTGGCCCACCTGTTCCGCCGCGAGGCGCTACAACTAGCGCAGCGAATCGAGGCCGATGCGGAGCGCCCGGTGGTCGATATCGAACGCGAAATGCTGGGTGCCGATCATCCGGAGATCGGCGCCTGGCTGTTGCAGCGCTGGAATCTGCAGGAAGAGATCGTGATTTCCGTGGCAGAGCACCACCACCCCCGATACACGGGCGAACACGCCAGCTATGCCCACACCGTGCTGGTGGCCGACCGCCTGCTCAAGCGGCATGGTATTGGCGATGCGGAATCTGATGAACTGCCGGAGGAGCTGCTCGCCGCTCTGAACCTGTCTGCCGAGGATGCCGAAACTGCCCTGGAGGCCACCATCACCGCCGGCCCGGATCTCGAATTACTGGCTCGTCAGTTTCCCGCCTGACCCCAGCTCAGACCACCGTTCCGCCCAGCGGTAATTTGGCATCGGCATTTTGCACCGGGAGTGGTATGTTTCTCCTGTCAGCTCTTAGTCTCAGGAGGACTTCAGCGCCATGCCGGGCACCCGTTTTTCACTCGAAGTCCAACCCCGCATCCCACCCAGGATCGGCCGTCTCGAAGAGTTGGCCAACAACCTGCTTTACACCTGGGACCGCAATGTACGCTCGCTGTTTTACCGCCTGGACACGGGCCTGTGGGAACAGGTGGGCCATAGCCCCAAGCTGTTTCTGCGCCGTGTTGCCCAGCAGCGACTGGAAAAGGCCGCCGAAGACCGCATCTTTCTCGATGATTATTATCGCGCACTGACGGCCTACGACAATTACCTGCAGCAACCCCCGGCCTCAGAGGCCAGCCTGCTCGACCCCAAACACGACTTGGTAGCCTATTTTTGCGCTGAATTCGGCCTGCATGAGAGTCTGCCCATCTATTCCGGTGGCCTCGGTATTCTCGCCGGCGACCACTGCAAGGCCGCCAGCGACATGGGCGTGCCCTTCATCGCCATCGGCCTGCTCTATCGGCAGGGCTATTTCCGCCAGACCATCGACAATCACGGCAATCAGGGCGCCCACTACGCCACCACCGATTTCCGCGACCTGCCGTTGGCCCCCGCCACCAATGCCGAGGGCAAGGAAATCCGCGTCACGGTGCAGGCCAATGCCCACGACATCCAGGTCAAGGTCTGGCAGGCCCAGGCCGGGCGCATCTGCCTGTACCTGCTGGATACAGATCTGCCGGAAAACAGCGAACAGGATCGTTCCATCACCTATCGCCTCTACGGCGGTGACAAGAGCACCCGCATCCAGCAGGAGATCGTCCTCGGCATCGGCGGCGTGCGCGCCCTGCTCGCACTGGGCCTGAAGCCGAGCGTATGGCACATCAACGAGGGCCACTCCGCCTTTCAGATACTGGAACGCTGCCGGCAGTTCACCCATACAGGCATGGATCGGACTCAAGCCCTGGAGCAGGTGGCGGCAGGCACCGTGTTCACCACCCATACGCCAGTGCCCGCGGGCCATGACATCTTCGACCGCCACACCATCGAACATTATTTGGGTAGCTACATCCCGCAGCTGGGTATGGACATCGACACCTTCATGGCCCTGGGCGAGGGCGCCGACCACAACAAGGGCAATTTCAATATGACCTCGCTGGCGCTGCGCGGCTCACGCTTTCACAACGGCGTCTCGCGCATCCACGGCAAGTTCGCGGCGAAGATGGAGAGCTACATCTGGCCGCAGATCCCCACCGAGGAGAACCCCATCGGCCACATCACCAACGGTGTGCACGTGCCGACCTTTCTCGCCCGCGAGTGGGTCAACCTGCTCGACGTACGTTACCCGCAGTGGCGCAACGAACTCAACAACGCCGATTACTGGAAGATCATCGACGAGATTCCCGATCACCGTTACTGGAGCCTGCGCCAGTCGCTGAAAAGCGAGATGCTGGAAGGCGTGCATCGCCGCGCCCTGCATCAGCATCACCGCAACGGCTGCAGCGAGGCACAGATCAAGCGTCTGCTGAAACATATCGAGCCTACCGACACCGACACCCTGATCATGGGCTTTGCACGCCGCTTCGCCACATACAAGCGTGCCGCGCTGCTGTTCTCCGATCCGCAGCGCCTGTCACGCCTGCTCAACGATCCGGATCGGCCGGTGATCCTGATCTTTGCCGGAAAGGCCCACCCCAAGGATCAACCGGGACAGGCGCTGATTCGCACCATCTATGAATTTTCCCGCCAACCCGAGTTTGAGGGTCGGGTGCTGCTGCTGGAGGGCTACGACATGTCGCTGGCGCGCAAGCTGGTGACCGGTGTCGACGTGTGGCTCAACACGCCGGAATACCCCATGGAGGCCAGCGGCACCTCAGGCGAAAAGGCGGGCATCAACGGCGCGATCAATCTCAGTGTGCTGGACGGCTGGTGGGGTGAGGGTTTTCGGGGCGACAACGGCTGGGGCATCACCCCGCACGGGCCGGAATTTGAACCCGCCTATCGCGACCAGGAAGAGGCCAAGGATCTGCTCGACATCATGGAAAAGGAGGTCATTCCGCTCTACTACGATCACAATGGCCGCGGCTATTCAGAGGGCTGGGTACGCATGTCCAAGGCCTCCATGCGCACCACCATTCCGCACTTCAATGCCCAGCGCATGATGCGCGATTATGTGCGGCAGATGTATGGCCCGGCCGCCCGCCATCAGGCGCGCATGGCGGAAAGCGACTTTTCCGGCGCCACCGAACTTGCCCGCTGGAAGACGCTGATTCGCCAAGCCTGGCCCGGCGTCAGCCTGCGCCAGCTCGAAGAGCCGCCCACACAGGTCAAGAGTGGTGAAAGTATCCCCCTGCGCATCACCGCCAATCTCAACGGACTGCAGCCGGAAGATGTCATCGTGGAATGCCTGGTGGGAACCGAGGATCACAATGGCGATGTTACCATTCGGGAAAACTACGCCCTGAGCCCGGACGGCAACACGAATGCCGGCGAGACCGTCTTCAAGCTGAACCTCAGCCCGGATCTATCCGGTCTGCAGTATTACCAGCTGCGCATCCATCCCTTCCATCCGCTGCTGGCGCACCGCTTTGAAACGGGCTACATGATCTGGCTGTAGTCCCTTTTCCATAGGGCCATACCCGCAAAGAACTTCAGGGCAAGTATATAGGCAGGAAAGCATTGGCCTGTGGGAGCGGCTTCAGCCGCGATGGGTAATCCGGCTTTCTTCGCGGCTGAAGCCGCTCCCACAATGTCATTGGGCCTTAGTGGTGGGTGCTGGCCAACATCGCAGACCCTCTCCAATGGTCGGGCGAAAAAGGTTCGTCAGCCTAGAGGGGCGCGTCCATACAGGCGTACCAGGTGTGCCACGCGACCGTCCAGATCCGCCGGCATCTGGTCCCAGCTGAAACGCCAGCGCCAGTTGCCTTCCTGCTCGCCGGGCACGTTCATGCGCGCCTCGCTACCGAGACCAAGAAAGTCCTGCAGCGGCACCACCGCCAACCGCGCAGTGGAGGCCATGGCGGCGCGGATCAGTCCCCACGGCAGGGAGGCGGCATTGCAGCCCAGGTAGTCACAGATGTAGTGCTTGCTGTCATCGCTAAGCTGCTGCGCCCAGCCCGGGGTGGTGTCGTTGTCGTGGGTGCCGGTGTAGACCACGGCGTTTTTGCGGTGGTTGTGCGGCAGATAGGGGTTGCCGGGGCTGCCGTCGAAGGCGAACTGCAGGATCTTCATGCCGGGGAAGTCCCAGCATTCCCGCAGGGCTTCCACTTCCGGCGTGATTACGCCCAGGTCTTCGGCCACCACCGGCAGGTAGGGAAAGGCCGCCTGCAGGGCCTTGAACAGAGCATTGCCGGGACCGGGCAGCCAGTGGCCCTCAATGGCCGTCTCGGCATCACCGGAAATGGACCAATAGGCCTCGAAGCCACGGAAGTGATCAATGCGCACCAAATCGAACAGCTCCAGCGCGGTGCGCATGCGTTTGATCCACCACAGATAGCCATCCTCGGCCATGCGCTCCCAGCGGTAGTGCGGGTTGCCCCAGCGCTGCCCGGTGTCGGAGAAATAGTCCGGCGGCACGCCGGCGATGGTGATGGGATGGCCATTGTCATCGAGATCGAAGTATTCGCGGTGCGCCCAGACTTCGGCGCTGTCGTGGGAGACGAAGATGGGCATGTCGCCAAACAGGTCAATGCCACGCGCATTGGCGTAGTGCTTCAGCCCCAACCACTGACGGAAGAACACGAACTGTTCGAAGCGTACCTGCTCAATGCAGGGCTGCAGGCGTTCGCTGACCTCGGCCAGGGCCTGATTGTCGCGGTCGCGCAGGGCCTGCGGCCACTGGAACCAGGGTGCCCGCTGGAAATCATCGCGCAGTGCCTCGTAGGTGGCGTAATCATCCAGCCAGGCACGGTGACGCTCGCAAAAGTCTCGGTACTCCTGCTGGTCGTACTCACTGGCGCGTGCATCGAATCCCTCATGGGCGGCTTCCAGCCTGACCTGCCGCAAGACGTGGGCAGGCAGGGCCTCATCGTCCAGCCAGCCCCACTCACGCAACAGGTCAAGACTGATGAGATTGGGATTGCCGGCATGCACCGAGGTGCTCATGTAGGGTGACAGATCATCCAGAGTCGGCCCCAGGGGCAGCACCTGCCAGACGCTGATTTGTGCCGCCTGCAGAAAGTCCACGAAACGGTAGGCCGAGGGCCCCAGGGTACCCAGCAGTTCGCGGCCGGCCTCGGAGGCCGTGGCAGGTAGCGAACTGGGGTGTAACAGGATGCCGGCACGCCGGCGGGAAAGAACGGGATGGGTCACATTGGTTCCTGGTCAAAAATTTTACAAGTCAGTGCTCAGAGCCCCGGCGCATGACACCGCCGGTCTGCGGCTGCCCACCGCCGCGGGCAAACACATGTGACAGATATTCCGGCAGCTCCTCGCCCAACAGAAAATAGAGGGCAGACAGCTGGCTGCGGAACAAGCGCTCGAAGTCCCTCACGGCCTCGGCCGGGTTGTAGTCACCAAACCACCAGAACCAGTCCGAGCCCTCGCAGATGGCCAGCTGACGCTCGGCGGCCCGGCGCTGTTCATCGCTGAGCCGCCCACTGGCAATCACCTTGTCGAAACAGTGTTTGGCATCGCCGAGCATGTCCCAGGCACGGTTCTTGTCGGCATC
>VAPL010136703.1_pt1 | contig 10508 bp, 8 predicted proteins | sample 3395061 | NCBI WGS metagenome assembly VAPL01 (sample SAMN08290444, study PRJNA428436) | hydrothermal vent metagenome | isolation source: Deep-sea hydrothermal vent chimney 2 | place: Pacific Ocean: Juan De Fuca Ridge | depth 2182 m m
GAGCCGTTGAAACGGTAATAATCGTGGTTGGCCGGCAGTAAATCAGCGGCATTTACGGTTTCTCCGGTTTCCTTTTCCGTGCCTGCGGTCATGGGCATGTTGTCCCAGACGGAGGCTATGGTTTTGTTTGCCGCACCCTCTTTATAAAGAACAGCCACCACCGCCAGATTGCCATGGGCATCAGCGTGAACGAGATGGGCCTCAAGGAGGAAAGATTTACCGTTAATCTCATTTTCGCTCGGGGTATGAAAATGAAACTGCTTCAAGGTATAGGTATGACCGTCAACGGTGAGGGTGCTGCCGTTCTGGTATTTAACTTCAATGGTGTGGCCGTTATTCAAGACCGTCATCGGGGTTTTTTGATAATTGACAGTTATGGGCGATAACTGGGCCTCCACCATATTACTCAGGTTCACCGGCGACTGGTTTACACCGTTGCCGCAGGCGGAAAATGCCGGATTTAATCCGGCCCAGTGTTCCGGCCCACTATGGCCGCTGTAGCTCCAATGCCCCCCGGCCAGGGCGGTGGTGGCGGATAATAAAAGCGCGCCGCTCATCAATAGAAAAGTTTTTTTCATTTTTTCTCCTTTTGCGAGTTATTTTGTAGCCTTATGGCCAAAACTGAATAGCCATTCATTACATGAATTTTATTTTTTTGCAATTAATAAATTAGAGCGGGCTTCACAAAGCCATATCTTATGGATGCGGCTGGTGGTTTTCATAGATGATTTTCTTGATATTTCTCAAATTATGCCTTGCTCCTGTATTGTCCGGCGCTAAATTGATTGCTGTTTGAAAATTTTCGGCAGCCGCCTTGTACAATCCCTGGCGGGCATAAATAACCCCGAGGCCATTATAAGCCTTCGCCAAATATGGAGCCGTTTCAATCAATTTCTTATAAACTGCCGCCGCCTTATCCAAATTATTAAGTTTGTAAAAAACATTGGCAAGATTAAACAATGCCTCCTGAAAGTCATTTTTAATGACAACCGCCTTCTGAAAATATGTAACAGCACTTGTTTCCTTACCCATCTTTAGATAGACTATGCCGACATTATTGAGTAATTGAGGATTATGCGGCGCCCTTGACAATAAAGGACTTAAACGTTTAAGAGCCTCCCGGTATCGACCTTCCTCTGCAAGGGTAAGACCGATACCGGCCTGGGCTTCGAGATTATGCGGTGCTGTTTTTAAAACCTGCTGATATCCTTTAAGGGCCTCTTTATAACGTTCTTTATGAAAATAATAATTCCCCATTTGCAGCCAGGCTGTAGGGCTGTTCCCTGCAACAGCTATATCGTGCCTGAAAAGAGTGGCGCTGTCTTGCCATAATTTCACCTGGCGATTACTTGTAAAAGCCATAATTACAACCACCACGAAACAGAAAAAAGATATTTCTCGCGGTCGTTCTATCCGCCTCAGTAATTCAGTGCCGCCCCAGATTATAATCACAAAAATTCCAATGGAGGGAATGTAGCAATATCGATCAGCCATGGCCTGTAGTCCGACCTGAACAATCCCGATTACCGGCAGCAGAGAAATAACATACCAGAACCAGCCCATAGTTAAATAAGGCCGCCGATGTATTGACCATAGAGCTCCGCTGCCGGCCCCTATGAAAATCAACAGTGCTCCAAGACTTTGCCACCAGGCGATAGCTTCAGGGTATGGATAGAATACCGTTAAATGGATTGGCCAAACAAGCTTGAACAGGTACAGGATGTATGAGCGCAGAGCATTTGCCGTCCGCAGTGCCATGGGGATTAAGGTCAATGACTTCATAGCTCCGGCCTTCTGCTGCGCATAGAGGGCCGCAAGACCTGCCATCACGCTTAACAGGATAAATGGCACTTTTTCACAGATCATGGCCGCATATGGCCGCCGGCCCCCGCTGTTTACTGTTTCTAACCGTCGTATAGGCCATATATCCCATAAGAGGAGAAGGAGGGGAAAGGTAACCAGCATTGCTTTTGCAGTTAGGCCAAGCCCGAACAGCAGGAGGGAAGCAAAATAATGCCGCCATGAATGTTTTCGGCTGAAGACGGAATAATTATATAAGGCGGTGAGCATGAAGAAGGTACTCAGGACGTCTTTGCGCTCCGAGATCCAGGCCACTGATTCCACATGCAGCGGGTGAACGGCAAATAAAACTGCCAACAGGAAACTCTGCCGTCGCATGCCTGTAAAACGGTTAAAAACAGCAAATAACAACAGGCTGTTGATAATATGCAGGATAAGGGAGGTCAGATGATGTCCGGCTGGATCAAGTCCGAATAACTGGCAGTCCAGCATATGCGATAACCAGGTGAGGGGGTGCCAGTTGCCGGAGTCAAGATTAGTCATGGCCCAGGAGATACCCCGCGGGGTAATACCTGATCTTACAACCGGATTATCGGTGACATAGAGAGGATCATCGTAATTTACAAAGCCGAGATGGAATATCGGCCAATAAACAACTGTGGTCAGGAGGATAATAATCAGCCAGGGCAGAATGCGCCCGGCCAGTGAATTTTGTCCATCTTCCGACAGTGGAGACATGGGAATTACCTGTGGTGAAGCCCCCGTTAATCCTGGTCAAGGTTCCAGGACTCTATGTCGGCATTCTTACCCTCACCGCCCAGCTCGTTGTCGGCTCCGAAAGAGATAATATCAAAGTCATTGTGCAGGCCGGGCGAGAGGTATTTGTAGTCATGTCCCCATGGATCCTTGGGCATTTTGTTTAAATAGCCTTTGGTACGCCAATGCTCAGGAATCGGCTCAATAGTCGGTTTTTTAACCAGGGCTTTTAAGGTCTGTTCCGTAGTAGGATAACGATGATTATCAAGGCGGTATAATTCCAGGGCTTGACTTATGGACTTGATATCCAGCGCTGCCTTGGTGCGGCGCGCCTCCTCCGGTCGTTCCATAATCCGGGGGATAATCAGGGTGGCCAGAATACCCATAATAACAATAACCACCATAACCTCAATCAGGGTAAAGCCTTTTTCGTACATTTTTTTCATGATCTTGATCCCATATTTCTTGACACCGGGCCTTTTGAGAGCCAGAAATCGTTCATCCGCAGAGTATCGTCGATTAAGCGCTTGCCGTCCTTCAGCATAATCGTCCTCCCCTGTTTTACCTCCGAATGTTCGTGAATAAGACGATCCACCGTCATTAATATACCCAGCAGAGAACCATGCCGCCGGATTGCCTGCCGGGCATAGCTTGAGCAGGAGGGAAAGGAAGGGCAGCGATTTCCGTCGGCCACGCTTAAAAAATTGTCATAGAACCACAGCATACCAGACAGAGCCTTATTGCCCCGGTTAATTTTATTGTTAGCTGTCCGTTGGTGAGTGATGGGCCGGTAAGCAAGCGGATTTGCCGCCTGGAGAGTACCGGGGCAGACGACAAACAGCAGGCAGACAACAGCCGGCAGACAGCGCTTTAGAACTGCCATGTCGTCATAATCCCTGCCACAACGGTTCGGTTGCGGCTATTTACGGTGATTATGGGCTGAATGCGCCGCAAATAGCTGTCGCGCATTTTCCTGTTATAGCGATGAGTCAAACTGACCGAGCTGTAAATAGTACCTGAATACCAACCACCCTCCAGCACCGACATGATTACCCCCAGGGCCGTCTCGTTATTGTCAAAGGATTCGAGGGCCGCGGCCGTAAAGAGGGCGTTGGAGAGAAAGCCAAACAAGGCATCTCGTCCGCGTCCGAGATAGGCATGGCCGGCTCCCGGCAGGACGGCGCTCAACAGACCGGCCGTACGTGGACTTTTGCGCGGCGCGGCCTTCATTTTCCTGATAATGGAGATAATTGAACCGGTATCGCTTTGATAAATACGACTACGCACCTGTTGCAGCCATTGCAGAGCTTCATTGTCGCTTCCGAGACGTAAGTTGAGCCAGGCCAGGCGCAGACGGGCTCTATCGGCCAGCGGCCCGTCGGGGTCGAGTTTAAGCAATTCTTTATAACGACGTTCCGCCTCCTCCGCATTGGAGGCCTTTTCATAGATCCCGCCTATTAACAGCAGAGAGATTGGTATTTTATCTGATTTTGGATAACTGGCACCGAATTCAGCAAAGGCGTGAAGGGCCTGATCGTCCTCGCCATTTTCCTTCAGGGCGTTGGCGTAGTTAAACATCGCCTCGGCCAGCATTGGAAAGCTGCCGGCGGGATGATGCCGGGCAAAGGCGATATAACGGGCATATTCTGTTGCCGCCCTGGCATAGTCGCCGCGAGCCGCCAGTTCCCCGGCCAGGGAATAGACCTCCGGCGGCGCCATTACGTTATTGCCGGCGGGCAGCGCAATGGCTCTGCCCGGCAGGATGAGCATCACGGCAGCCATGACGAGAAGTAAACCAGTTCGCTTGAGTTTGTAATCCATGATCTATGACTTAACAACTAAAGATTCTAAAAAAAACAATTCTCATCTCAGGTACCATATTCACTTACCAGAAAGATACATACATCACAATAAACTTATAATCTTCAACGTCCCCCTTAACTGCCGAATAGTTGAAAAAGAAATTGCTTTGGTGTAATGAAAGTTGATACATTCGTAAAAAGTCCGATTTTAGCAATTTTGTCCTATGTAACCTATTGAAATCATTAGGGCCTAATTTACCGATTTTGACTTTTTACGAGACCATCAAAGTTAGATCAATGAAAAAATACAGCAATGACCCGACTGTGCGTCTCTGTTTATCTGTTGTCTTTTTTGCGAGTTTACTCGTTGATTACTTTTTTTATTTTCCTCCTTCTGTAATGCCAAAACCTATTATTCATCTTACGGACAATGACCGATATTGCAGGCCTTGACTGTGCTTGTTAAGTTGCGACAAAATGGGAATGCACCCCGTCTCTTATAATCCCAATCCAATTATCTCCTTAAAAAAACGATATTTCAATTGACAAGTTTTGTTAAAAAAAGTAATAGGATTTTCATGGGGTTTGGTGGGGCTGGTGTGCAACCGGTTGCTATCATGAACTATATTGTGTAATTGCCTCGGCGAATCACCATAAAAACAGATTGTTAGTTTTGGGTAGTTATTCTGCAGAATGTTGATTGTGGGGGCGATTGTCTGGGCATGAGTAGAAACGTAGTCTCTTTTTTTGATTGCCCCCTATTATATGCAAAACGATTCTTGTCATGGTTAAAGCTTAAGGCACTGAAGAAATATTGTACCGAAGCTGACCTGCGATAAAGGGAGGGTTCGTAATGATTTTGTGTAGTACACAAGTTCGATTGTACCGGTTAGTGCTAGCCATGTTTGTATCGTATGGTTTTTCGGCACTACCTGTTCTGGCTGCTCAAATACTTCCCGGTTCGGCCAACCCTAATCGCATTGAGCAGCGTTTTCGTCCTCAGCATGTTCCGAAGGCCAAGCCGGAGATCATCATTCCCAATATCGCAGCATCGGCGTTGTCAACCGAAACGCTGAAAATCAAGTTTACTCTACAGGCTGTTATTCTCGACGGCAGCACCATTTATAAGCAGGCCGATTTGGCACCGTTTACTGCTAACCTCATCGGCAAGAAAATTTCTCTCTCCCAACTTCTCAATCTGAGTGATATTCTCACGGCTAAGTATCGGCGTGATGGCTATATACTTTCGCAAGTAATCGTACCGCCGCAAAAAGTCACCGGCGGTATAGTTCATATGCGGGCCGTCGAGGGTTATGTCTCCAGCGTGAGTGTCCAAGGTAATGCCCACGATTCTCGCGGTCTGATTGCCAGTATGGCGGCACACATCAAGACTGCCCGGCCGCTTACTGCGAAAGTCTTGGAGCGCTACGTGCTGTTGATACAAGATATCCCCGGCATTTCTGTTCGAACTGTTTTACGTCCGGCGGGAAAACTTTCAGGCGCGGCTGCTCTTGATATTTTGGTGACACATAAAACAGTCACCGGCTATGTTCAGGTTGATGATCGTGGTTCCAGGGCCATCGGCCCTCTTCAGGGCCTGGCAGGGATCAATCTTAACTCTCCGTTTGGACGCGATACCATGACCGGGCTTCAATTCGCAACCGTAAACCCTCCAGAAGAACTGCAATACATCGCACTCCAACACAATGAGATTATTACCTCGGAGGGCATGCGTCTTAAACTCTCGGGAAACTACAGCCATTCCAAACCGAGCGGCGCTCTGAGTGACCTTGATCCACTTGGCAACAGTTTGACCTTGCATGTCAGCCTCGACTATCCGCTGGTTCGCTTGCAGGCTCGCACGTTATGGGTTGGCCTCGGCTTTACCGCTACCAACAATAGCGTAGATCTTCTTGACAGCCAATTCTCCGATGACAAGCTGCGCTACCTCTCCCTCACCGCTAACTATGACTTGGCAGATACACTGTTCGGCGACAGCCGCCCGGCGAGCACCTTGATAAATTGCAAGTTTAGCCAGGGGCTGAATATTCTCGGCGCCACTCGCACCGGTTCGCCAGACTTAAGTGTTGCCAATGGTCACAGCGATTTCACACGCTTTTATATCGATTTGACCCGTAACCAGAGCATCTCTGGCCGCTTTGGTCTGGGTTTTGCGGCAGCGGGGCAGATTGCCGCGAAACCGTTACTTTCATCCATGCGGTTCGGTCTTGGCGGTAGTCGCTTCGGGCGTGGTTATGAGCCCTCGGAGCTCACTGGCGATAATGGTCTTGCTTGTTCCGTAGAGGCCCGTTATAGCCTGCCCACCTGGCGAACCTTATTCATCAATCCACAGTTCTATATTTTTTATGATATTGGTAATGTCTGGAATATTAGCCCTGCAGCCGGCCAGTCACACAGCCAGTCCCTTGCATCGGCGGGGCCGGGTCTACGGTTTAACTTACCTCACAACCTCTCTGTCGACCTTGAACTGGCAAAACCACTAACCCGCGATATTGCTTCTCGCGGCAACCGGAATGTCCGGCTGTTATTCAGTGTTATCTCACGTTTCTAAAAGGGGGAAACTATGACATACTCACCTTTCAATCACAAACCATCCCGTCACCTCTTATGGATGCTGGCGGCGTATTTTTTGGGTGCGGTTGCGTTGAGTTTGACCCCGGTAATCGTTTATGCCAACCCGGAGGGCGGTCAGGTTGTCGCTGGCTCTGCAGTTATCAACCGGCCGAATTCCACCACTGTAGCGATCAGCCAGGCCAGTAACAAAGCCATCATTAACTGGCATTCCTTCAGCATACGTTCCGATGAGAAGACTACATTCATGCAGCCTGATGCCCGATCTATCGCTCTCAATCGTGTTACCGGTGTTGATCCGTCGAAGATTATGGGTACACTCATGGCAAATGGCCGGGTGTGGCTGGTCAATCCCAGCGGCATTGTATTCGGTAAGACTGCCAAGGTGAACGTTGCCGGGCTATTGGCCACCACATTAAATATCAGTAACCGTGATTTTATGGCTGGTAATTACAAATTTCACGCCAACAGCAATACCGGCGCAATGGTGGCAAACGCTGGACATATTACGATTAATGACATAGGTCTTGCCGCTCTGGTGGCCCCGGGAGCGGAGAACTCCGGTGTCATCATGGCCCATCTCGGTAAGATCCAGCTTGCCTCGGCATCCGGGTTCACGATTGATTTGAGCGGTGACGGCACCTTCAATTTTCTACTCGACAAACAAGTTACACGGCAAATTATTGGTGCTGATGGCTCAAGACCATCGGCCGCTGTCACTAATACTGGTCATCTGATTGCCGATGGCGGTACCATACTCCTCACCGCCGACACAGCAAAGTCGATAGTTGACCATGCTATTGACATGCAGGGTTATGTGAATGCCCGCAGTGCGAGTACGCAGAATGGCATCGTCGTACTCAACGGCGGTGCCAACGGCACAGTACAGGTATCGGGGACTATTGACGCCTCAGGCAAAACACTTGGTCAGTCAGGAGGAATAGTCGAAATAACTGGCAAGAAAATCAATCTTACTTCGACTGCCATTGTCAACGTCTCTGGGAACATAGGAGGTGGAACGGCGCTTATAGGCGGCGATCTCCATGGTAACGGAGTAATACGGCACTCCTCTTCAACGACGATTGCCCTTGGTGCTTCAATCAATGTTGATGCAATATCGGCTGGTAATGGGGGCAAGGTGGTAGTGTGGTCGGACAATACCACTGAGGTTCATGGCAGTATTTCTGCCCAAGGAGGCCAAAACAGAGGAGATGGCGGCCTTATCGAGACTTCAGGTCATACTCTCGACATTTCTGGTGCTCACGTTGAGGCCGGCGCATTTAAGGGCAAAGGGGGGATATGGCTGTTGGATCCCACTAATTTGACTATCGACGACCCAGCTGCGGCAGTTATTGATGGGGCGCTAAACTCGGGGACAAATTCGACAATTAGCGCAACCAATAATGTCGACATCACCTCTAACATCACAAAGAGTTCTGGTGATGACGCAACGTTCCTGGTAAATGCCTATTTCATTTACCAACATGAAGGGACAAATTTGACCTCTGGTTCGGGGAAATTGAACGTTGATTATGAGGCGCGCGACAGGATTTGGATAGGGCGTGGACGGAGCGGTGCGACGGCTAATTTTGCTACTAATGGCGGTAACATCACGTTTCACGGGCCGAATTTTGTTGGAATTCATGGGACTATTGACGCAGGCGCAGGAAATATTCTTATTAAGGCGGAAAACAAAGAATCAAGCGGGGTCGACAAAGGGATTTGGCTTTATAAAAATACCTTGCTTTTCGGAAACAAAATATCCACGGTCACAAAAAGTACTCTGCGTAAAGATAAAGGTGTAATTGAAAAACATATTGCTGTATCAAAAACGATTGATGTAACACAACAAATTTCAGAATCGCTTGATATACTTGGGGAAATACGCACTGCATCAGCAAAAATTTCCGATATTGCTGGTACCGATATGAGGAAACTTCCTAAGCAGATTATTTCAAAAAAAATTATCAAAGCTGTTAGGGGGATGATAACCGGGACATCAAAGCATGAGGCAGGGGCTATTTCGAAGGTATTTAAAAAATTTGGCCCATTAATGGAAATAATTTCTCTTGCTGTTGATACCGTTGATATTGCCACAGCCAACAATGCAGGAGCTTTTGCCTCGTCCGTGAATATACTAATGAAAGATGTATCCAGAGCGGCTGGTGGAGAGGCTGGCGGAGAGGCTGGCGGAGCGACTGGTGGTGTTATTGGTACTGTTGTTCCGGGTCTTGGCAATTTTGTCGGTGGTGTTATTGGTGGTGTTATTGGCGGGATTACAGGTGGTTATCTAGCTGGAAAGGCGTATGATAAATGGATTGCCAAGACCGTGGTAGAAGTTTCCGCCGAAATTTATCGCTATCACCAAGCATCGGTTCTCGGTATATAAGGAGATCAGAATGTGTATCAAAAAAAAGAAGAACAAATTAAGAACTGCTTTGGATTTTACTTCTGGGAGTGTTGTGGCGCTTATTGTCGTGTTGTTTATCAATTTTACAATTGCGTCTCCCGTTATGGCGCAGGAGAAAATGTCAGTTTTTGAAGTGATGCGGTTAGGTATGTCGGATAACCCGGCATCAACTGCCGCTGAATATTTGGGCCAATCCGCTAAAAAAAAGTGGGACAATAAGGTCGCAACGGTATTGTCAACTGCAGATATAAAATATTTCTTTGCTTTCTCTGTAATAGAATTTGTAGCTTATTCGAATAATTCTGCGGAAATGATCTATTTTAATCCTTGGATTGACGGAATTCTGCTTGCTGTATGGCATCAGCATAACGAGAAGTGGTTTATTAATGATTTTGCATTCATACGAGGAGAGGCATTGAGAGGGGAAATCGTTAGCGAAAAAAATGCTATTCCTCCATGGCTGAGAATTAGAGGTACGCTTATTGGAAATATGGCCGACTACTTTCACTCTACTAATAACCTACTTCATCGCAGGTCTGGTAATCTAACAAAATTCATGGATAAACAACATGCGGAGGATCGTACTTTATCGCTGATTTCTATCGCTGCCAGGATGTATACACGGACAACATATGCCCATAAATTATTGCAAAATGAAGTTCTACAAAAAAGAATAGTAACAAAGCTTAATGATATCAAGTCAGTGCTTGCGTCAAAGAAAAAAGGTGCAATTAGCTCCATTTTCCCATCCGCAAGTCAATCTGAAATTGACACTCTGGCTCTGCTGCCTAAAGAAGTTTCTCGAACACTGGTTGGCAATTGGTTCATCGGAAAAGATGGACGCATTGTTATTCTTATGTCGTCTTATATCGCACCACGTCTTTTCTTGTATATTGACCTTATAAAAAAAGATATAAATGTCAACGGGGTACTATTAGGAGATTGGGTTACTATTTCAAAGGTGCCGTTAAAGAAAAACAAGAAATAACTAAAGCAAGAAAGAACCAGGCAAGGGACGTTGTGTCCTATGTTGAAAAAGTAATTATGATGGTCTCGTAAAAAGTCAAAATTGGTAAATTCGGCCCTAATGATTTCAATAGGTTACATAGGATAAAATTGCTAAAATCGGACTTTTTACGAATGCATCA
>VAPL010674631.1_pt1 | contig 10508 bp, 7 predicted proteins | sample 3395061 | NCBI WGS metagenome assembly VAPL01 (sample SAMN08290444, study PRJNA428436) | hydrothermal vent metagenome | isolation source: Deep-sea hydrothermal vent chimney 2 | place: Pacific Ocean: Juan De Fuca Ridge | depth 2182 m m
ATCCTCTTCATTTAGGTGGGTCCATACGTGAGTTAGTGTTGTATTGTACCAAACAAAGAAAGGTTTGTCATCTTTTGCTGAATTTTTCATAAAAGAAATAGCAGCCTCTTTTGTTTCGTAATCAACTGTTTCCATCCGCTTTTTGCTTAGTGGCCCAGTGTCTTCAATTTTTCCATCAGCATAAGAATGAATGACTCCTCTTGGTCCAAATTTCTTTTTAAATTCAGGGTCTTGTGGATAATCAGGATTTTCAGGTTCTTCTTCTGCATTTAAGTGATAAAGATTTCCAAAGAATTCATCAAAACCGTGATTTGAAGGTAAATGTTCATCCCTATCACCTAAATGGTTTTTTCCAAACTGACCAGTTGCATAACCGTGATTTTTTAATAATTCCGCAATAGTTGGGTCTAACCCACTTAACCCTTCTTTGGCTCCAGGTAAACCAACTTTAGTCAATCCAGTTCGGTAAGGAGATTGTCCAGTAATAAACGCTGCGCGACCAGCAGTACAACTTTGTTGAGCGTAGTAATCTGTAAATACTATTCCATCTTTTCCAATTTGGTCAATGTTAGGTGTTTTGTAACCCATCATTCCCATATTGTAAATACTTGGATTTGACCATCCAATATCATCTCCCCAAATAACTAAAATATTGGGTTTCTTGTCTTTTTGTGCCATCATCATAAATGGCATAGTTACTAAAGCAACTAAAATTGTGATTTTTCTCATTCTATTCTATTTGATTTAATTGTTAATTGTTAATTTCATATTTTTCAATGTCTTGTCCTTAAATACGGCTACAGGTTAAAATTGAATTTAACTGTTGATTTATATACCAAATTCGGTGTATTTAAGCCTAAAGATAAGTGCAATTTCATCTCATTATCTATATTAATCGCATTTTTTAGTCTTCTTTAATTCGCTTCCAAAGATATCTAAGGGAAAAAAGAGGAATTATAATAAGTAAACCCACTACCATAGGTACACTTGCTTTAATAGCTTCTGCATCAAAGGCATAGATTGTAATAACGTCAGATATATCTGTTACTATTCTAACAACGAGTAATACGAACAACGCCTTATGACTTCTAAATAATAAAGCAACTATTAAACCAAGTACTGCGGTTACATTCCTTGTAATATAAAGTTGAGTAACATAGCCTAATTCAGTAACGTTTGTACCTGGTATATTTGACTGAACATTACGTAAAGTGTGTAAAATACTATATGATATCCGAATCATAAACTATCACTTTTTCCCAAAGGCTGGAAAAATCTTCGATGAATTTTTTATGCGCAGCATGCTCTTGATATATATTATGATCGCCAATGTCTTTAAACCAAACAATTAAAGCAAACGCAAAAGAAAGATCTACAACGCCTCTGTCATCTGTGGATGCTGGGACACCTATTTCTGCTTTACTGACTTCTTTTACATTGGAGACAAGATCTGTTAAGCCCTGCTCAAAGTCTTTCTTCTTTTGCTCACTTACATCATCTTTGACCCAGAAGTAAACACTATGCAACAGCATCCCTTTTTTTGCATTTTTGTCGATTGAAACTCGTCGACTTTTTGCATTTGTTGCATGATACCCCAAAGAACCTGATCCCGCAAGAACTAATGATGATGCCTTTAAAAATTTTCTTCTGTTTTTCATTTCGTTTTCAATTTGTGTGTTTTAAAACTACTAAATTAATACGATAGACTTTATAAATTTTCAACTATTAAGTTATTGAACTATTTTTACTCTGAGGTATCTCATTTTAATAATACTACTTTTGAAACCGTATGTTTGATCAATCACTTCCTCTTGCCGAAAGAATAAGACCCGCAGCACTCGAAGACCTCATCGGCCAAGAACATTTGGTTGGAGAAGGAGCTATATTAAGAAAAGCTATTGCCGCCGGTTCGATCCCATCAATGATCTTTTGGGGACCGCCAGGTGTTGGAAAAACTACGCTGGCCAACATCATTGCAAATCAGGTGAAAGTACCATTTCATACCTTGAGTGCAGTTAGTGCTGGGGTAAAGGACGTAAGAGAGGTGATCAAGAGGGCAGGCAGAATCAATAGAACCATATTATTTATTGATGAAATTCATAGATTCAATAAGTCGCAACAGGATGCCCTGCTTGGTGCTGTAGAGAAAGGAGTAATCACTTTAATCGGCGCAACCACAGAAAATCCATCATTTGAGGTGAATGCAGCCCTCCTATCCCGCTGTCAGGTGTATGTTTTGAAAGCTCTGGATAAAAATGATCTTTTGAAACTTTTAAACTTGGTAATGGAGAAAGACAGCAAGCTAAGTAAGTTAAAAATAAATATAGTCGAAACATCTGCTTTGTTACAATTGGCTGGAGGAGATGCCCGTAAATTGCTGAATATATTTGAGTTGGTTGTGGACTCGATAAAGGAGGATGAAATAGTAATTGACGATCGTATTGTCATGGATATTGCCCAACAAAAAGTAGCATTGTATGACAAATCCGGAGAGCAACATTACGATATCATTTCTGCTTTTATCAAATCGATGAGAGGAAGTGACCCAAATGCCGCAATATATTATTTGGCTCGAATGATAGAAGGAGGAGAAGATGTTAAATTCATTGCTCGTCGACTGGTAATTTTCGCATCTGAAGATATAGGAAATGCAAATCCTACGGCTATCGTGATTGCAACAAATTGTTTCCAAGCCGTGTCGATGATTGGATATCCTGAATCAAGAATAATACTTTCACAATGCACCACATATCTTGCTTCATCTCCAAAAAGCAATGCTGCATATGTTGCCATTAAAGATGCACAAGCTTTAGTTCAAAAAACTGGTGATTTACCCATACCTCTCCATTTAAGAAATGCCCCAACCAAATTTATGAAGGATCAGGATTATGGCAAAGGTTATAAATATGCCCACAATTATTCGGGTAATTTTGCGACCCAAGAATTTCTTCCCGACGAAATATCAGGCACTAAAATTTACAACCCCGGAGACAATACTAGAGAAAATGAAATGAGAAAAAGACTCAAGGTCTTATGGAAAGAAAAGTATGGGTATTAGTTTAGGATTTTTTGGATAGTTTTTTTTGGAAGTATTAAGGAAAAATCAGTCCCTTTGCCAAAGATCGAATTTACTTTTATTTTACCTTCAATCGTAGCCACAGTCTCCTTGGATATAAACAAACCTAATCCAGAACCTTGCGACTTTTCAGTTCCTCGATAAAACATATTAAATATTTTTTTTAGTTGATGTTTGTCTATCCCTATTCCATTATCTGACAGTTTGATAATGTAATTTTTCTCATCATCATCAAACGCAACTACCACTTTTGAATTTGACTTTTCTGTATCAATATATTTAATGCTATTGTTGATAAGGTTGCGCAACACTATGCCGAGGCGTTGTCGATCTGTAATAATTTGTAGTGAATCTGATATTTCAACTATAAATTCTATTGACTTGGCCATTGGTAAAAAAGCCAGTTCACCAATTATTTCATTTACCAATTTCCCTAGAAAGAAAGGCTCTTTTTTTACTTTAAGTCTGCTATTTCGGGAATAAGAAATTAGACTTTTAATCACATCTTCCAACTTGTAGATACTATTTTCAATGTACACGAGGCATTGACTGATGCGGTTTTTGTTTGGGTCAATTTTGGCAATATTAAGTAAGCCAAGCACGGATTTTAAAGGTGCACTAAGATCATGCGAGGCACTATATACAAATCTGTCTAATTCAGCCACACTTTTGTTAAGCTTCTTGACCGTTCGCTTTAATTTTGTCGTTCTTTTTTGTACTAAAGCCTCCAGATTGGTATTCATTTCAAGGAGCTGATTTTGGGCCATTTCCAGCTTTTCTTTTTGAGCATGCAATTGTTCATTGGAAGTAATCAATTCCTCATTTAATTGTATTGTCTCTTTATTTTTTACTTTTAACTCATTAGCTAACTTTTCTGACCTATCTAATGATTTTTTAAGCTCACTGGTATTTTCGACCTCTTTTTTTTGTAAACCAATAAGGTCATCCTGGATAAGTGACAATGTAGAAGCAAGTTCTCGAAGTGGATTTTCTTCAGAAATTGATAAGTTAGTTTTTGTTGTCTCACCCCAAATCAATGAGCTACTCAACGCAATAATTTCATCAATATCATTTTTATCAACTTTTATAGATTTTTTCTTTTCCAACTTTAATGGGGATATCTTTTCACCATTAATTACCTTAAAAGCGGTTTCTACATCGTCCACAAAAATGAATTCTTGTCTCATCAGTGAAGAGTACAATTGCATAGCAATTCTTATAAAACTACTTGCTCCACAGATATAAGTTTTTTCAGCACGACATTTATGTTTTTTATTTAGTTGAAGAAGTGTCTTTACATATTTGTTTCTTATTTGCAATGGCACCACTGAAAACATAGAATAATCTGCAACTCGGATATAAGAAGAGTTGTCAAGATTCCCTTGTTCAAAAATATTGTTTAAGCATGGGACAACCTTTGTTATACTATCAGGATTTGCATTGCCTTCAAATGAAGTGTAAAATAGTTTTTTTGGTATTACGCCATTAATAAATTTAAATCCTTTTTCTTCAAAACCCCATTCAGGTTTAAATATTACGTTTTTGAAACCTATTCTCTTTTCAACGGGTTTATATTGCTTAAGTAATTCATGTGCTTTTTGAATTGCCTCACTAAAATCTTTACATACCAAAATTTTTATTCGTGAGGGATTAATAATTTTGGGTATAATTCGAAGGATAAGCCTCAGCCAATCAGGAACATTACATATAATTGCAGCTATATAATCATCTTTATGATTAGCTAAATATTTTACTTGAATATCCTTTTGATTGGCGTTTGGTTTTCCAGTCAGGTCTTTATAATCTTGGATTTCAATAATTGGCCTTTCTATCTTTGTATGTTCGATAAATGCTTCTATTTTCTGATAATATAAGCTGACATCAACATATTTCATATTACCTCGGTTGTTAGAATAGACAATAGAATCGCCAATTTTCTTTAAAGTACAATAATAATCATTCCCAAAATCTATGTCCGTAAAATCCTCTAATTCTATTACTTGCAATTCAGAATCCTTGTATCGATATTTTTTATCCTTACTTTTCAAACCTAAAAAGATTCTTTGTTTTCATGTTACTATTTAATACACAAACATATAATAATATATTTATATAGGATTGATAATCTAAGCAATAAATTACATAAATCATTGGTCAGGATAAATTATAATATTTTAAAATTGATATTATTAGCGATCTTAAAAACTGCTCGGATCTCCTTTACTAATTGCTCAGAGATTAATTTTCAGCCTTCTTAAAAAACAATATCTTATACTTCTGGATTATCCATAAATATTTGTTAAAATGTAAATTGTAATATATCACTCAGATTTATGAAAAGATTTTTAATTGCATTCATTACTATAGTTTTATTCTCTTGCTCAGATAAAACCAGTTTTGATCCTACTCAATTTGTTAATCCTCAAATTGGGTCAGTACATGGCCGATGGTTTTTTTATACTCCGGCAGCGCTACCTTTTGGTATGGCAAAACTTGCACCTCATACCAATGCTTATAATAGTCCAGGTGCATGGATGCCATGTGGATATGATGATAGGCACACTTCCATTGAAGGGTTCGGACATTTTCATGAATTTCAGGTAGGAGGCCTTGTAACAATGCCGATTGTTGGGGAATTAAAAACCACACCTGGAACACTTGAAGATCCGGATTCGGGATACCGATCAAGATTTGACAAGCAGGATGAGCATGCTACGACAGGTTATTATTCGGTATTACTGAAAGATTATAAAGTAAAGGCAGAACTGACTGCCACAAAAAGAGTTGGCTATCATCGTTACACTTTTCCAAAATCAGACAAAGCACATATCATTTTTGATATAGGCCATAAACAAGGCGAGAGCAGCGATGTGATTGAAGCAGGTGCTAAATTGGTTAGTGGAAATGAAATTGAAGGTTTTGTGAGTACTTATCCGGAATACACAAAATTTTGTGACCCTGGTAAAAGGGTGAAAATGTATTTTGTGGCACGGGTGAGCAAAACTCCAGATGCTGTTGGTTCTTTTATTGATGATACGATTCAAAATGGTGTTACTGAAACTTCAGGAATAAACAATGGGTTATTTATAACTTTCAGCACATCGCCTAATGAGGTAATTGAAATGCAGGTCGGCTTGTCATTTACAAGTATAGAAAATGCCAGACTTAATCTTGATACCGAAACACTCGAGAAAAATTTTGACTTGGTCAAGGATGAAGCTAAAAATGAATGGCAAAATATGCTTGGTAGAATTGAAGTAGAGGGAGGGAAAGATGATGACAAAATGAAATTTTACACCGGCCTGTATCACGCCTTACTTGGCCGGGGAATATCGAGTGATGTCAATGGTGCCTTTCCAACACGAACCGGAGAAATAGGTCAAATTCCATTAGATGAAAATAATCAACCTAAGTACCATCATTTTAATAGTGATGGCATTTGGGGAGGTTTTTGGAATTTGAGTCAATTGTGGGCATTGGCCTACCCTGAAGTGCTAAGTGAATATGTACAGTCAAACATAGATTTTTATAAATATGCAGGTTGGCTCCATGACGGGGAAGCTGCAGGAACGCATGCCAATGGAGTACAGACCAATTTTCAGGCTTTGCTCATGGCTTCAGCCTATAATTGTGGCATCCGTGATTTTGATATTGAGAAAGGTTATGAAGCTGCTATAAAAAATGAAGTTGAATATCATGACCGTGACTTTGGTGCCGGTAAATACGATCTTAGCTATTTTGTCAATAGAGGATTTATCCCTTCTCAGGACACAACTATTTCAAATGGTTGGATTTTCAATTTTGGAGGGTCACATACCCTGGAATATGCTTTTAGTTCGTATGCAGTTGCTCAATTTGCCCAGGCATTGGGTGAGCAGGAAGATTATCGCAAACTCATGAAACAAGCACATTTTTATAAAAACATATTCGATCCCGAAACTAAGTTTATCAGACCTCGATTTCCCAATGGCGAATTCATTGATAATTTTGATCCAATGGAAGCCTGGCGAGGATTTCAGGAAGGTAATGGCTTTCAATATACCTGGTATGTTCCACACGACATTGCGGGATTGATGAAATTGGTAGGTAAGGACCTTTTCAACGAACGTCTGGAGATGCAATTTACTAAAGCTCAAAAAACACTTTTCGGTGGCGGAAAAGAGATTGACAGTTTTTCAGGGCTGGACAAATTGTACAATCATGGCAATCAACCATGCCTGCACAATTCATGGCTTTTTAATTATTCAGGAAAACCATGGCTAACTCAAAAATGGACCAGGGCCATATGCGGTGAATTCTACGGAATATCTGCTCTTCATGGATATGGTTTCGGACAGGATGAAGACCAGGGGCAATTAGGCGCCTGGTATGTGATGACAGCCATGGGATTATTTGATGTTCAAGGTCACGCAGCAGCCAAACCTTCTTTCCAAATCGGTAGTCCTCTTTTTGATAAAATATCCATAAAACTGAATTCAAAATACTATAAAGGGAATAAGATTATAATTGAAACCGAAAATAATTCACCTGAAAATATATATATCCAATCAGTTAAATTAAACGGAACTTCATTGGAAAATTCATGGTTTTACAGGGAAGAATTAATGAATGGAGGAAAGCTTAAACTCATATTGGGATCTAAGCCAAATCAAAGCTGGGGAACTGAAACGCCCCCTCCTTCTATGAGTTCAAATTATAATTATTGATTATGATACGCATTATAAATTTATCAATCGTATTTTTCTTAACATGGTCTTGCCAACAGAAAAAACAGACTGATGCTTCTGCAAAATTAAAAGAGCAAATCCAAAACAATGAAAGTTTTGCATTTGTGAAAAAGAAAGCATTGGAAGTTGTCAAAACCGGTTTTAATGCGGGGGACGGATATGGAGAAGTTTGGATCCGGGATTACAACACTTTTATTGAACTTGCTTGTGAGGTGTACCCAGAAAAAGAAATCACAGAAAACTTGCTCGTTTTTTTCAGAATGCAGGGGGATGACGGAAATATTATCGATGGATTTATTCCAAAATCGAAAGCGCAAGCAGGGGGATACGCCTACATTTATTCCGATTTGGAACCACGCTATGCCGGGCATAAAAATACTGTGGAAACTGATCAGGAAGCTTCGCTGGTCCAGGCGGTGTATAAATTTATAAAGAAGACAGGAGATCAGGAATTTCTTGAGATTTCAATCGGAGATATTAACATTAAAGACCGACTGGAGTTATCCCTGGATTTTTTAATGCAGCATAGGTTTAATGATGAGTATGGATTGATCTGGGGTGCAACTACTGCCGACTGGGGCGATGTGCAACCGGAACATGATTGGGGAGTGTATTTTACAAATGACACACATTACGCTATCGACATTTATGACAATGCCATGTTCCTGATTGCTATTGATAATTTTTTGGAGCTGGTTCCTGAGAAAAAAGGGAATTGGCAGCCGGTCCATGATCGTATTGCTACGAATATCAAGGCCCATCTGTGGGATGAGAAAAATCAAAAGTACATTCCGCACGTGTATATTGATGGCTCACCCTTCCCAGAAGATTTTAATGAAAATGAGATCTTCTACCATGGAGGTACAGCCATTGCAATAGAGGCTGGATTGCTTTCAAAGGATGAAATAAAGATTTCTATGGAAAAGATGATTGGAAATGTAACAGCTTCCGGTGCCGGATCAATTGGGTTAACGATGTATCCACCTTATCCGGAAGGATACTTTAAGAATAAAGGAATGTATCCTTATGGGTATCAAAATGGTGGTGACTGGACCTGGTTTGGTGGCCGGATGATTGAGCAGTTGGTGCGTTACGGTTATGTAAAAGAAGCGTATGCACAATTGATACCGATGACTGAGCGTGTAAAGGACAATGATGGGTTTTTCGAATGGTACACAGTGAAAAACGAACCAAAGGGGTCTGGCACTTTCAGGGGATCTGCCGGTGTATTATATAAGTCTATTGAAATGTTGGAAAATTGGACAAAAAAAGAGGCTCTTTAGTAAGTTATTATTAAGACAAGTAGATGAAACGACGAATTTTTATTGAAAATGCAGCTTTTGGTATAGCTGGAATGACATTTTTGCCAAATATTTCAATAGGTGAAAAATTACAATGGTATCCTAAGAAAAAAATTATAACCATAAGTTATAATGTCTATCAATTTAATGGTTATCCGGTTACAGATGACACCAAACCCCTGCTCAAAGACATAAGACCTCAAATGTCTGATCGATTGGCTTTGGAGCTGGAATTATATAAGCCTCACATTATCACTTTTCAGGAAGCCCCGCTTGAGCAAGAAGTAAAAAAAGTTGCGGAAAAGCTAGGCATGAATTATACTTACTTTCCAGGAGGATACCCTGGTGCCTTGTTAACAAAGTTTGAAATCACATCATCTGAAAACTGCCCCTTAATATCCATGAAAAGTCCAGGAGATTTGTTTTCAAGACATTGGGGAAAAGCAACTTTAAAATCACCAACGGAAGTAATTGAATTATACAGTGTTCATATGCACCCAAGCAATGACTCAATCCGAAAAAGAGAAATTGATGAGATATTGAAAGTAATAAGTAAAGACGTTTCCAAAGGCAAAAAATTATTTTTCAGGGAGATTTTAATCATGAACCTATTCAGAATGAGTATGCGATGTGGCAAGATGCTGGACTGATTGATTGCTTTGCAAAAAAAGGAGTAGAACAGCGAAATACGATAAAGAGTGTTTTTCCAAAAAGAACTGTCGATTACATTTGGGTAAATAAAATAATGGAAGACAGACTTCTCAGATGTAAAGTGCTATTTGAAGGTTCTTTCAGGACAAACCCTTTGGATGCACGTTCTATTGCCTTAAGTGATCATTTACCAGTGATGGCAGAATTTCAATAAATCTCCTTTTCATAAGTGCAACAATCCATATTAATGATACATACTTTCATCAGGCTTTATTCTACTATCATACTTATTATATTATCAGTGGGTTGCACAACAAAAGTTAAAGAAGAAAAAGAGAAAACAAATCGCCCAAATGTCATCCTAATTCTAACTGACGACCAGGGATGGGGAGATCTGGGCATTCATGGAAATGTGAAACTTTCTACACCCGTCGTGGATCAAATGGCAGCTGACGGTGCACAATTTGATCGATTTTATGTGAGTCCTCTTTGCGCACCGACAAGAGCAAGTTTATTGACCGGAAGATACTATTTGCGAACAGGTACCTCTTGGGTGAGCAAGGGCCTGGAAAATATGAATGCCAAAGAAATCACGCTTGCCGAAATATTTCAGGACCAGGGGTATGCCACCGGATGTTTCGGGAAATGGCACAATGGTGCCCATTATCCTCAGCATCCAAACCAGCAAGGATTTGATGAATTTACAGGATTTTGTGCAGGTCATTGGAATAATTATTTCAATACAACCCTGGA
>VAPL010011051.1_pt1 | contig 10503 bp, 8 predicted proteins | sample 3395061 | NCBI WGS metagenome assembly VAPL01 (sample SAMN08290444, study PRJNA428436) | hydrothermal vent metagenome | isolation source: Deep-sea hydrothermal vent chimney 2 | place: Pacific Ocean: Juan De Fuca Ridge | depth 2182 m m
AAATCCGAGCTATTCTGCCACAATGCCTGGGCACGACCGAAAAAACGCGAAGCAGTGGCACCCTGGCTGATTACCGCCTTGATATTCTCAAGTTGGATACCAACAAAAGAAGTTGCGATTTTGGCTTCAAGTTTACCGAAAAATCTTTCTTTTGCTGCCGGCGCAATGGTTTTGAAAAATTCAAGTTCGCCGATATCCTGGTTAATGATCAATTTGCCGTCAAAACGCGGGCCTTGATCCGAAGTATCCAGAAAACCATCAAAGACAATTTCTTCCTCTTCTTTTTCCGGGACATTCAAACGCAGGCTTAAACGCCGCACACCTTCAACGTCCGCCCTGCCCGCCCGCAATGAAAATTCCCGCGCCTGACCAGCCAGAAGCAACTCGCCGTTTGCAGAATACGGTCCCACCAGTGCGCGCGCTGAAACCCGGGCATTAATGCCTGACACATCATAGGCAACCCGGCGTCTGGCATCTCTGAAAAACACCGACCCACCGGTAATGAGAACATCATCAAGAATAATGTTCTGCAGATCCATGTTATCGCCAAAATTAGTGTCGGTCTTGATCTGCCAGTTGGGAACTCCGCGCGAAGAAACATCAAAGCGAAAAGTCGGGCGCACAAGTTCCACATCAGTGAATTGAAATTTACCGCGCAATAGCGGTGCCAGAGCCAGCCGGGCTTTAACCTGGGCTATGCTGGCAAGGGCGGCGCTGTCGCGATCATCGGGGGATTTGACTTCGACACTGCCCAGGCGAATGGTGCCAATCGGCAAAATTCGAATATCTATGTCGCCGTTAATGCTGACCTGGCGACCCAGTATTCTTGCGGCCTCATTCTCTATTTCAGCACGGTAAGCCGTCCAGGTGATTAAAAACGGCGCAATAAGAGCGGTGAACAATATCACCACAATCAATCCACACGCCATGAGAAGCGGATGTTTCAATGCTCTATTTCCATTTCCAAAACCAAATCTGTCAAAACCTGATTGAATTCGAAGCTTCTCATTTTCCAATCATTCTTTGAAATTGATCCCTGTGCCCTGAGATTAAGAGTAATTGATTCTCACACAATGTTCCTCAACAAAACAACGTGAATCACATTGCCACAACTTTGCCCGGGTTAAGAATATTGTCGGGATCCAGTGCCTGTTTTATCGCCCGCATCACGCCCAGTCCTTCCCCGTGTTCCGCTTCGAGAAATTTCATTTTACCCATACCCACCCCATGTTCGCCGGTACACGTACCCTCCATGGCAAGAGCCCGCATTACCAGACGGTTGAGAAGTTCATCTACGCGCAGCTTTTCCTCAGGATCCTTTGGATCAATCAGCAATATCAGGTGAAAATTGCCATCTCCCACGTGGCCGACGATTGGCGCATAGAGGTTAAATTCCTCAATATCGGCCCGCGTTTCCTCAACACAATCGGCCAGCCGTGATATCGGCACGCAAACGTCAGTTGCCAGTCCTTTGCACCCCGGCCGCATGGCCAGCGTGGCCCAATAGACATCATGGCGCGCCTTCCACAAGCGGTTGCGATCCTCGGTTCTGGTTGCTGTATCAAAAGGTCCGCCACCAAGTTCTGCAACAATGTCTCCAAACAGAGCCATCTGTTCGGCGACGCTTTGCTCCGTGCCATGAAACTCCAGAAACAGGATTGCCGTTTCAGGGAAATCAAGACCGGAATAGGCATTGCAGGCAGCAATCTGCGCATCGTCAAAAAGTTCAATACGCGCCACCGGTATTCCCATCTGGATTGCCATTATTGTTGCATCACAGGCTGACTTGATATCGGGAAACGGACACACGCCCGCCGAAATAGCTTCCGGTATTGCGTGTAGTTTTAAGGTTACCTCGGTTATGATCCCCAACGTTCCCTCAGAGCCGACAATCAACCGGGTGAGATCATAGCCGGCAGAAGATTTCCGCGCCCGGCGTGCCGTTTTGACAATAGTTCCATCTGCCATCACCACCGTCAAATTGAGAACATTTTCACGCATGGTGCCATACCGAACCGCATTGGTACCCGAAGCCCGCGTAGCCGCCATGCCGCCAATGCTTGCATCTGCTCCGGGATCAATAGGGAAGAACACCCCCATATCATGCAAATACTGGTTAAGCTGAATGCGGGTAACGCCAGCCTCCACCGTGCAATCAAGATCCTCGACGCTGACGCGGATAATATTTTTCATCTGGGTGAAATCAAAGGTTATGCCACCATGAATAGCACTTGTGTGGCCTTCCAGAGATGTGCCCGCACCATATGGAATGATCGGCACCTTGTGGCGGGCGCAAATCTTGACCAGTTGCGAAACTTCTTGCGTTGTATGAACGAAAGCCACCGCATCAGGCGGGTGATTGGCAAACCAGGCGACACTTTCGCCGTGAAGATCACGCACCGAGCGTGATGTTGACAGTCTGTCGCCCAGCAGCGCTTCAGCTTCTTCTATTGCCGCATCAATCAATCTGGAATTGGCAAGTGCGCTCTCATCCATGTATCACCCTTCACAAGACTATGTGTTTTGCTTCGTTCGGGTTATAGCACATTCTTGCATTGGTATAAGTCGATAGCGTCAGATTTCCCGGAGAATTTTTAATGTCGCCACAAACACCTTTCGTCTCCTCACCCATGACCGTTGTGCCCGAGTGGATTGATTACAACGGCCATATGAATGTGGCTTATTATATTGTGCTGTTTGACCGTTGTATTGATGAGCTTTTTACCAGTTTTGGAGTTGGGCCTGAATACGTAAAACGCGAAAACGCCTCCACCTTCACCATGGAAGGTCACATCACCTACCAGCGCGAACTGGCGGTTAATGCGCCGGTTAAAATGACATTGCGAATTGTTGATTACGATCAAAAACGTCTTCACATCTACCTTGAAATGTTTCATGACCAGGAAGGTTTTCTCAGTGCAACCTGGGAACAATTGACCCTGCATGTGGATATGAATGCCAAACGCGCTTCGGTTTTCCCTGACGCAGTACTTGAGAAAATTGACCAGATGTATCAAGCTCACAGCACCCTGCCGCCCAGCACTCATATCGGGCGCATTATTGGTATCAGGAAAAAATAGCCCGGAGCCGCACTTAATGTCGGAATTAATCAACAGTTTCAGACGCTTTTTGCTGGAATCTGTGCAGCCAAATTTGCGCACATTTGCATACAATCGCGAGCCTTTGGCCTGGGTTTTGGCAGCGATCATCGGTATTGCAATTGCTTATGCCATCATTGCCTTCAGACTTCTGATTGGAGCCACCCAGTTTTTATGGCTCGGCACCATGTCGGAAAAATTTTCCAGCCAGGTAGCCAGCCAACCCGCCATTGTGATTATTCTGGTCCCGGCAATTGGTGGCCTGATTGTCGGTCTGTTTTTACAATTTGTATTGCCCGGTAGTCGCCCCGAAGGTGTTGCTGATGTTATTGAGGCGCGCGCCATAGGGGGGGCCAAAATGCCGTTCTTGAACGGCATCGGCGCAGCCCTGGTCTCAGCGGTATCTTTAGGCAGCGGTGCCAGTGCCGGTCGCGAAGGCCCCGCCGTTCACCTCGGTGCCACCCTGTCTTCGAGCCTGGCGCAGTTCTTTGATTTTCCACCCCACATGCAACGCACTTTATTGGCCTGCGGTGCCGCCGCGGCTGTTTCCGCATCTTTCAACGCACCGATTGCCGGTGCACTTTTTGCCATGGAAGTTATTCTCGCGCACCTGTCGCCGCGCGCTTTCGTTCCCATTATCGTTTCCAGCGTAACCGCCACCGTGGTTACGCGGTTTCACCTTGGCAGCTTTCCAGCCTTCATCGTCCCCGACCATCAGATCACCTCTTATCTGGAATTTCCAGCCTTTGTACTTCTGGGCATCACTTGCGGGATTGTCGCCATCTGTTTTCATTCTTCGCTGAGTACCGCCGACTGGGTCGCCCGCCACATCACCTGTCCTTTATGGGCAAGACCGGTCATTGGCGGCTTGATGGTTGGCACACTGGCAGTCTTTTTTCCGCAAATTCTGGGCGTTGGCTATGAAGCAACTGACGCTGCTTTGAACCAGCAACTGCCCCTGCTTTTGCTTCTCGCACTTATCCCCGCCAAGACAGTCGCAACCGCCATAACTTTGGCCAGCCGCTTTGGCGGTGGTGTGTTCAGCCCTTCATTATACCTCGGTGCCATGACCGGTGGTGCCTTCGGCATCATAGCAACGTCCATGTTCCCGGAAATTGCCTCAAGCAACGGCCTCTATGCCATCGTTGGCATGGGGGCAGTGGCAGCGGCAATTCTGGGGGCGCCGATTTCAACCACCCTGATTGTGTTTGAACTCACTGGCGGCTATGAAATGACCCTGGCCATCGTGCTGACAATCTCGATATCCACCGGCCTCATGCAGGCGGTTCACGGGCGCAGTTTTTTTCACTGGCAGCTGGGCTCAAGAGGCCTGTTTCTCAAAGATGGTCCCCACAAGGAAATCGTTCGCAATCTTCATGTGTCAGATTTCATGGAACCGCTCAAAGCAGATGAAACCACGCCGCCTCTCAGTGAGGTGGGTCAACGCTTCCTGCTGACAAAAAACGATACACTCGAATCAGCCCTGCGCGCTTTTGACGACAGTGGCCTCACACTCATTCCGGTGGTTGATGATAAAGACACAAGCCGCACCATCGGCTGGGCCAGACAGTTGGCCGCAACCGACGCCTTCAACCGGGCCTTGATTAAAGCTAATGTGGAAAAACATGGCTGAAGGAGACGGGATATTGAAACTGAAATTGCCGATTGAGGCCTGTGCAGTGAGGCCGGATTTAAATATAGCGAGCACCATAATATGAGTAGTGCAAACCCGATCCTGCGATGGTTTGTTTCAATCACAGGGTTTTTCCGGCTTATTAACAATCGGCGTCTGGATAACCGGTTCGGTGTTTTGCCGCAACCACGCCTGCTCATTGCACTGGTTCTGGCGGGTGTTTTTCTTATCACAATCCTGGGGATTTTTGCTGATCCGGTAATTCTGCAATGGCTGCAAGCAGGCAATGCCCAAAAGGAAGGCTGGTTCGCCTATACCACTGATATCGGCAAATCAAAATGGATGCTGATATCAACCGGCAGCGTTTTGCTGGTTATGTCGCTCATTCGCACCGACCGTTTCAAGGCCAAAAAACGTATTCGCTGGCATCGTACCTCTTTGAGTTTATATTTCCTTTTTACAACAATTGCTTTTAGTGGCCTGTTGGCACTCTTGATGAAAAATGCAATTGGCCGCGCACGTCCGCCTTTTGTTGAAGACATGCAGGTGTGGCAATTATCACCGTTCGGCGATAATTATGAATTCGCCAGCTTCCCGTCAGGACACGCCACCACCGCCGGGGCAGTCACAATGGCGCTGGCGTTGCTGTTTCCCAGAATGGCCGTGTTTTTGCTGCTGGCGGCTATCTGGCTGGCGACCACTCGCGTGGCAATTGGCGTGCATTTTCCAAGTGATGTGACAGCCGGAGTGTTGTTCGGTGCCTTGTTTAGCTGGCTATATGCCCGCGCCTTTGCTCACCGCCGATTGTTGTTTGAATTTGGCGATACCGGAAAACTCAGATTACGTCATTAAACTGGAGAAATTTACGTGCCCATACCCCTGCTCACAGCGATAAAATTTCAGCGTGGCGTTAATGTCGACGCCCGGTTGACGCATATCTGCACCCTGTTGAGCGACAAAGGCCTGATCGTCGGTGGCCTCATTCAGGAAAACAGCTGCGGCGATGTCTCCGGTGTGCAACTGGTTGACATAAGATCACGACAAAAATTCGACATCTGGGAAAACAGAGGCCTCCATGCCAGTGGCTGCCGACTGGATGAAGCGGGGTTACTGGGCTCGGCAAAAGTTATTGAACAGGCAATTCTAGACCGCGTTGACATGCTGGTCATCAACCGTTTCGGTCGCGCCGAAAGCGAGGGCAAGGGCTTACGTGATCATTTTGCGCAAGCCATTGACGCCGGAATTCCGGTTCTGACCGGCGTGCGCGCACCTTATGTTGAGGCCTGGCAACAATTCCACGGTGGCATGGCGCACGAATTGCTGGTAACTGATACCAAAATGGAAAACTGGGTTGCCAAGGCAATCGAAAACTCCGCTTGAAATCAATATTCCCCAACAGCTGCGACTCAGTGTTATAACAACAAAATTATGCCCATCGACCCGTTTGATCTTGGTTCTGTCGACGAAAGCGAAGCTGCCCGGCCCACCGGCGGCATTGCTGCGCGTGCCATGGCCGCTGTTGAAGCACCCTATCTCAAGAAGCTCAATCGCGAACAGCGCCGGGCGGTGGAAAATGTTGATGGCCCCTCGCTCATTCTGGCTGGTGCCGGCACCGGCAAGACCCGGGTTTTAACCACGCGCCTGGCGCATATACTGCATACGCGCCGCGCCTGGCCGGGGCAAATCCTGGCCGTGACCTTCACCAACAAAGCCGCGCGCGAAATGAAGGAACGCATCGGTGCCATCATAGGTGGTGCCGTTGAAGGCATGACCTGGCTTGGCACGTTTCATTCCATTGGTGCTAAAATCCTGCGCCGCGATGCTGAACTGGTTGGCCTCAGGCCCGATTTTGCCATTCTCGACACCGACGATCAAATACGCCTGCTCAAACAGCTGATAAAAGCCGACGGCATTGATGAAAAACGCTGGCCCGCACGCCAATTGGCCGGTGAAATTGATGGCTGGAAAAACCGCGGTATTACGCCAGACAAAGTAAGTGCCGCTGACGCGCAATCTTATGCCAACGGCAAAGGTGTTGAGATATATGCCGAATATCAGGCGCGACTAAAAATACTCAACGCCGCTGATTTTGGCGATCTTCTGCTTGAATGCCTGAGGTTGTTTCAGGAAAATCCCGATGTTTTGGCGGGTTACCGCGACCGCTTCAAATATATGCTGGTCGATGAGTATCAGGACACCAATGTGGCACAATACCTGTGGCTGCGCCTGCTGGCTGGAAATGCCGGTAACATTGCCTGTGTTGGTGATGATGACCAGTCAATTTATGGATGGCGCGGCGCCGAAGTTGACAATATCCTGCGCTTTGAAAAAGATTTCCCCGGTGCACTCGTCGTGCGGCTGGAAGAAAACTACCGCTCGACCCCGCATATTCTCAATGCCGCTTCAGGCCTGATTGCCCACAATCAGGGCCGCCTGGGTAAAACCCTGCGCACCTCTGAAACCGAGGGCGAAAAAGTTCAGGTAAAATCGGTCTGGGATGGCGAAGAAGAAGCCCGTGGCATCGCTGATGACATCGAAAACCTGCAACGCAAAGACCACAAACTCAATGAAATCGCCATTCTGGTGCGCGTCAGCTCGCTTATGCGCGAATTTGAAGACCGGTTTGTTACCCTTGGCCTGCCCTATCGTGTCATTGGTGGCCCGCGGTTTTATGAACGCCGTGAAATAAGAGATGGCCTCGCCTATCTCAAAGTCACCGCCCAGCCCGACAATGATCTGGCGTTTGAGCGCATCATCAACACGCCAAAACGCGGCCTTGGCAATGTCACCGTGCAAAAGTTGCATGAATTCGCCCGTGCCCAAGGCATATCACTCACCCGTGCGGCGCGCACGCTGGTTGAAACCGACGAACTTTCCAAGGCCGCACGTAAATCGCTGGGCGAGCTTTTGGATAATTTTGCCCGCTGGCGTTCGCTCATTGACGGCCTGCCCCATACCGAGCTGGCCGAAATGATACTGGACGAATCCGGTTACACCGCCATGTGGCAAAACGACAAGGCAGCGGATGCGCAAGGCCGCCTCGAAAATCTCAAGGAACTGGTAAATTCCATGGGAGAATTTGAAAACCTCGCCGGTTTCCTTGAACATATCTCGCTGGTGATGGATGTGCAGACGGCTGAGACCAGCGATATGATAAATCTCATGACCCTGCATTCCGCCAAGGGTCTCGAATTTGACACGGTGTTTCTGCCCGGCTGGGAAGAAGGCCTGTTTCCCCATCAACGCGCACTTGATGAAAGTGGCAACGCCGGTCTCGAAGAAGAACGCCGGCTGGCCTATGTGGGGATTACGCGCGCGCGCAAACTGGCGAAAATCAGTTTCACCTCCAACCGTCGCATCCATAATCTGTGGCAATCCGCCATGCCCTCGCGATTTCTCGATGAACTGCCCGAAGCCGATGTAGACATTGAAAGTGCTTCTGAAACCTATGGCGGCGGCAGCTTTGGCCAAAGCCGGTTTAACGAAGACGTGTTTGAAGCCAATTACAACACCCCGGGCTGGCGGCGCGCCCAGTCACATCAAGCCGCAAACCCGGCACCAAAAAGCCGGTTTGGCTCCTCACCGGTGCTGGAGGGCGAATTGGTTGCATCCGAAATTTCCGACGCCAGCACCTACAGGTTGGGCGAAAGGATTTTTCACGATAAATTCGGCTATGGTGCTATAGCGGCAATAGACGGCAACAAGCTCACGATCGATTTCGAAAAATCCGGGCGCAAACGCGTACTTGATTCATTTGTAGCTCGTCACTAACAGTGTCACATTCAACTGAGCTCCCCCAATTCGTCATCCTCGGGCTTGACCCGAGGATCCATAGCACCGCCATGGACGACAACACAAAATTTTCATGTGCTGAAAATTCAGAGGAATGGATCCTCGGGTCAAGCCCGAGGATGACGAGAGGGAGAGGTGTGAATGCAAATAAGCACAACAGGCTTCAAGCATGAGCGTTCGTGTTGTATTCTCAAATCTTGACCAACCTCAGGCCCACGCGCTGGCGGAAATGGCCGAGGCCGCCGAACGTCTTGAAATTCTGGCTGTTGCAATTGATGAATATGATGAGGCATGCCAGCTGTGGTCAGTGTCGGTTTATTTTGAGCACCCGCCAAAACCCAACAACGTTGATACCCTTGCGGCAATTGCCGCCGACGTACTCGATATTGCCCGACTGCCGTGGAAACTGGAAAATGTGCCGGATATCAACTGGGTACAAAAATCTCTTGAAGGGCTCAACCCGGTTCAGGCCGGAAGGTTTTTTGTTCATGGCTGTCATGATCGCGATCTGCGCCCCGCCAACTCAGTTACCATCGAACTCGAAGCTGCCATGGCCTTTGGCTCGGGCCATCACGGCACCACAAAAGGCTGTTTGACAGCTTTTGATCACCTGTTAAAACAGCGTCGTTTTAGCCGCGTTCTTGATGTCGGCACCGGCACCGGCATTCTCGCCATTGCCGCGGCAAAAGTTTTGAAAACAAAAATTATCGCCAGCGATATAGACCCTGTTGCCGTGCGCCATGCAGTTGAAAATGCCCGCCACAATGGTGTCAACGCTTACGTGAAAACGCTTGGGGCCCGCGGGTTAAACCATTCAGAAATCAGGCAAAACGGTCCCTATGATCTGATTTTTGCCAATATACTTGCCCGCCCCCTGGCTGGCATGGCCTTAAGCATCGCTGCCAATGCCGCACCAGGTGGGTATATAATCCTATCGGGTATTTTACCGCAACAATCAATGTTTGTTGAAAAGGCTTATCGCGCTCAAGGGTTTGTCGTTGACAAGAGATATAATCTTGAAAACTGGATAACTTTGAGCCTGCGCAAATAAACAAAAAAAGAGGCGCTGTGAGAACTCACAGCACCTCTTGAAACTCTACGCAATACAGACTTTACTGGTTTACAAACGCAATACTGATCCGTTCATTTACAGCAGGGAAGTATTGGAAATGTTAACAACGCAATTTTTATTTGTCATAATCTCTTATTTCAGAGGTCATGGCAGCCAACCGATACTTGGCAGTCTCCATCCGGGCTTCAACCAGTTTGGAAAAAAGCGTTTTACCAAAAGACGTTAGCTTGATTTTAAGCTCGTCCAGTTTAAGCTCAAAACCGGGTTGAGCCTGTGCAACATGTGCCATTTACTATCCTTTTAATTACTCTCAGAGGCAAAATATGCTTCTGAATCATTCTGTTGGGATATAAATAAGGCTGTTCGAAAAAACGAGTACCCCGTTTTTTCACACCACTGGGTTGCACAAGACGCATGGGCCGCATAGAACTTGGACCTATGTTTCAAACCTTTGAAGATATCTGCGATCCCACAAAAGCAAAATCGCGCGTGGCACAGCTGCGAGCCGTGCTTAAAAAGCAAAACCTTGACGCCTTCTGGGTGCCGCACACCGATGAGCACCAAAGTGAATATCTGCCGCCCCACGCTGAACGCCTCTATTGGCTCACCGGCTTTAGCGGCTCGGCTGGAACCGCCATTGTGCTGGCAAAAAAGGCCGCAATTTTCACCGACGGGCGCTACACAATTCAGATTGCCGAGCAGGTTGACGCCCGGGTTTTCAAAATCCAGCACCTGATTGAACAACCACCACTTAAATGGCTGGAAAAAAATCTCAAAAAAGGTCAGCGTCTGGGCTTTGATCCCCAATTGCATTCGCAGGCCAGCGCCGAGCAATTACGCCAGGTCTGCGACAAGCTTGGCGCCAGACTGATTTCTGTTAAATCCAACCCGATTGATGCAATCTGGTC
>VAPL010676619.1_pt1 | contig 10503 bp, 20 predicted proteins | sample 3395061 | NCBI WGS metagenome assembly VAPL01 (sample SAMN08290444, study PRJNA428436) | hydrothermal vent metagenome | isolation source: Deep-sea hydrothermal vent chimney 2 | place: Pacific Ocean: Juan De Fuca Ridge | depth 2182 m m
GCTCCGGCCAATACTTTAAAATGTAAACCAAAATTCAATGGGACAGGCAGGAAAGGAACTGGTAAAGTTAAAGTATTTTCAAAATCTGAAGTTCTGAACGAAAGGATAAAGAGGGGAGAGGAGGTTACGTTCAATGTATATGTTGATAATAAACTTGTATTAATAAGTAATTTACCCAATGGTGGATTTTCTTTAAAAGTTAAATAAGGAGATGCTATTATGACTAAGCCAATGTGTGTAGTAGGAATGAATGGTGTTGTGGATTTGTTTATCGATATCCCAACAAATACAAGAGTAATAACTAATTTTATTATTAAATCTCATTATGTATCTATCGACTACGGGGTAGTATTAACAGGTATAATGCCAGACGGGGAGGAACACTCATTTAACCAATGTTTTGTATCCAAAGTCAAGTATTATGGTGACTTTCCATTTCGGCCAACCAATGTTTTTAGAAGTAGAAATAAATACTCATTCAATAAAATAACTAAACAAATCAGATTCAACAAAGGGTGCAAATGCGCTCATAACATCAGCACTTTAATAGCATACGCTATGTCAACTCTTGATAAAGAAATTCTAACATCATTGAAAGATGACATTGCAGAAATCTATATTGATGCTGGATCTCCTGGTTTTAAAAGGTTAGTTAATAATAAATTAATAATTGTAAAATGGAGACCATTTAAGAAATGGGTTTATAAAAATTATCATTTTTTGGTAAATTCTCTGAAAATAGAGAGAAAGATGATAGAAGATTATAACGAGAAAGCAATGGATGATGATTTGCTATTGGATTTTTAAATTTTACATGGTAATTATTATGATTGTTAAACAAGAACTGAAAGGACAAGTGTGTATTAAACTTTACAAAGGAGATTATGAGATATCTATTGCAGTTGACGATTCATGTAAAATGTGTCTTCCTACTACTATGTTTAGATCAGATATAAAAATCTATAAAAACAATAAATATATTAGTACAAAATTATTATCTGATAGTTCTCCAACTCCCTGTGATTTTGATACCTTATTAAAAACAATGATTGCTATAAAGGAACTAAATGATGCCCAAGATTAAATATCGAAGTATTTTATTACATACCAACCCGGCTACAATTTGTTTAAGCACTGAAGATGCTTCTATGGCCGAATTAACTGAATTACCTGCCAATTTCATTACTGATATAAATAGGGAGTATGGTTTAGAACTAAAGAGGTCTTTCTATTTTAATCGACTGAAGGCAACTAAGTACCGAGTAAAGGAAGGTACTACTCTAATGGTGGAGGTAATTAAATTAGCATTGGAATATAAATTTTCCATAATATGTGACATCAATCCTTATGATGAATCAGTCATTAATTTGCAAGGCTTAATTTCATTTTATTGCTCTTTCGGATTTAAGAAAGTAAATAAAGCTACCGTAATTTTTATTTAATAGGAGAATTACTATGAAGTCTTTTTCAGTAACAAAAAATGGTCAATCCCTTGGCAAAAAATTATATTCTTGGGATGAAAAAACTAGAACTTTTTCTTCCACAGAAAATGGATTAGTATTAGATTTTTCTGGTTACGATAATTGTACCTTCAAAACTGAAAGTTATTGTATTTTTAATGTTGGTAATAACTGTACTTTCAAAACTAGTAATAATTGTACTTTCGACACTGGTAGTAATTGTACTTTTAAAACTGGGAGTAGTTGTACTTTCGACACTGGTTGGGATTGTATTTTCAAAACTAGTTGGGGTTGTACATTCAAAACTAGTTGGGGTTGTACTTTCGACACTGGAAGTAATTGTACTTCCGACACTGGTTGGGATTGTACTTTCAAAACTAGAAATTATTGTATATTCAAAACTGGTAATGACTGCACTTTCGACACTGGAAGTAGTTGTACTTTCGACACTGGAAATAGTTGTACTTTCGACACTGGAAATAGTTGCGTGATCATAAGACGAGATATTTTTGAAATAATTCAACCTCCCCCGAAAATAACTATTAGGTTGAATGAGTCAGGAGTACCTGGCTTTAAAGGAATTAAACCCCATACCATCACCATTGATGGGGAAGAAATAGCTGTTTCAGATGAAAGTTTTGATAACATTAAGAAAAGTCTAATTAAGGAGAATTAATATGAAAACATTTTCAGTAACAAAAAATGGTGTGGCGATTTCTAAAGAATTATATTCTTGGAATGAAAAAACTAGAACTTTTTCTTCCACAGAAAATGGATTAATATTAGATTTTTCTGTGATAGACTATGTAACTTTCAAAACTGGTAATAATTGTATTTTCAAAACTGGGGGTTATTGTACTTTCGACACTGGTTGGGATTGTACTTTCGACACTGGAGGTTATTGTGCTTTTAATGTTGGTAATGATTGTACTTTCGACACTGGTAATGATTGTATTTTTAAAACTGGAAGTTATTGCACTTTTGATACTAGCAATAATTGTACTTTCAAAACTGGTCGTAATTGTATTTTTAAAACTAATAATAATTGTATTTTCGGGACTGGCAATGATTGTACTTTCGACACTGGTAGTGATTGTGTGATCGTAAGACGAGATGTTTTTGAAATAATTCAACCTCCTCCAGAAGTAACTATTAAATTGAATGAGTCAGGAGTACCTGGCTTTAAAGAAATTAAACCCCATACTATCACCATTGACGGGGAAGAAATAGCTGTTTCAGATGAAAGTTTTAATAGCCTTAAGAAAAGTTTAACTAAACCATACTTTATAAAGCCATTAGAATAAATAAATAGTGAGGATATAAGGATGAAAGTTGGAAGGCACAAAATGATTAAAGAAGCCAAGGACCACCCTAGCATGAGTCAATGCCACAACAGCTTATGTAATCATTGGAATGAAAATTCTAACCATTGGTGTGCATTAGGAGGAAATATATTTTCATGTACTAAATCTACCTCTGTCTGGACTAAGGCTGGTATTGGCGGACGAAGAATACAGCAAACTGAGAAAGAAAAAGAGAGGTCTCAAAAATGGACACCATGAAATATGACCATAACAGAAAGGCTGGTAACGAGGGGGATATTGTAAAACATGTGGCACTCATTGCTTCAATAAACTCCATCGCCTCCTCTATACTTAATAAACGATTCCGATACGTTGATACCTTTTCCGGATATGCCTTTAATCCCATTCTTCCAGAAAATGAGTGGAAGAATGGGATAGGAAAAATCATAACAAAAATACATAAAATAACAGATCCAAATGTTATGCTATATTTCAAACGGTATGTAGCATCCTTAACATTACCTGGAGGAACTTATCCTGGGTCATCAATAATTGCACTTGATACAATATTACACAATCAGCTTGAAGCAGAAATGACACTTTGTGATATCTCGCCGAAAGTTATTAGCAATCTTAAGTTGGCCCATAAAAAGAACAATTGTGTAATTATTGGTAAACCAGCCGTACCCATTGGAGATGAAATAATAAATTCAGATTTATTATTTATCGACCCACCAGGATTATTTTCTGAATCAAAAAAAGATTATCCTTATCTCCAAGATTTAATAGATTTTAAAAATACAAAAAATAATATTTTGATCTGGCTACCCGTAATAACAACTGAGGACAACCCAACAAGAAGTTGTACTGATCTCCTTAGAAAAAATGGATATGAGGTATCAAAAGTCACATGGGCTAAAGAAAAGAAAGTTATTGGGTGTTACCTGAGCTACAAACTTCCTAAAACTGCCTCAAAAGCTCTAAAATCTGCTATTGCGGATATGAGTTCACTAGCAGATTGGGGCAAAACCATTGATATCCCAGTTAAACACTTAAAACCAATTAATAAGTAAAAAATGATAGTAGCTTATCCAATCCATTAATATTAATAATAGAGGTAAAGATATGTTTTCAAGCAGAAACATTATTACACCATATTTAGTTATCAACTAAAGGAAAATAGTTATGGATACACAATATACAAGTCATTATAATTGGTTAGATAAGAATTTTTGGAAATTCCTGGAGAATCTAGATCATGGTAATCTTAGAAACTGGAATGGCGGTATTATTACAGCACATGGTGATAAGTGCTATGGGTATAGGTTAGTATGGAAAAGGAATCACATTCCGTTTGCTCATGGTGTAGCACTTTATCTTTTAACGTATATGAAACCCTGGTCAGATGAAGTACGGGAAAGTGATGAAGGGTGGGTTGACCCTTCCAGTTGGGTAATTACTAATTATAAGAAGTTCATAGATAAATTGCCTGAGTGTCAATTGCCTACATATTATTTTCACTGGTTAGACAATAAGGTAGAGAGAATTCAAATGGATTTAGGAGATGGTGTAGCTAGTGCTTTCTCACAGTTGGGATATTCCGCAGGAGCAATGAGTGCTCTTGATTACTTCGATTGTAAATATGAAACTATTGATTGATTGTAGTTCTAATTAATTTAATTTAACTTTGGTGATGTTATGAAATACAGTGCTAAAATACATGAACTTGGTCACAAGCAAAAACATAAACTTAGGGTGTCTAAACTAACAGGGCTAGATGGTCTAAAATCGGTTGCTCAATCAGTATCAAAAGGGTTCGAGAGGGTAGTTAGCTATTCAAAAGAATTATTAGATGAGGGGCGGTAGCCACCAAGTTGATTACAAAGTTCATTATGCCCTTATAGTAATTGTTAAGTCAATTATCGGTATCTAAAATATTATAAATTAACCATTCCCCCCTACGGGACCGGATATAAACCTGGAGAAAATAACAATGGGAACAAATTATTATATGTATGAAAATGCTTGTGATCACTGTAATCGTGGTGACAATAAAAAGCATATCGGGAAAAGTAGTGCTGGTTGGTGTTTTGCACTTAGAGTATACCCTGAAGATGGAATAAACACTCTTGAAGACTGGAAGAAAGTCCTGAGTGGAGATAAAATTATCATCAAAGATGAGTACGGAGATATTATACAACTTGCTGTCCTTTTATCCACAATAACTGATAGAAACTGGAAGCGGAATTGGGAACAAAAACCAGCTAGTTATGACTCATGGAAACAATTTCACGCCGCAAATTATAGTGAGCGTGGCCCATACGGCCTATTAAGATCTAGAATTGAAGCAACTTGTATTGGTCACGGTGATGGAACATATGACTTGATAAATGCCGAATTTTGTTAAGTAACCTATAAAATTTACTGTATGGAGATAAAAACATGTTAGATAAAATGAAATACATAGTTATAGAAAAAAATGGTAATGAAGTACCTATAATGTTCAGCACATTTGTTGAGCATTCATTTATAGCAGGTTGTATTAAAGAACGATATCCTGGTATTCCTATTATAGCTGCCGGATTTTGCACAGTAAACTTGGCTGCTACAAAAATGAATTGTTATGGTAATTCTATTTCATTAGATATTACTTCTCGACCCAAACAAGACCCAACATTATTTAACCATCTTTTTATATAATTACTAGGAGGAAATTATGAAATCATGGATTAGTAATGAGGAAGGAACGACTCAAATTAACACACCACCAGTTCAAACTGAAAATGCCATACTGGAATTTAAAGGGGAGTACCGATGGTTAAGCAATTTTTGGGCCGCGCTTTTTGAATACCAAGGAATAAACTATTTAAGTGTGGAACATTTTTATCAGGCTTGGAAATTTCCAGTAGATAAAAGAGCTTATGTAGCACAATGTAAAAAACCAAAAGCGGAGGGAAGAAAAGCTAAACTGTGTTTCAATTGGGAAAGTATTAAAGTAGAAATAATGCTTGCTGGGTTAAGGTTAAAATTTAATCAACCAATCATGAAACATAAATTACTAACAACTGGAAATGTTTTATTAGTAGAAGGAAATTATTGGCATGATAATTTCTGGGGTAATTGTACCTGCCAAAAGTGTTTACACATTGAAGGTAAAAATACTTTGGGTAAATTACTTATGCGGGTAAGAAATGAGTTAAAAATATAATGGCTAAAAAACATAAGAAATTAGGTGGGTTTTTAATCGGCGGAGAAATAGTTAGAAATGGACGGGTAACTTTTGAGTACTTTGACTCTCATCAAAACCCATTTAAAGTAACTTTAACTAGAACTCAAGCCAAAGCTATTTTGGAACAAGATAACCCATTTAATTTTCCACCAGAGGAAGGTTGGTAATTATAACCTTCTGGCTCGATAAATAATTCAAGATCAGTCCGGGGCTAGATAAAGACCATATAGCCTCGGTACTGATTTTATTAATAACATATAACAAAATAGATATAACTATATATTAATAGGTATATATAAATAACAAATTACCTCAAAGCATATCATATACTACTACATCTATTAATATAATTCATTATTAGACTTATAAAGGACTATATAAATGAACAAAATACTGTTTATATCATACACTATACTAACCTACCTTACCTCCTCCTACTGCCCATAGTTTAACTATACTATACTACTACCCACCAATAACGTCTGTATATCACCCATTATTTTTTGTTTTTATAGGGGTAAAAAGGGCACCTAATATCTGTAAGTAATTGAAATTATTATAATTTAATTTTCCACTAAAATTTTATTTGTATAATTTTGTCGATAAAATCAACCTATAATTTGGTATCTTTCCGTAAGTCATTGAAATTATTATATTTATTGTTTTCATCATTATTACACCACATCAATTTTTTGTACTTGCATAGGGTCAAAAGGGCACTTCATTTTCATAACCTATTGATTTTATTACATTTTAATTTTTAAGTTATTTTACACAATTTTTATAAATTAGACCATATTGCTTTCTTTAGCATAATATATAAGTATGTATAGCTATATTAGGTGGCCAATTGGGCTAAAAATGCTACTCAAAGCATATTGTTTGGTCTTTCTATACTTATTATACTACTATTATACCACAATAAGCCCTAAAATACCTCATTTTAGTCTATATTTTTTGTTTCTATAGGGGTAAAAAGGGCACCTCTTTTTCATAACTAATTGATTTCACTCATATTTAATTTTTAGGTTATTTACCAAAGATTTCACCCCTCGGGCTAAAAATGTATGAAAAAGGTCTATTTATAGTAATATTTTATTAATGTAGTAACATTTAAATACTATATTCATAAGATATTAAATAACATATATACACACTTCTTACCCTATTACCTTATCTTTTTTTAATAAACTATTCTTATACTACTAATCTAGCCTTATATCATTGATTCAGTATTATACCACTGCTTTAGCCTTCTTATACTACTGCTTTAGCCTTCTTATACTATATTATTATACTATTACAAATTTAATAAAAGCATGCTTTTTCAGAGTATCGTAAACATAGCGTGTCTATAAAAGACCTCTAATGTGTTGATAACAGTAGTAATAGTATAGATTAGTGTAGTGTAGTGTAGTATAGATTAGTATAGATTAGATTAGTATAGATTAGGTTAGTATAGTATAGATTAGGTTAGTGTAGATTAGGTTAGGTTAGTATAAATTAGTACAGTGTAGTATAAGTTAGTGTAGTGTAGGTTAGTATAGATTAATATAATATAAATTAGTATAGTAATAGTGTAGCACAGGTCAGTATAGTATAGATAAGCTAGTGTAGGTTAGTATTGTGTAAGTTCTATTAGATTAAATTAAGTTAAATTAGTATAACCATAATAAACCATTATAACATTTTTCGGCCCGCGGGAATAACTGTTATATGTAATAAGTTCAAGGAGATAGTTATGTTAAATCATAGTAAACAACTAAATTTAGTATTGCTAATATTAATTATAGCTTATGCTATAGTATTGTATAGTGGTTTCATGAACCATTCAGTATCAAAAGATAATTCAAGCAAGGGTGTAGTTATTGTTTTACCTAAAATAGTACGTTTAAAGGATGTATTATATGCTTATGAACATAATAAAATTAAAGCTAATAAGCTATATAAAGACAAATGTGTAATATTAACTGGTTTACCCACATTAAAAGTTAATTATATTGGAGAAGATTTAAAACATAATAAGCAAGTAAGTAGTAGTAATAGTTATACTATTTGTAAAATAAAGGGTTTATATAATAAAACAATAGTAGTAGATAAATTTAATAAAATATATGCTTTTATAGTTAAACAAAGAAAATGACTTTTAATAGGCCAAAAATGCTCATTTTATAGCTTTTATTTGTAGTTTAGTCAAGTATATAAATTTAATTTACAGTTGATTACAACATGGTTTAGAGGCTACTTAAGAAAAGTAGTATCTTAGTAGCTGAAGTAGTTAAAAGTGCTTAAAAGTAGCAATAAACTATCATTAAACTAAGTTACTTTGTTTAGTTGGTAATGTGGGTGTGTATAAAGTAGGTTTTGAATTATATAAAAGAGTGTATTGTAACATGTTAAATCTCTATCTACCCCGCGAAAATACTGGGGCTGTATTTAATATAATAAAAGTGTATTAAAATGTAAATGTAATAGTGTTACACTTTAATTACACTGTAAATGTACAAAAGTATATATGCTTTAATTTTGGCAAATAAGTTGCGTAAAATAACAATAACTTTATTCAAATGGAGGAACTAATGGGATTAAAAATTAATCATATGAAAATACGTACAAAAAGCTCCTATCGAAAATTTAGTCATGCTGACGCCGTATGTATCGGTAGTGCAAAATGCGGAGTTAAATCCTGCCCTCATTTTATAAAACATTATCATACTAACGGCTGTAGAAGAAAACAACTATGTATTGCTGACGGTACAGAAGTATGTTGTCAAATACCACATAACGTTAAATATGTTAAAAGGAGAGCCCATGTTTAATTATAGGTTATTTACTTCTTATTTTGCTAATTATCGCAATTTTACTAAAGGACTTAGACTTATAAGTATTGCCAAATACCCACCACGTGGATTTAATGGGGAAGTATTGCCTGCTCAATTTAGTATGGTAGCACCATCTGCTCAACTTTTACTTGGATATAAACAAGGTAGTATAAATAAAGATGAGTATGTTGGAATTTATTCAGGCCAACTACAAAGTCTTGATGTTCAACAATTTATTCGTTATTATAATGGAGCTATATTTTTATGTTATGAAAAGAGAGGAGATTTTTGTCATAGGCATATATTCGCCCAATTTATACAAAGTACTACAGATATTATTGTACCAGAACTTAATCTCAAAGTATAACATTTATTATAGCTCAAAAAAATTAAATTTAAATGGTATCCTTTTCACATAGATGTGTGTACTGCAAAATTACTAAGGAGGGGAAATGAAAACTTATTTAGCCAGACTAAAAGAAAACTTTTCGTACTTGTGTGATAAAAATTATGTGGTAGTTCCTAACGGGTGTAATGTCAGTAAACTAAATAATGCTATTGTGACTATCATTGAAGAAACTTACGATGGTGCTAGTACTGAATATTATATTTCCCACGAATTTGATAGGGGGCATTTTCTAGTATATAAAGAAATGTTTGATGTATGCAGTGAATCTTTAGTAAAAAAATGTTTGAGGTATGTCATGAATCTTTAATAAATAATAATTATATATTACCTACCCAATCTTAAATACCAAAAGAACTCACCAATACGTTATTTAATGTTACTGAATTAACAAATAGTACTATATCTGTTAGTGGTGTGTCTTACTCTTAAATAATTTACAAGGATTAATTATGGCTAAAATACCTTATTCACACGAAGAAGTAGAAGCAGCTCTTATAGATATACTTATGGGAAACCAGGCATGGTATGAAATAGAAAATCAGACTGGATTAAGCGGAGAACGATGTAAGGAGATAGAAAAACTTTATTTCCAAGTTCTTGATAACACCTTAAACGTTAATTTAAAATAGTAAAATTGCAGGAGAATAATTATTATGAAAACTGATACGAAGTTAACAAATAAAGCAGTTGCACAATCATTGAAGATTGGTGATAGGGTAACAACAGCGTATTATTCAAAAGATGCCAACGTAATAAGAGACATAACACAAATACAATATAACGTGGATACCGGTTCAACTGTAATGGTGTGGGCAACCAATGGTGGCGTGTGTAAGTGCTGTAACAGACCTTTATCAAAACCAATTACCGGTATTGACGGAGCGTGGTTTATACCTGAAGACGCTAATGGTGCACTACAAAGAAGATAAATTTATCTATAACATTACAATATAGAAGTTCAAATAGACAATAGTTTTATTGACTTAATTTATTGGTTGGAGGGATTAGACTATGATAAAAACTAGGTTGCAGAAGTGGGCATGGATGGGTAAAGCACAGAATGACTGGGTAAAATATAGATATTATGAGTTGGCACATCATCCGCGAATTTATAGCTATTAATTATTTTTGCCCATAGCATCTTGATTAATTTCATATTTTTACAGTAATTTATAAACATTGTAGTAATTAATAACTAAAAGTAATAACATTAAGGAAAAGTTATGAATAATAAAAGTGAGCATAATTCAAAAGTTAATTTTCTTATTAGTTTTGAATA